>CABEAN010000226.1_pt1 | contig 13394 bp, 11 predicted proteins | sample 3132371 | NCBI WGS metagenome assembly CABEAN01 (sample SAMEA5534343, study PRJEB31848) | metagenome | biome: tundra; feature: field; material: soil | place: USA | collected 2013-05 | depth 0.45 m | reverse complement strand
TCCATATTGTCCTGAGAGCTTTACACCCCAGCGTTACCGCTGACGCATATCCCAGTAGGATTACCCCAAACGGATGGGGTAGCACATAGGGCAATTCATGATGTAACTTCTTGTCACAGGTCTGCATATCAAGCGAGACCCCAATATGATAACTGCGTCGATAGTTCAACCATCCCGTGCTCCCTTATCATCCGATTCTCATCATTCCCCTACCGCCGTCCTCGGTTCATTCGATGGCGCCGCAGGTCTCTGGAAAAATGAAACTGAGCTTCTGAATAGCATTCCTTCAATAACAGCGCGCTGCTCATGCGAGAGCGCTCTTGCGCTCGTCAAAAGCCTGGATAAAGACCTGCATATCCAGCTTTTTAACCGAAAAAACGGCTTCTCTTTCATCGTCAAAGGGCTGAAGATCGCCGAAATAAAGCTCGGTTCCGGCGGCTTTATCATGAGACTGATCCAGAACATTCTCAACCAGGGATACACGAGCGTTCAGCAGGAGAAAAAAGATTTCGTATATCCAGGAAACCCGACAATTTCAGATGCAGACCTTCGAAATCATTTCATCTCAGAAGCGAAGAACCTAATCGAACTTCGAAAAAACAACACAATCGACTACCGTGAAAAATGGCTGCACTGTTTGCTTATCGAGAAAATGCAGGATGGCAGTCTGCCAGGACTTAATATTGAGTTCCTGTACTATGAAACCCCTGTGGGGAAAGTCAAGCGAAACAAACAGTTCGGACGGGAGCATATTGATATTCTGGCAAAAGAGAAGCATAGCAAAGCGCTTGTTGTTGTGGAGGTCAAGAAACATGGTGAAGATTTGAATTCTGCTGTATCTCAGGGGGTTTCTTATGTTGGGTGGCTTTGGAAATATAAGGAGCAGCTCAAGCTGAGGATAGTTCAACTGGATTGGCATGTGGATATTGAAAACTTGAAATTGATAATAATTGCGCCAGATATGGATTTTAATAATACATTCATAGATGCAAGTATTATGGAGCAGGCTAAAATGTTAAATTGTGAGGTAATGCTTGCACGCATAAATTCGGATTGGATAAAGAATGAGGAAATGACATGTATGACAAAGAACCTCTGATCTGGAATCGAATTAAGTCATATGGACAAACATCTGTGTAGAAATATAAATATACTTGGCAAAAGTGTGTAACGGCACCGAACCAAAAAATCGCAGCCCGTCCTGGGCATTGTACTTTTTACTTGTCATAAAAACTTTTTGGTGACTATTTTAAGTTCTATCGGTTCCAGGATATTATCTCATTTAAATCAGATTCAATATTCTTTGAAATAAAATAAATAGTGGTCTTCCCATCGCTTTCTTTCGAAACGATTTCATACCTGGCCAAAACATCAAGATGATGCCTGATAGTCTTATAATCCAAATTTAGGGCTTTAGCTAATTGATGTGCATTATAAGACTTGCCAATAAGGTTTTTCAGGATTTTCGCCCGGGTCCTTCCTCCCCTGGAACCTTCAATCAGATTGCATAGAAGCTTCATTTGTTTATTGGATTTCTTCAATTCTTGTTTCAGTTTTATATTTTCAGTAATATCTCTTGCTATGCCATGAATTTCTATTGTCTGCTCACCTTTTTTTATTTCCCTATTATTTATCTCAATCCATCTATGTTCACCATTTTTACATACAATCTCAAGGATCTCTGTCTGATACATAATTTCCCCGCGAAGACGTTTTTGCTTGATTTCTTGAACTGTTTTCAAACTTCCAGGCGTGACTATTTTAGAAATGTTACTTCCAATAACTTCTTCTCTTCTATAGCCGATTATTTGAAATCCAGCCTGATTCATTTTTAAAAAATTACCATCAGGATCGACTACGTACATAACATATTGAGCGTTTTCAAAGAGTTCACGGAATTTTGCTTCGGATTCGAATAATTTATTGTGCGATATCTTGATCTTTTCTTGAAGATGCTGTTCATAATCTTTTAGTTCAAGGATATTTTTTTTTAATCTGCTGCACATCCTGGCATTTTGGACCACGGATGATGCCTGAGATGCGGCAATGTTAGCAAAATCGATCTCTTCATCCGTAAATTCATGGACCTGCGCATAATAAACATTTAACAGGCCGATGACTTTGGCTCCTTTTTTCATAGGAGTGAATATCTGGGATGAAAATCCCAGTTCTTTTGCCAGCTCCACCCAGGGCTTATCTCTGGGTTCTTCAAATACATTCGGAACCAGATAATATTTACCAGTCTCCAGAACAATACCTGAAGGGCTTGTCGTTATTGGCATGTTGAATTTTTTTGCCAACTCATATACCCTTTCAATATAATCACATGGAAGCCCGTATGAAGCAGCCATCTCCAGCTGTTTAGTAACTTCATCAATAAGCATTATCGTGCCTGAATGTGCATTCATCGATTCGCAGGTTATTTTCATTATATGGTTCAGAATATTACTAAATTCAAAAGTCACATCTATTGATGCAATATCTGATAATGCTTTCAGTTTCGTTGATTCGTTTTTATCCATCCTGGAGCGCTGGGTTCTGGGGACAGGAGACATATTTTTCTCCTTTTAAGAAATAAAGGCAATTGCCGCAATCTTTACATTCATTATAGAATTGGCTATTTAAGGATTTCCTAATAAAAAAAGGGTCAGCTACCTGCGGCCTGCATATTGCAACAAGGTCCGCCTTTTTTTCTGAAATAATATTATTCGCATATTCAAGATTTCGAATATTATCAGAGCATATGACAGGAACATCCACTGCTTTACGAATTGCGGTAGCAAGATGAACATGGACGCCCTCACCCAATTCCATTTTCGGCGCCATCCTGTGAATACTCGAATATGTTCCTGCCGCCACGCTTAGAACATCAGCTCCGGCTTCCGCAAGCCTTAAAGCAAAGATTCTTGTTTCTTTCAAGGTAAGCCCACCCTCCACGAATTCATCAACACTGATCCGGCATGATATGGGAATATTTCCAATACTTCTTTTGACCTTTTCGATTATTTCAGTAAAGAAAAGAGTTTTATCACTGCCATATTCATCTTTTCGTTTGTTCGAATATGGTGAAAGGAAACCCCCGATAAGGTAGCCGTAGGCGCCATGTAGTTCGATTAACTGTGCTCCCGCTTTTTTTGCCCTTGCTCCAGCGTCCACGAAATCATCCTGAATCTTCTTGATCCCTTCTATATCAAGTTCAACAGGATTTTCTTTCATTAAAGGGCAAGGGATCGCTGAAGGTGCAACGACAGGATGACCTGTGATCGCGGATAAGGTCTGCCGACCTGCATGGATCAACTGTGCTCCTGCAACAGAACCATTATTTTTGATATGTGAAAAAAGTTCTTTCAATCCTGGAATGTTTCTGTCATCATTGATCTTTATTACATTCGTTTCAGGTGCTCCTTCGTCTGAAACTGCCATACAGCCTGCTATGACAAGACCGCTTCCTCCTGCAGCTATTTTTCCATAAAACCGCAGCAATCTTTCAGTAATATACCCCTCTGATGAAGCGTAATTTGTCTGGAAAGCTGGAAAAACTACTCTATTTTGTAAGATAATGTCATTGATTTCTAAAGGTTCTAATAAACTCTTAAATACCATATGTTATTATGGGTATGATTTCTTTCAATATTAATATTTTCCAGGATATTTCTAACCTCAACGTTAACATCCCATCAAAAATCGGATAAGCGATGATGTAAAAGAACAAATATTTATTACAATAAACTAATGATAAGACTTGTTTTCAATGATAGTCTTGCATGGAACATGGAAACCGCCTGCTTCAATAGAGGAGCGAGGAAACTTCTTTCTATGGGGTGAGTCTTCAACATCAACAAGGGTAAAACGCAGAGGTCGTCCCCGTGCAGGGATGCCGCGTCCCCATCCTTTCCAGGCTTCACAAGATGATATTTTCAAAATTATCACATCACCTGATTTTGCAAACAGCGGCATTAAAAAGGCGCGCCAGGATAGCGTATTCATCACGCTCCCCTCAATTTCAAATTCCCCGCAGGGTTCCCCTGACCTTATAAGGGAAGATACAAGCGAAAATGGAACAGAGAAAGTCGGGCTGACAGCATGGAAAATTGATGGTTTAAGCCTTCCGCCAGAAGATGCTGTGTCGCTCCTCACAATGCTTTCCGGTTTTTGGACAAAAATAGACGGTTTTGCCATCGGGACAGATTTTCGTTTCTGGAGCAAAGTCTCAAAATTCGCAATGGAACTTCTGTCAAAACAGCATTTTGTTCCCGGACTCGTCTCTTCCGAGAATAATGGTCACAGCTTTGCTCGATGGCAGTATGTGCTCAATGACCAGGACGACATGACGCGCATGTCAATGCTTGTCGGCGCGATGCCGCCAATATGCAGATCTATCCTCCGGAATGGGCTTCCAGGCCTTCCCGAAGCATTAGTTTCAGTTTTTCTAAATTCGGCAATTGACGGGTGCATCCGGAGATGGATACCCATTTCTGAAATACGGTCGAAAACTTCGGGTATATCAATGGCGTGGTTAGAATCCCTTACAACAGGCCAACCGATAAAAACCAATACTCATGGACTTAAAACCCTATCTGAAGGAATAAGATCATGGAGCGGGCCGATACACGAAATAGAAAAATCCGGATTTCGCACATGTTTTCGCCTTGAACCGCCTGTATCGGAAGTAGATGATGGCTGGAGTCTTCGTTATTTCCTCCAGGCATCGGATGACCCGAGCCTTCTTGTTCCGGCAGATGAGGTTTGGAAGGAGTCACAGGACACTCTTTCATTCCTGACCCGTAAATTTGACCATCCGCAGGAAAAGCTGCTTGCTGACCTTGGAAAAGCCTCCCGGTTATTTACCCCTATCGAAGATAGCCTGAATATGGCAAGACCTGTTGCCGCAGAACTTGACACCCGGCAGGCTTATGCCTTCTTAAAAGAGGCAGCGTCCCTGCTTTCCGAAAGCGGCTTTGGCGTGCTTATCCCTCAATGGTGGAACAAGGGCGCGGCAAAAACCCAATTCGGGATAAAATTAAATGTAAAACCAAAACGCGAGCCAAAGACGGGAAAGGGAATATTTACGTTTGATTCAATAATAAGCTACAACTGGAAGCTTGCACTTGGGGGCGAAGCCATAAGTGAAGAGGAATTTGAGCGTCTTTCAATCCTCAAAGAGCCACTTGTGCGCATACGTGGACAATGGGTGGAACTGAAAAAAGATGAAATTGATGCAGCGATAAAATTCTTCAGATCAAAAAATTCTGGCGAAATGACTTTGAGCGAGGCTATGAAGCTCAGTATTGGCCAGGGAGAATCGCAAACAGGTCTTCCAATTGCAGGATTTGAGGCAAAAGGGGGTCTATCTTCCGTGTTCGAACAATTATCCGGACGCAAAAGGGTAAAACAAATTCAGCAGCCAGACAGCTTTACAGGTGAGCTTCGCCCGTATCAGGTGAAAGGTCTCTCATGGCTTTCATTTTTGAGGCAGTATGGACTTGGAGCATGCCTTGCTGATGATATGGGGCTTGGAAAAACTATACAGCTTCTTGCTTTGTTATTAAAGGATAAAGAAGAAGGCATTGACAGGCCGACACTCCTTATATGTCCCACGTCGGTTGTCGGGAACTGGCAAAGAGAAGCAAAGAAGTTCGCCCCATCCCTTCGCGTACTTGTACATCACGGTATTAACCGCCGGAAGAAAGAGTTTCTCGAAGAAGTTCTTGATTACGACCTCATTATCAGTACCTATGCGCTTACTCACAGGGACGAAGAAATACTCGCCGGGGTTGAATGGAATGGCGTTGTTCTTGATGAAGCGCAAAACATCAAGAATTCGTCAACCAAACAATCACAGGCCGTAAGAAGGATAAAAGCCGGATACCGGGTAGCTCTTACGGGGACCCCTGTTGAGAACCGCCTGAGCGAATTATGGTCTATCATGGAGTTCCTGAATCCGGGCTACCTCGGCTCTGCTGCAGGATTCAGGAGGGCTTTTGCTCTTCCTATTGAACGTTATAACGATAAAGAAGCTGGCTCGCGCCTGCGCAGCATTGTCACACCGTTCGTGCTTCGTCGCCTGAAGACAGATTCTTCTATCATAAAAGACCTCCCCGATAAAATCGAGATAAAAGAACACTGCAACCTCACAAAGGAGCAAGCCACGCTCTATGAAGCTGTTGTCAAAGACATGCTTGGAAAAATCGAGGAATCCGAAGGTATAGAAAGAAAAGGCGCGGTGCTTTCTGCTCTTATGAAGTTAAAGCAGGTGTGCAATCACCCGGCCCAGTTCCTTGGCGATGGCTCTTCCATCCCGGAGCGATCAGGAAAGTTGAACCGCATAACAGAAATGCTTGAGGAAGTGCTTGCCGAGGGTGATTCTGCTATTATCTTTACACAATTCGCACAGATGGGAAGTATGCTTAAGACTCATTTCCAGAAGGTGTTCGGGCAGGAGGTACTCTTTTTGTACGGTGGGGTAAACCAGAAGCAAAGAGACCATATGGTCATGCGGTTCTCAGAAAAGAACGGCCCAAGGATATTCATACTTTCACTAAAAGCGGGTGGCGTGGGTCTAAATCTTACGCGTGCGAACCACGTTTTCCATTTTGACAGGTGGTGGAACCCGGCAGTTGAGAACCAGGCTACGGATAGGGCTTTCCGTATAGGGCAGACAAAGAAGGTACTGGTGCATAAGTTCATTTGCGATGGGACGCTTGAAGAAAGAATTGATGAGATGATAGAGGTAAAGAAAGATCTTGCCGAGAATGTCATAGGCACAGGAGAAGGATGGTTGACCGAGATGACTACCCAACATTTGAAGGAGCTCTTCACGCTCAGGCGCGAGGCGGTGGCGGATGAATAATGAGGAAAACGGGAGTTAAATGGCCTGGCGCGATAATTTCTGGGGCGGCTACACCGCTTCAAAACCTATAAAAGTGGAAGGCGGCATCAAAGCTAAAAGCAAGCGAGGCAGCATCGGTGATACATGGTGGTCAAAGCGCTGGGTGGCGGTTCTTGAATCCTTCGGCTGGAGCAACAGGCTTGAGCGAGGACGAAGATATGCAAGAGGTGGGCAAGTTCTTGATTTTAAGCTAACGCCAGGAAAGGTCACAGCACGCGTGCAGGGTTCTGTTTCTAAACCGTATTCTGTCGTCATAGAGGTAAAGCCGCTTTCCGTCGAAGCGTGGACCAAAGCCACTGAAGAGATGGCCCAAAAGGCGATCTTTGCAGCAAAATTACTTGCTGGTGAAATGCCCCAGAATATCGAAGAGGCTTTTAAAGCAGTCGATGTGGGGTTGTTCCCCGAATCTTCTAAAGACATCAAAACCGACTGTTCATGCCCCGACAGCGCAAATCCATGTAAACACATCGCTGCCGTATATTACATTCTGGCCGAGGAGTTTGACCGTGATCCGTTCATGCTTTTTAACCTGAGGGGACGGACAAAAGAAGATATCACTGTTTCACTTCGCAAAAAGCGCCTAGGGGATGAGAAACCAAAAGAACCACAGAAAGAGGCTGAAAAACCAAAGGATGTTCCTTTGTCAGCAGAGGGTTTCTGGGGCGGCGGGGAACTCGAATCATTCTCTGTCAATATATCACGCCCCGATGTGCCCGCCGCGGTCATAAAACGCCTGGGTACGCCGCAGTTCTGGGACCGCAAGGAAGATTTTAATAAGAAGATGGAAAAATACTACGAGGAGATAAGCAGGAAAGCGATTGAAATAGCTTATGGGGAGGTAGGGAAGAAGAAGAAATGAAGGATGAAGAATATGAAAAACATATCAAAAAAGAATTGGGTTTTCATTGCACTGCTGGCAGTTTTTGCAATAGTCGTACTTGCATGGTTTACGCCTCTGCAACGAACCGCGGGGGTACATATTGTTAGCGATGTTGGTATTTCGCAAGGAGCGGTAGAAAATAATTCAGAAATGGAAAGCATAAAAGTGCATGGAACATTCTGGAATGAAGGGGATATAATTGCCAAAAATCTGACTGCCACGGTAATATTTACGGACGCTGCCCACAATAAAGTTGTCAGGAAAAAAGTCCCTGTGGGAGGAGATCTACTTGCGAACAAAGGGCAAATTATGGAATTTGATTCAGAGTATATAAGGGAGAGGACGCTACCGAAAACAGTGGTGCACGTAACGATCCGGTTCGATTGGATGGAAAACGGACAATTAAAAACAACTGAAACATTTTTATCGGGCGGTGAGTCAGATTCCGGGAATAATAACATTGGCAAATTTAATTACGGCAATGCCACTGTACAGAGTATTGAAATAATGGTTCTTGAATCATTTCCTGTTCAGATAAAAGTCAATGCCAGAGGCTATCTGCTTGATGGCTGCACCAGGATAGACAAAATCACGACAGAAAAAAAGGATAACACTTTTTTAGTCCGAATTAATACAGTTCGACCTGCGGATACATTTTGCACAGAGGTTATTGCACCTTTCCAGGAATTGATTTCCCTCGATGTTTATGGACTGAAAGCGGGAATATACATAGTTGATGTCAATGGTATAAATGGAACATTTGAATTGGTGACAGATAATATCGTCAGGGAATAAAAATCCCCATAAAGAGGAAGGGTACTGGCGATATATTATTAATAACCTGTGAATAAAATAACAGGTGAATATTTGGTTTGCCTTTATTATGCAGGGTTTGGTGGCTAATGTTTTATCAATTTATGATTATAATATTAATTATGAGATTCCCTCCCTGAGACCGTAAGGTTTTTAAAGGGATATATCTAATTATAGGATAAGTTTGCAAAGATAAATAAATAATACATCAATGCGAACATCATCCAGCGAAAAGTAATTAGAATTAGATATTTCAAAATCATACAGGGGTCACAGATGCCAATTGTGACCTGATAGATCAATGTTATTGTCATTTACGGTTTGGGTTATAAGATAAAGTCAAAGGGTCCGGGACTAATACGGTACTTTAGTTCAGGAAAGGTACTTTCAAAAATAGCATAAGCTCAAACTAATGAGATCTTTTTCTAATACGTTTCAAAGGGAGGGTACATTATGCAAAATTCAGATACAACAAAATATATCATTCATGCAACAATAAAAGCAGACGGAGTAATAGAACGCCCGGATGTTGTCGGAGCAATATTCGGACAAACTGAAGGTTTGATCGGTGCGGACCTTGACTTGCGGGAACTGCAAAAGAGCGGCAGAATCGGAAGGCTTGAGGTCAACATAAAGTCAAACATGGGTAAATCGGCAGGAACTATAGATATCCCTTCAAGTCTTGACAAAGTTGAGACGGCAGTCCTTGCAGCAAGCCTTGAAACCATTGACCGGATCGGCCCTTGCATTTCCAATATCAGCATTGTGAAAATAGAAGATGTGAGAAGCTCGAAACGAAAACAGATAGTGGACAGGGCAAAACAAGTCCTTACAGCCATGTTCGATGAAATGCTTCCGGAAAGCCAGGAGATCATCGATGAGGTAAGGCAATCAGTAAGGATAGAGGAAATGACCACATACGGGAAAGATAATATCCCCATGGGCCCGAATGTGCTTGATTCAGATGCCATTATCGTTGTTGAGGGGCGGGCAGATGTCCTGAACCTTCTGCGATACGGCATCAAGAACGCAATAGCTGTTGGCGGTACGAATGTGCCGCAGGCTGTTGCAGACCTGTGCAAGAAGAAGACCGTTACAGCCTTTACAGACGGCGACAGGGGCGGAGAATTGATTATCAAGGAATTGCTCCAGGTCGCAGATGTGGATTTCATTGCACGCGCCCCTGACGGGAAAGGCGTTGAGGAACTTGTCCAGAAAGAAGTTGTAAAATCATTACGGCAGAAAATACCTGTTGAGAATGCATTGGATTATTACCAGGTCAACAAAAAGAGAAGAATAGCGATACTTGCAGCAACAAAGAAGAAAGCTGGAAAAGGCGAACCTCTACTTCCGGAAGAAATAGAAACAAAAAATGTGAGGGAAGGACCTGCAGAAAATGAGCCCGTCGCAGAACCAGAAAGACCAAGAGCAAGAGTTGAACCAAGGGTAGAACATAGATTTGAATCCAGGGCGGAAACAAGAACTGAACCCAGAGCAGAATCCAGATTTGAACCCAGAGCAGAACCAAAATACGAAAAAGAAGTAAAGGAAAGTCCTTTCCAGGAACATATAACCGATTTGAGCGGCACCCTTAGCGCTCGCTTTTTAGATGAAAATAACAATACAATCAATGAAGTGCCGGTTCGTGATCTTGCAACAGCATTGAAAGAAGCAAATGGCAATATTAAATGCGTAGTCTTTGATGGTGTTATAACCCAGCGTATTGTCGATATTGCATCTGAGAAAGGTATTGAGAACCTGGTAGGTGCAAAAATGGGAAATATCGTGAAAAGCCCGGCATCGATCCATATCGAAACATCAAACCTGCTATAGGAAAAAGATGTGGGTTAAGCCAAGGCCGGATTTTAGCCCGGAAAAACCCCTGTTCGTTTGCATACTTGCAAATACGGACACGGCTAAAATCCCCAATATTTCTGCTGCAGGAAAATCTCCGGAACTCACCGATTTTACTCCTGCTGCAGATGCAGAACTTGTGGAAACGGGTTATGCCATGAGCATAAATGAACCGGCAATGACGCCATCAGGAGCTCCTTCTCCTGCAGTTTTGACAAGAGCTTCAATGCTGCTTACAGAAATTCCCTGTATTTTTATTAACTCAGGACTTCGCGTCCCTCCAATGATACCGACCTTAGACCTGAATGCCCGTCCTGGCGGTGATATCCGAAAAGGTCATGCAGTTATTGATGCGTTTGAAATTTACAATAAATCAAAGTCACTTGGTGAAAAACTCGGAAAACTCTCGGATTTTGTGATAATTGGTGAAAGCGTGCCAGGCGGGACAACTACTGCAATGGGTGTGCTCAAGGCTCTTGGATATGACGGTAAAGTCTCATCCAGCTTCCCGAAAAACCCCCTGGGAATAAAGAATAAAGCTGTAGAAGAGGCGATGAAATATTCAGGAATATCCTTTGGAAGCTTAAGGAACAGCCCGCTTAATGCTATTGAAAGTCTTGGCGACCCAATGATGGCAGCAGCAGCAGGACTTGTTGACGGGCTCAATAAAAAGACTATCCTTGCCGGGGGGACACAGATGGTATCTGTCCTGGGCGTCATCAAACTTCTTGGTCTCGTGCGTGATGTTTCCATCGCAACTACGCGATATGTTGCTGATGATAAAAGCGCAAATTTTCGGGAAATGACCGAAATCCTGGGCTATGAGGCGTTTGCTGCTGATCCTGGTTTTGGAAATTCACGGAGAAAAGGCCTTCGTATGTATGAAGATGGCGATGTAAAGGAAGGAGTAGGCGCGGGGGGCGCCATGTTCGCAGCGGCAATGATGGGTTTTTCCCAGAAGGAATTCAGGGAAAAAACAGAAGAAGTGTGCGATAGTATTTTTGGAATTTGAATTTATATTATATATAATTATTTATTTCATTATTTCTATATCAATATTAGCTGCTATTTTCTTCATTTTATTATACCAGTCATCGATGTTTCCTTCTACCATCTCTTTTAGCTTTATGGGTTCAAGCGCTTTATATTCATAGTAATACCCGCCTTCTGTGATGGTTTTTGTCTCGCGGTGAACAAGGCCACTGGTCATCAGGTTTTGTAACGACCTGTAAGCAGTGCTTCGCTCACGGGTAAGGATTTCACCCAAGCTTTCTGCTGTCATGGGGCCTTTTGCCACAAGTACTTTATAGGCATCTATATCGATGTTCTTAAGACCGAGGATACACTTTGCGATATCGTCACATTTGAAATCTCCCCGGATCATTTCCGGAATTGATCTTGGCATAATAATCCTGTGTTTTGCACAATTTGTACAAAACCTATCTATACATTTAAGTTTAAATAGCTTATGAATGGAAACCGCAGGTTTTATTATTGTTCTTGGATGTAAGAAATGTGGAAAGTGCGATGGGGCGTGCGAAACCGGGGCTTTGACGCATGTTGATGGCATTGCCATGGTAGATCATGAAAAATGCAATTTGTGTATGCAATGCGTTAAAGTATGCCCGAATAAAGCGCTTGTGTATCTTGATTGAAGAAACAATAATAAATTATTGACATTACCATAATTATATATTACATTACCTCCATTATAATGATCGCGCTAACAGCGTGAGGTGAATATATGGAACTAGTAAACGCAGTCGTAGGAATTATACAATTGGTTATTGCCATTATCCTTGCAGTCGTTGCATTGTATATTGGTTTTTCCGTATTAGGAAAGATAACTAAAGGAATTGACGAAGAAAAGGAGATCGCCAAAGGTAATACTGCGGTAGGAATCCTTGTCGCATCAGTATTCATTGCGATCGGAATAGTTGTCCAGTCAGGAGTTTCAGGTATTTCAGTGGGAATTTCACAGGCTATCAAAGCTGGTCTGCTTTCCTCTTTAGGTATAACGATAATCGTTGTAAGCATTGTTCAACTTATACTTGGCATAGTGCTTGCAATTGTAGCAATATATCTTGCATTGAATATTCTCGATAAACTGACCAAAGGGATCGATGAATTCGCAGAACTCAAGAAAGGAAATGTTGCAGTAGCACTTGAAATGGCAGGTGTAATAATCACAGTTGCGATAATTATCCAGTCGGGAGTAATGGGTATAACAGCAGCATTGATCTAAAAGATTCTTCCTTTTTTTTTATTTTCTGCAAAGATTCGACTGTGCAGATCAGACTAAAACGAATGATTTTAAGCCGTTCGGTACAGCAAATGACAAAGATTGGAAATCGAAATGTGGATACTTCATTTGAAATTTACCTTGCAACATATAAGGTCATACGGATCGACCTTGATAAAGAGCTTACGGGCTGGAGACCTGAGAAGGGCAAACAGGATAAGTATGGTCAGGATATCGAAGACAGGATTTACAACCAGAAAGATTTTGATAAGATGCTTGTTATTGACCAGCGCACCCAGTTGGTGGCATGGAAAGTGACAGAGTTACTTAAGCTTCGTGTCCAGAGACCTTTCGCAGTCAAATTATGTATAGACTATTTGTATGCCAAATTAAAAATAGGGCAAAGCGATGTGTTTTCATATTAAAACTGTCTTAAATTTTGGACTCGTTTTACTGCACGAGGTCTGTGGACACGAAGCTTAGGCATAGACATAAATTTAGTTCAGCAAATGAGTTCAAGGATTGGTATAATAACAGAATACATGGTTCCTTGGAACTTGAATGGGGGGAAACTCCAAATGAAGCCTTTATTAGAAAAATGCGACCTGAATCAATCTTAGGACGCTTTTTTAAAGCTTTTGGATGGTGAAACAAAATATGACAGATAGAAAGAAGGATGTTGAAAAAAATCAGCGAAAAAATATCAGGATTCTACA
>CABEAN010000218.1_pt1 | contig 13850 bp, 14 predicted proteins | sample 3132371 | NCBI WGS metagenome assembly CABEAN01 (sample SAMEA5534343, study PRJEB31848) | metagenome | biome: tundra; feature: field; material: soil | place: USA | collected 2013-05 | depth 0.45 m | reverse complement strand
TATGGAAATGGAGCAAAAATTGACGCTCAGAAAAAATACATTGGAAGAAGAGTCTATGTAATTGTATTAAAAGACTGAGGTTAGTCATATTGGGGGTTATTTAACAATTTTGTCCCACAGCCCAAAATTGGAAAAAGCCTTTATACAATAAAACGATATTTAGGCTTGATAACCATGATAAATGCGAGGGATCGTCTTTTACACCATTGAATCGATAAGGAACAAGAAAATAAGTATTTTTGATACTACGCTGCGTGACGGGGAACAGACCCCTGGCGTATCGCTTACATTTGATGAAAAACTTCTCATAGCCCGGCAGCTTGATAAACTCGGTGTGGATATCATTGAGGCGGGTTTCCCAATGTCATCAGAGGGAGAAAAAGCATCTGTAAAGAAAATTGTAGATGCCGGGCTGGACCTCCAGGTATGCGGACTGGCAAGGGTCATAAAATCCGATCTTGATACATGCCTTGACTGTGGCGTAGACATGGTACATACTTTTGTTTCTACTTCTGATGTCCAGAGGATATCTACTATCAAGAAAAGCAGGGACGAAGTTTACAGGATGGCGATTGATGCAGTGGAATATATAAAAGACCACGGCGCAAAATGCATGTTCTCTGCCATGGATGCCACCCGCACTGACATTGAATATTTGATCAATATTTATAAAGGCGTGGAGTCTGCGCATTGCGACATAATTAACGTGCCCGATACTGTGGGCGTGATCGTGCCATCTGCCATGTATAAATTGATAGGTGAGATCGCAAAGAATGTCAAAATCCCTATCGATGTGCACTGTCATAACGATTTCGGGCTTGCAGTTGCAAACAGCCTCGCAGCTGTGGAAGCAGGAGCAAGCCAGGTTCAGGTCACGATCAATGGTCTTGGTGAGAGGGCAGGAAATGCAGACCTTGCTGAGACGGTAATGGGATTGCATTCACTGTATGGCGCAAAGACCAATATCAAAACCCGGTATATCGTGGAAACATCACATCTTGTGGAAAGACTGACCGAGGTGAGAATGCCTCCGACCATGCCTATTGTCGGGGACAATGCTTTTGCCCATGAATCGGGTATACATACACATGGGGTTCTTGTACGTACAGATACCTTTGAGCCTGGTGTCATGACCCCGGAAATGGTAGGGCACAAAAGGCGGATCGTACTCGGAAAGCATGCAGGAAAACATGCAGTAAAACAATCGCTTGAATTTGCCGGACTGCATCCTGATGATGAGCAATTGAATGAGATAATGAAACGTATAAAGGATATTGGCGATAAGGGCAAACGAGTTACAGATGCTGATCTCTATTCAATTGCGGAATCCATTATGGGTAATATATCTAAGGATGAGCAAGCTATCGTACTTAAAGAAGTGTCAGTAATGACAGGGAACATTATAACGCCCACCGCAACCGTAAAGGCTATTGTGAACGGCCAGGAGCGTCTTGGCGCCCATATCGGCGTCGGGCCTGTGGATGCGGCGCTAAATACAGTAACAAGCATCCTTGGAGAGTATAAATTCAAATTACGGGATTTCAGGATAGAAGCCATTTCAGGAGGTTCTGACGCACTTGCTGAAGTTCTCATTGGTGTTGAGGATCAAAAAGGCAGGATCGTTTCAGCACGCTCGACGAATGAGGATATTGTAATGGCATCTGTTGAAGCGCTCGTGGCTGCAATCAACCAGTTGATGAGAAAGAGATGATATCAAAAATCAAATTGGCTCTTATGATGCAGGAAGAAGGCGCCACACGGTTCTGTATTGTTTCTTCAGGATTGTAAAACACAAGAAAAAGGAAATCTATCCTACGTGAATAATAATGCTAAAGTCCCTACTCCAACCCGAAGTGCTTCACATTCCAGTCAGCTATCGCCTGTACCTTCTTGATACTTTCATTTTTTCCATCCATGGTGAAGAGATGTTTGAAGCGCCCCTGCACTTTCAAGTATTCTTCCACAGGTTTCCTGTTCTTGATCTTCCGGACGTTTGTGACCTCGCCGTTTTCCATCTCATAAAGCGGCCACATTGCGGTCTCAACTGCCAATCTGCCAACCTCTATGGTCTTTGAGCTGTCAAATCTCCATCCCGTGCAGCAAGGCGCATGAACATGAACATAAGTGGGACCTTTTACCTGAGCTGCCTTTTTCACTTTTTTTATCATATCTGGTGCATATCCGATCGAAGCTGTAGCCACATAAGGAGACCCGTGGGCTGCTATTATTGCAGGCATATTCTTTTTATGCAGGGGATTCCCTATCGAGACTTTGCCGTGCGGGCTTGTCGTTGTGCTTGCATATAATGGTGTTGCGCCGCTTCGCTGGATACCCGTATTCATATAAGCCTCATTATCAACACAGATATAGGTTATATCGTGCCCGCGCTCAAATGCGCCCGATATTGCCTGCAAGCCAATATCAAAGGTGGCTCCATCTCCTCCGATGATCACTATTTTTGTGTTGTTTTTTTTGCCAAGCGCATTCAGCGCGGCGTCAACACCTGAAGCAACAGCTGCGGCATTCTCAAAAAGTGAATGTATCCATGGTACGCCCCATGCCGATTCAGGATATGGAGTAGTAAACACTTCAAGACATCCTGTCGGGCTGACAATTACAACATCCTCACCAAGCGCATCAAGAACGAATTTACCTGCGAAAGCATCTCCGCAACCTGCGCATCCACGATGACCGGGTTTTAACAGGCTCATGCCAGATCCTCCCTCAGGTCAGCATATTCGCTTTCTATAAATATACCTTTTTCAACTAACTTTGCCTTGTTGATAATTTTCTTGATCACATGCATTGGAATATCGCGCCCTCCATGACCAAGCATGAAACCGATAACGGGCACTCTATTGTCTGTGTTATGGAGACAGGCTTTGACCTCAGTGCAAAGTGCCCCCTCATTCTTTCCGATAGAAATATTCTTATCGAGAGTTATGACGACCTTTGCGTTCTTCAGGGCTTTCCTTATAGCATCTGTCGGGAATGGCCTGAAAGACCGGATCTTAAGAAGTCCGATACTTTCTCCTTCTGATCGAAGTTCGTCTATTGTATCTTTTACAGTTCCTATGACAGAACCCATTGCCATGATGACTATTTCAGCGTCATCAAGTATATAACCGTCTATAAGACCGCCGTAATATCTTCCATAGATATCTTTGAATTCATTTGCGATCTCCTCTATCTTCTCTAAGGCTACACCCATTGCTTTTTCCTGTTTGTACCGAAACTCCGTGTATGTGCCAGGATCAGCAAAAGCGCCAAAGGACATCGGATTTTTTGGGTCAAGAACGAACTCGGGATCATAAGCAGGAAGGAATTCATCGGTGAGGCTCTGCTCGAGCAAGATCACAGGTTCATATACATGGGAAAGAATAAATCCATCCATACATGACATTGCAGGAAGCAAAACATCTTCGTCCTCAGCAAGCTTGTAAATCTGTGGGGTCATGTCTGCCGATTCCTGGACATCCTCGGCATAAAGCTGTATCCAGCCCGTATCCCTCTGTGAGATGGAGTCCTGCTGGTCATTCCATATATTGATTGGGGCCGAAAGCGCCCGGTTCACAACTGTCATGACAATGGGTAATCTCATTCCTGAGGCGTTGAACAATACTTCATGCATAAGCGCCAGCCCTTGCGAAGTAGTTGAGGAATATGTCCTTGCTCCTGCTGCACTTGCTCCTATTAATGCTGATATTGCCGAGAATTCTGATTCTACATTCATATATTCGCAATTTATCTCACCATCGGCAGCAAATTGCGCCAGGTCTTCAACAATATGCGTCTGGGGGGTGATCGGATATGCTGATATTACATTTGGCCTGCATATCTTGACGGCATGAGCCACAGCATACGAACCTTCTACAACTACCATGTTCTTTCTCATTTTCCCTCCAGCACCATTACGATGGCTTTCTTTGGACATTCGTTAGCGCAAATGCCGCATCCTTTGCAATATTCATAATCAGGCTCAAAATAACCATTTTCCAACTTATTGACAACTCCTTCAGGGCAATAAATCCCGCAAATCCCGCATTTGCTGCACAGTTTATGATCAAAAACCGGCATAAATGAACGCCAGGCTCCGGTCTTATTAGCTCGTGTGCTTCCTGGTTTTGTCACTGTCTTGATTACCAGTTTCATCTCTGCGCCTCCATAAGATCATATGCAGCTTGTATTGCCTGACAATTTTTCTCACCGACTTTTCCAGGGAACCGTTCCATAACGGCATTTTTAATGGATTCCGGATTGATAAGACCAGATACTCCTGCAAAAGCCCCGGCAAGGATCGTATTAACAATGGGTCTTCCTATTATGTCCATTGCAAGTTTTGTGGCATCCAGGGTTTTTATTATCGCTTTTGTATTAAGGTTAAAAGAACCCGGGCCTTTTTCCGTGTTTATTAAAATAAATCCATCAGGCTTGGCCCCTGCAGCGATATTAACTACATCAACGAGCGTTGCATCCTGTACAACCACATAGTCTGGTTCATATATCTGGCTGCGTAATCGTATGGGTTTGTCATTTATTCGCACAAAAGCAGTTACGGGCGCGCCTCTTCTTTCAACGCCAAACGCAGGAAAGGCCTGGCTGTATTTCCCGTCCTCAAATGCGGCAACGGCCAGTAGTTCTGCTGCGGTCACAGAACCCTGTCCACCGCGACCATGTATTCGAATTTCCTTCATTTTTCCTTTCTCCAAGAATAATAGATAATGTATATATTTTTTAATTATTTAACAATCAATCGTGATGAATGCATCAAACAATTGCATTATGGTATTTATTCTTTACGGGGTGAGTGCAATGAAATCCGGAAAAAATTTTTGAACATTTGAGTAAACTATATCATATTTCAAGACGTAACAATGAAGTTTAAATATGACAGATGAGAAATTTTTGATAACAGAATTGGTATTGACAGCACATCTGTATAATCAATCAGATAAGCTTACCGTAGATGACCTTCCCCAGAAAATAAGGAAACATTACTGGGATGAGAAAGATAAAACCGTAAAGCGTCCCATGTATGTTACTGAAGGGGATATAAAAACCATTTATGGAATTGAAAACGTAAAAAACAATACAAAATTACTTCCTTTCCTTGAATTTGAAGATTTTGGCTCCCAGATCAAACTCAACATCTTTGATCTTGCTATAAAGTGGATATCAAAACATCCTGAAGCGGTTGAGAACATAAATAAGAATCCAGTTCTAGCGTCATTTTTTGAGAATTATGATTCACTTCCGGTGAGTTATAAGAAAGCAAGAGCTTCGATCTTACCAAAAGAAAGCGGCAGGGAATGGATAATGTCCTTGATCAAGAGCATTGAATCTGAAAAAGGTTCAGAGGATATGCTAAAACTTGCCAATATTGTAGCGCCGGAGGATATTAAACAGAATATTTCCGACCTTGTCCTTACAAAGGCCCAGGAAGATGAGATCGAAAAAATGACTAAAGCGATACAGTATCGTGATTACCTGAAGCGTATTGGCCTTCGGGAAATCGGGAAATTATTGTTCGTTGGCCCGCCAGGAACCGGAAAGACCTCTGTTGCCAGGGCTATTTCAGGACAGCTTAAGATTCCCATAGTGGAAGTAAAACTCTCACAAATTGCTGACCAGTATCTTGGAGAGACAGCCAAGAACATCGACAGGGTATTTGAACTTGCAAAGCGCCTGAGCCCTTGCATCCTCTTTATCGATGAATTCGACTTTGTGGCAAAAGCAAGGGGAACGGATGAGCATGCGGCATTGAAGAGGGCTGTAAATACACTTCTTAAAGCCATTGATGAGATAAGTCTTGTTGAGCATGGTGTCCTGGTTATCGGAGCCACAAACCATCCCACCATACTTGATCATGCTGCATGGAGGCGGTTTGATGAGATAGTTGAGTTTTCATTGCCTGATAAGGACATGAGGAAAAAGATACTTGATATTATTTTGAAGAATATCGAAGGCACCTTCAATACTGAGGAAATTGCCAAAATTTCAGAGGGATACTCAGGTTCGGACCTTCGCCTGATAGCAAGGGAAGCTGTACTTAATGGTCTTATTACTGAAAGGACTGTCTTGACCCAGGAAGATTTACGCCGTGGAGTTACCGAGTTCAATAAACGGACACAGCTAAAGAAGCTCGATGAAAGCTTATGAAAATAACACTTCTTGGAACAGGCGATGCTGTAGGAACACCTAAAATAGGATGTTCCTGCCCTGCCTGCCTCGATGCAATAGCGGGTGGAAAAAGCAGGAGGCTGCGGTTTTCAGTTCTTATAGAATCACAAGGCGGTAAAGTACTTATCGATACAAGCCCGGATTTGCGGTGGCAGCTTTTGAAAAAAGGCATAAGCCATATTGATGGGGTGATCTGGACACATGCTCATTATGATCATTATGCTGGTTTTGGGGATTTTCACCGCATCCAGAATGGAGTTAATGTGTATGGCCTGAAGAATACGCTGGATTATATATTGAATTATCTTTATTTCATTAACCCTGTGAGGCACGATGTAATTTTTTATGAACCTTTTTCACTTATTGGTCTTAATTTTATGCTCCTTGAAGTGACACATCCGCCACTTGAAGAGTCGGCAGCCGTAATAATAACAGAAGGCAGCAAAAAAGTCGTTATCACAGGCGATACTTCAAAAAACATTCCGAAAAAAACCCTTATGGCAATGTTTGAACCTGACCTTCTGATAGCAGATGCCATAATCCCGCCGCGAGCGACTATCACCAAACACATGAACTCAAAAGAAGCGATGGAACTGGGAAAGGAATTGAATGCAAAAAATGTTGTATTGACCCATCTTAGCCATAAATTCCCCCCTCATGACGAATCAATAAAAGAATGGCCTCTTGGCTATGACGGCATGGAATTCGAAATTTAATGTTTTGGGAAAATGCATGGTTCAGATGGATGCTGCATTGCAATATCCTCGCTGTGAGGGCCGTAAGATTTCTCTGCATTTTGGAGTAAACGCATCCATATTTCAAACCCAAGATCAATAAATTCATTTTTTATCATAACACACATATCCTGTCCATTTTTCCAAACGTTGTGCAAGTATATTAATTTAATGAATGGTTTTTTGAGTTTATAGAATGGAAAATTTTGCTTATTCAGATCATCCACCGCTACCCACATATATCAATGCAATTACTAGTGTGATAAGAATATATAACAGGTAAGTCTGGATATATCCTGTCTGTATTATCCTCATATATCTTGATAATGTTAATATTACCCAGATAACCGGATCATAAAGATACTTCTCGAATATTGGCTCTATATCGGATTCGAAAATCACTTTCTCCTTAAAGAAGTGAGAATCTGAATACGTTGTCTGTATCTCCCTGTGAGGTCTGAAGACACCTCCTAACCACATGCGTATCGGCTTTGAAAATGCTGTTGCGGTATATTCATTTCTTCCTGTTGAAACCGGCTGCCCGCAACCCCAGGTTTCATATTTTGCTGTTGGGGTACGGCTCAATAGAAGATACATTATGATAGGAAGCGGCAAAACCACAAATACCAGGATCGCGATCCAGATTGTCGATATGGTCGCAGGTGTTGAAAAAAGGTATGTGGATACCGTAGATATTGAATAGTCAAAATCGATAATGGAAATCATACTTACGCCTGTAAGTTGCGCGGATATCGAATCAATAATTTTTATGAAATAAAATGGCATTACGCCAAGGATAATGCACATAGACGAAAGAAGAAACATTCCGGCCAACATGGAAACCGGTACTTCTTTTGAATGTTCGGCATGACTGCTTCTTGGAAGGCCAAGGAAGCTGATCCCGAAAGCTTTTACAAAACAGGCCGCTGCAAGAGCACTTGTAAGAGCAAGACCTGCACCGCTAAAAAGCACCAGGATCTTAGTAATATTATCTGAAAGATTAATACTTAGCAATTGAGCCTGGAATGTCAGCCATTCACTCACAAAACCATTAAATGGAGGAAGCGCCGAGATGGATATTGCACCTATAAGGAAAAAGAGCGCTGTCCAGGGCATGTTTTTGATAAGTCCCCCGTATTCCTCGATGTTCCTTGTGTGGGTTGAAAATATTATGGAACCTGCCCCCATAAACAGCAGTGATTTGAACACCGCATGGTTTATCGTATGATATAGCCCTGCTATTAATCCAAATGCTGCAAGGTCAGGATGCCCCGAAGCCATAAAGATCATTGAAACTCCAACGCCTATAAGAATAATTCCTATATTTTCAACACTGTGATACGCAAGCAAGCGTTTCATATCATGTTCCATAAGGGCATACATTACACCAAGAAGCGCTGAAATTGAAGCTATTATAAGCAATATAATACCCCACCAGGCAACATCTGCGCCCAGGAAATCAAAAAATACACGGATGAGCATGAAAATTGCAGTTTTAATCATCACTCCTGACATGAGTGCGGATACATTGCTCGGGGCGGCCGGATGGGCATACGGTAGCCATATATGGAAAGGAACAATTCCTGCCTTTGTTCCAAAACCGATAAGCGCAAAAATGAAGGCCAGGTCTTTAAGGTGAGGGGGCATAGTGGCGCCAACCCCGCGGAATGTTTCAAAATTAAAGCTGCCTGTTGAACTTGCGAAGATAAGGAACGATAAAATGATGAAACCTGTCCCAATATGGGTCATGACGATATAGATAAAACCGGCTTTTCTTGTATCCTTTTTTTCATGTTCATACATAACAAGCAAATAGGATATTATAGACATCAATTCCCAGACGATCAGGAACATGACTGCATTATTTGCGCAAACTACGAGAACCATTGAAAGGATGAATATATTATACAGGAATCCCAGGTAACCGATATTCTTTTTCCCGAAATATTCGGTAACATATCCTGTTGAATAGATCGAAACCGCAAATCCTGTAATTGATATTATAAGAATAAAGAATGCCGATAATTTATCAACGTAAAAACCATAACTCAGCAGGGTTGAACCTTGCGAAACGTAATTGAAGGTATCACCAAATAGAACAGAAAATGAAAAAATAATTCCTAGAATCGATGCGATTGATGCGCTTAAAAATGAGGCATATGTACATAAGCGATTTTTTTTTTTGAATATCAGGGCGGATATAGCCCCGATCAAATATACTGCAATACTTCCAAAAAACAAATAGGAGTTCATATTGGCCGCCTGGGATAGCTCTTACAGTGAACTGTGATCAAAGTCTTACTTCCTGTATGCAAGAGCAAAAATAACAAAAACTGCAAGAATGACTTCAAACCCGGAAATCTTTGGCGGCTCTGTAGGGGCAGGGGTCACTACAGACACTTTCAAATTAATATCAACCTGGTCAAGAGGGGACCCTCCTCCATCTGGCACATCCGTATTATCGATAACAAGATAATAATCCCCCTTTTCTTTGAATCTATAACTGTTTTTCTGGGATGTTATCCCTTTTATTGATGCCTCTTCAATATAATTGAACGTTCCACGCTGTGCAATGGCATTCAAATATCCTGGATAATCAGATGATTTCATCAATAAGACATCAATTGGACCTCCGGATGTAACCTGAATATCCAGACTCAGGACATCTCCTGCTTTTACTTCAGTCATCGGTATTTCATAAAACTTATTCAAATCTATTGTTCTTGTCTGGTCGATATTAATGTTTGCATAAGTCGTACCGGCTGACACTACCATTAAAGTCAAAGTCATCATAGTTACAAACACATAATATCGTTTGAACATACAGATCATGCTTTTCTTTTTTATTATTGAAAAACTTATCGATTGGTATTTCATAAATCAAGAAACGGATAATTTTTATGGGGGTAGAGAAGACCATATACGATTAAATACCAATAAAACCTATGATCGAAATGTCCCCTATAAGGTTCATATAGAGATGAAAAAATGTCATTTAAGATCTTAAAGAAACAGGAACTTGTTCCTACGATCCATTTGATGGATATAAGCGCTCCCCGTATTGCCAGGAAAGCACAACCCGGCCAATTCGTCATCCTCAGGATAGATGAAACAGGGGAAAGGATACCCCTCACGATAGCTGATTTTGACCGGGAAAAAGGAACTATTACGATGATCTTCCAGGCAATGGGAAAGACAACCACTCAATTGTCAACGTGCAAAGAAAGTGATGAACTCCTTGATTTCATAGGACCTCTTGGGAATCCGGCGCATATTGAAAATGAAGGAACCGTAATTCTTGTGGGCGGAGGCGTAGGTGTGGCGCCTGTTTTCCCGCAGGCCAGGGCTTTTAAGGAAGCCGGGAATAAAGTCATCTCCATCATGGGCGCGAGAAGTGCAAATCTCCTATTATGGGAAGATAAAATGAGGGAGTTCAGCGATGAACTGTATATTACGACGGATGACGGTTCAAAAGGTCACCATGGTTTTGTGACCGATATTGTTAAAAAAATACTTGAAAGCGGAACAAAAATAGATAGGGTGGTCGCTATAGGTCCGCCAGTAATGATGCGGGCAGTAGCGGGAGTTACAAAGCCATTTAATGTAAAGACTATAGTAAGTCTTAATTCGATAATGGTGGATGGAACAGGTATGTGCGGAGCTTGCCGGGTGCTTGTTGGCAATGAGACAAAATTTGCCTGTGTGGATGGGCCGGAATTTGATGCGCATCTTGTGGATTTTACACTGCTCATGAATCGACTTGCTATTTACCAGCCTGAGGAAAAACTTGCATTTGAGAAATATAAATGTGAGAGGGAGGGATGCAAATGTTAGGCAGGCAGAAGATGCCAGAGCAGGACCCAAAGGTCCGGCGCTCCAATTTCAAAGAAGTTGCGCTTGGTTTCACAGAAAAGCAGGCTATTGAAGAAGCAAAAAGATGCATCCAGTGCAAGAAACCAAAATGCATCGAAGGCTGTCCTGTTGAAGTCAGGATCCCGGATTTTATAAAGTATGTGGCAACAGGTGATTTTGATAGTGCGATAAAGAAGATAAAAATTGATAATTCACTTCCTGCAGTTTGCGGGCGTGTATGCCCTCAGGAAACCCAGTGCGAAGCATCGTGTATTCTGGGAAAGAAGGGAGAACCTGTATCTATAGGAAGGCTTGAGCGCTTTGTTTCAGAACAGGAACGCAAGAAAAAAGTGGAAAGCCCTGAAAAGCCAGGGCAAACAGGGAAGAAAGTCGCAGTGGTTGGTTCAGGGCCTGCCGGATTAACTGCGGCGGCGGATCTTGCAAGAATGGGTCACTCAGTAGTGATCTTTGAGGCGCTACATGCTGCGGGCGGGGTTCTTACGTATGGGATCCCGGAATTCCGTCTTCCAAAGGATATTGTTCGCGCTGAGGTGGAGTATGTCAAAAAACTCGGAGTTACGCTTCTTCTTGATTCGGTGATCGGGAAAATTGATACTGTCGATGAATTGCTCTCTGATTTCGATGCCGTGTTCCTTGGAACTGGCGCAGGGTTGCCCATGTTCCTTAATATTGATGGAGAGAACTTAAATGGCGTATATTCAGCCAACGAATTCCTGACGCGTGTAAATCTCATGAAATCCTACAAATTCCCTGAGTATGATACACCGATCAAGAAAGGCAAACATGTGGTCGTCGTGGGCGGCGGCAATGTGGCAATGGACTCAGCCAGATGCGCCCTGCGGCTTGGGGCAGATGAGGTCACGATCGTTTACAGGCGTGGAGAGGAAGAGATGCCAGCGCGGGCTGAAGAGATAGAGCATGCAAAGGAAGAAGGCATTATATTCAGGCTGCTCACAAACCCCGTAAGGCTAAACGGAGATGCCAGGAACTGGGTCACTGACATTGAATGCATCAATATGTACCTGTGCGAGCCTGATGAGTCGGGAAGATGCAAACCAATGCCTCTTGCGGGAACTGAACATAAGATCGAGGCGGATGTTGTGATTATCGCTATCGGGACATCCCCGAATCCTCTTGTGCCGCAAACAACGAAAGGACTTGAGATATCAAAAAATGGTACGATCATAGCAAAAGAAAACGGCACGACCACAAAAGAAGGGGTGTTTGCCGGAGGCGATGCAGTTACAGGCGCAGCAACTGTGATAAGTGCTATGGGCGCTGGAAAGATTGCGGCAAGGGCGATAGATGAGTACCTGAAAGCGAAATAATTTCAGGACTTTTTCACCTCGAATATCTGAAAATTCAATCATTATCCCATCGCAAGTCTAATATCACATTCAGGAAATACAGATGAGCATGAAATATCCTCCAACCAACCTTATTCACGCATTCGGTCTTGCCGATGCATGGGCACAGGCTGTGAATTTTGTCATCAAAAACGGCATGGAGATTAAAACGGAGTACGGCCCCATGTCAAAGGATATATGTTCGGTCATTGAAATTCGCGAGCCTTTTGCAGAACCCATGCTGCATCCACAGTTCCCTACAAAGGAATTGCATGTGAAGGAGTATCTGAGGCAGTGGGAGAGGGATTATGACTGGAAAAAACAGGGTTTTGAGTATAATTACATGGATCGGCTGATTAATTATCCTTCGCGCGGCAAGGACGTTGACCAGCTAAAAGAAATAAAAGAACTTCTGCCAAAGGGTGTTTCAAGAAGGCGCCAGGCAATCACATGGATACCGGAGCGCGACCTTTTTGTGCCGGAAGACCAGCCCTGCCTGCAGAGGATCTGGGTAAGGGTAATCGGGGAGGGAAATGCGGAAATGCACTGCATGTGGCGCTCTCGAGACCTTTTTGCCGCATGGAACAGCAATATGGTGGGTCTTGTCACAATGATCAGAAGGGAAGTGCTTGAACCCAATAACCTCAAGCTCTTCAAGGTTGTGGATTTCTGTAACTCACTGCATATTTATGAAGCGGACTGGGAAGCGGCATCGAAAGTAAAACCCTTGCCAAAGAGCCCGCAGATGATGAGATAATTATCTTTCGTATTCTTTCTTGAACTTTGATATCTGGTCACTGTTCCCGATAATAGCAAGAGTCATTCCCTCCCTCAGTATGATGGATGGATCAATATCAGTGGTAGTTTTTTCATTCTCTTCGATACCGATCACAGTGCAGCCTATTCTCGAACGAATACCTGCATCTGCAATGCTTTTTCCAGCAAGGGATGATCCTGGAGTTATTTGATATTTCCCAATTTCAAGCCCCTGGAGCATTAAAATGCTATCCTCCTCATGCCCGAGAGCGATATGCGCAAGCATCTGGCCTGCAACTATGGAAAGAGAAGCAACATAATCTGCGCCCGCCCTGTATATCTTGTCGATCGACTTTGTAGAATTTGCCCTTGCAAGTATAATACTGTGAGGGTTAACATTCCTGGCAATAAGTGTTGTAAAAATAATGTCATCATCATTGTTCAAGGCAATAATTACAGTTGAAGCATTGGTTAGCCCTGCTTGCCGTAAAATTTCTTCCTCTGTGCCATTCCCGACATGGTATTCAAATCCTTTATCTTTTAACTTCGCTTCGTTCGTATCAATTACAACATAATAAACATGCGCTTTTTCAAGTACTACCGCAATACTTCGCCCCACATCCCCATACCCGATAAGTATAAAATGCTTTCTCATTGTCACCTTGTCAATTTTTTCAATGCTTCAAGCTGTTTTTCAGTACCTACTGCAAGAAGAACAGAACTTTCTTTTATTATATCTTCTGGTTTTGGATTTAATGATAACCTGCCCAATGTCCACAGACCCACGATACTTGCTCCTGTTTCTTTCCTGATTTTTGCATCTTTTAGTTTTTTCAATATCAGGGGGCTTTTAGGATATATCGGGAATTCTACGATATTCAAATTTTCAAAGAATCGCGTGGCTCCTGCAAGATGATCTGTAAGCGGATCAACAGCTTTTCTTCCTATATATGTCCCGAAT
>CABEAN010000214.1_pt1 | contig 13973 bp, 15 predicted proteins | sample 3132371 | NCBI WGS metagenome assembly CABEAN01 (sample SAMEA5534343, study PRJEB31848) | metagenome | biome: tundra; feature: field; material: soil | place: USA | collected 2013-05 | depth 0.45 m | reverse complement strand
GAATAAGAAAACTTAATTTTTTAATCACATAAAAGTATATTTATCTAATCTGTCATTATAGTATTGGGCATGCAATCGCGAATGCAATTGCAAGAATGAAGGAGGAAATAATATGAAATCCACAAATATATCCAGGATATTGACACCCCTGATCATGGCGCTGTTCATCCTGAGCTTATTCTCAGGAATTGTTGCAGCACAGGCAACGGCAAAAGAACAGTATGAAAAAACGAAAGAACAATACCAGATACAAAAGGAAAAGTACGATAATACAAGAAATCAATTTGAAGATGCAAAAAAACTCTTTGAGGAAGCCAACAAGCGATTCAAGAACTTAAGAGATAATAAATCAAATAACAGATCAAACGAAGACTTAATGGAAAAGGCCAGGAACTATATCCTTAAGGCAATAAACCATACCGAAGCACAACTTCAGGTCATGGAGAACAGGCTCGATAATCCTGAAAATAAGGGAATATCGGCCACCGATGCGATTAAGATCATCGATGCACATACAGCCCAGCTTGAACAGTTGAAAGGAAAAGTCAGCGGGGCAGCTACTATCGAGGAAATCAGGGATGCCCATAAAGAACTGGCAGGAATTGTAGTTAAGATAAATCTTGAAACACGTTATTTCATGGGAATAGTGCTAAACCACAGGATCGGCAATTTCATAAACCAGGCGGATAATGTTTCAGCAAAAGTGAATACTGCTATTGCAAAATTGAAAGCTAACGGCACAGATACGACAAAACTTGAGGCTGATGCAGCAGAATTCAAGAACAAGGTTACAGAAGCCAGAGATATTCAAGCACAAACACTGGCTTTATTTGCAACTCATTCCGGATTTGCACAAGATGGCACCGTAACGAATGAAAAGGATGCCAGGACTTTCTTAAATAAGGCAAATGAACTACAAAGAGATACTATCAAGAAATTAAAAGAGGCCAGCAAACAATTGATAGAATTCGGCAAAGAATTCAGGAAACTGGTTGGAAGAAATGTGAAAGTCGGCGAGAAAGGTGAACTGGAAGTAAATGGTGGAAGTACTGCTACCCTGACAGCAGGAGAATAAAATATGAAATGGATTTATGTCTTAATAGTGCTGATGATAGCAACTTCAACTTTAGGTTGCGTGGATAAGAACCAGGCTGGAACAAAGACTCCTGCCCAGACATCGGTTTCACCCGGTGAAGCAGTGGTTACACCCGGAGCAGTTCTAACTCCCGCAGCACCAGGTTCTCCAGCAGTTACACCAGAGGACCTTTTTGGGACAGAAAGCAACCTTTCTGCATTAGATACAACGTTTAATGATATGAATATGGAAATTTCCTTATTGGATTCCATTTAAACGAAAAAAAAGAAAAAAATTTAAGAAGAATGTGAATTCTTCTTAACCGAACAAGGCACCGAGGCCTTCCATTCCGCTTTCTTCAGCTTTCTCTTTGGATTTTTCATCTGCTGCTGGAGCTTCAGCTGCTGCCGGGGCTGCCGCTGCTGCTGCTGCTGGAGCTGCTGCCGCTGCGGGGGCTGCAAATGCTGCCTTTGCAATGGCCTCTTCGATATTGACTCCATCAAGGGCTGAAACGAGTGCTTTTGCCCTTACTGCATCAACCTCAATACCTGCTGCTTTGATAACAGCAGTTATTCCTTCTTCAGATACTTTCTTTCCTGCGCTGTGTAATAATAGCGCTGCATATACGTATTCCATTTTAATCACCTTTTATTGAATTTAACCGTTCTTTTATTTTGTTGCCTACAGAGTTAGCGTCTTTTGCCAGAGCCAATTTTGCAATAGATATCATCTGCGCATTTGCTTTTCCAAGCAGTACATCGATGATTTCCGGCATTATGATTTCAGCATTTATTGCAAGATTCCTTGCCTGGGACGCTGCCTTTGTGAGCAGTGTGCTGATAGTTGCTTTAGCCGGATAAGCTGAGTTGACCGACAAATTGAATGCATGTTGGACCGCCAACGTCAGATTATTTGTATAAGTGGTCTCATCGACCGACAAGATCTTTGACTCATATATCATGCCATTTTCATAAACAGCACGAAGGTCAAGCCCCAATTCCATTGGGTGTATTTCAAGGCGTGAAAGGATAGATGCAAGCTTTGCATCAACGACATCGCCTTTTTTGGCAACGGTCTTTGTCTGGCGGATAACGACTTTTCCACCTTCGATACCGGCCGAGATTCCTGCTGCTGTCAATTCTCCCACGATCGGGCCTGGTGGGAAAGAAGTTGGTCCTTTTTCGACTACTATATCCTTTGGCGAGGTAGCTCCGGCTTTTATGGGCGCAGAGGTCTTTCCTTTATCCAGGATCTTAAAGAGTTTGAAAGGATTCTCGTTAGTAAATAATAACGCTGTCTGGTCTTCAACATACTTGTTTATCTGCTTAACCTCATCGGATGATTCAGCAAGTGCACGGTCAATAAGAGAATTCCTGCACATCTTGAGATCTGCAATACCACGCAGGCTCTTCCTCATAAGTTGAAGCTGGTTTGATGGAATTCCGGTAACTCCTACAATTCCAACTGAAGAATGGGTAGTAATAAGTCTTTTTATATCCTCAATTTCATCTTTTTTCCATTTTGGGATATGAATACTATGGTGTGCGAGTTCAGTTGACATTTTATACCACCTTTATTGCCGGCCCCATTGTGGATTTGACGTAGATCGATTTGACGTTATACATACCGCGTTCGTACCTGTGCTCAATACGGTTGATTATCGTCTCGATGTTCTGGGATAATTTCACAGGGTCCATATCTTTTTTACCTACTGTAATATGAAATGTCATCTTATCCTTGGATCTCACCTTTATTGAGTTCTTGGACTTGTTTATTACCTGAACGACATCCTTATCAGGGGTCAATGGTATGGGCATTTTTCCCCTGGGACCAAGCACCTGACCGAGGGTCTTACCGATCACAGGCATGTATGCTGCTTCTGCTATGAAGAAATTCACTTCTTCCGCAAGATTTTTGGTTCGTGTTTTGTCTTCTCCGAGAACACTTATCTCTTCGGGATCAAAAACATAATCTGCACCAGCAGCTTTCGCCCTCTGGGCAGTATCACCTTTTGCAAATACTGCGATCTTTATAGGTCTTCCCAGGCCGTTTGGCAGGATTATTTCTTCATCAAGCCTGTTCGTGGGCTGGTTCATATCAAGATTCTTAAGGTTGATGGCTAGATCAACGCTTTCCGCAAATTTTCGCTGTGGAGACTTTTCTAAAGCCTGCTTAACAGCTTCCAGGATTTTTTCATGTTCCATATAATTCCTCCCGTAGTTAATCGACTATTGTCTCCTACGGATGATAGGGGAATACTCTTTCTACTATAAAGTACTTTAAACTATCGTTGAGCCCTCTCAACGGCTGAAGCCGGGAGAGTCCAAGTTCAGTTAACCTTTCTGTGGCTCTCATCTTCATTGATTCGGATTACAACATCCACAGCCTCAGTTATAGTCGCTCCCGGCTAATGATACTTTATTATTTAGAAATATCTTAAGTTATGCTTCATTCCCAATCCTCAATTTTATTTTTTCTTCTATTCTTAACTTCAAATCATCCAGAGGTTTTAAGGAAACCTCATCATGTCCTATATCCTCTCCATAATATTCGAATGGATTGTCAAGATCTTTAATAAGTGCGATCATATATGTTTGTAAAAACACAATGGCGAGAACAAAAAATAGAGCTTCGTAAAAGGGATCGATTTTAACAAAAATGAGACCTATGATAAGAAAGATCGTAATTGCTTCTGCAATTGCGTATCCGCTCGAAACAAAAGAAGTTTCACGGATAGTATGAATCCTTATCAACATGCGTCGGATAGCACTCTGTTCCTGTTTTAATCTTGCGATAAAATTTGCCTGTGTCAATGACTCAAATGCAAGGAAAAAATCATTGAACAATGAAATTTTATCCATTAAGGCTCTGGTTCGTTCTTTTTTGTGAAACCAGTCGTCAATGGAATTTGTCAAGTTCATAGTATGCAGTAAACAATCTTTTGCTGTTTCTGCTTTTTTGTTCTTATAGATTATTAAACATTCATCCATGATTGTTTCGATGCTTGTTGCCAAATCTCCTGGTAATTTTTCACTCTCTTTATAATCCGCCAATACTCCGGCGATGAGAAATCCAAGCAGGAATATGTTAGCAGTAACAATGCCTGTAAATAACGGATTCAAAGAAATAAACTCCAGGCCGAATTGATGAGCGAGGAGTTTCAAGATGATCACTAATATTACTACAGGTAAGACCTTCAAAGCTAAATGCCATTTTTGAAATCGTTCGGTTTGCATGATTATTCTAGTTTAATCTTCATGATTGTTATTTGAATGTTATGGTTTCCTTGATTTAATGCCAAAGCCTCAGTATCAACTAAACCTCTCAAGTCCCAGGGCGCTTGTAATAAAAGACGCAAAATAAAGACGTATTCCCGGGCGAGAGGTAGTAAAAAAAGGCATTATAATAAAGAGAAGGCGACCGCATCCCGGCTGATGGGAACATGCTTTTTTGCTCAAACCTTCTTGTAGATGAATCCAGGCTAACAGGTGAGTCGCTGGCTGTTAGAAAATCAGAATAGGATGGAAAAATCAATCCAACAAATCCTGATGGGGGGATGATTCAAACTTTGAATATAAGCTCATGCACGTGTGTCGGGAGGCGCGTTAGTGCGGAGAGAGATGAACAATTTCTGCAAAATTAGCGGGTACAATTAGAGATTTCAATGACGAAAATTTTTAAATAATGTCTGGAAAAATTATAAGCCAATTAAAATTGAAACCCCCAATCCCCAACCTGCCTGCTTTTTTCCCCAACCTTCAGGCAAAATATATTTTCGCTTTAATCCATTCCATTGAATTAAGTAGCACCCATAAATAATATGGTGTGAATAAAGTAGTACTAAAATAGTTACACAGGAAATAAAGTAAAGAACGTTGATTTTGTACTCAAATTGACATAAATAAAAGTTGAGTTTTAATAATTGTAGTAACATGATAGCACTAATTCCAATAAAAACCAAAAAGATTATATACCGATGTTAATTATTACTTATTGTGGTATGCCCGGTTTGATTAACCCGGGCAGGAGAAACATATGAAATACACTATTGGAGATAATGTAAGATTTAAACTAGAATCCGGCGAAGTACAGGACGGAAGTATACAATTTATCGAAAAGGGCAGGTATGAAGAAATATATTATATCAATAGTTCCAGCAGATGGGCATATAAAGTACCTCGGAAAAGAATCATAATATAATTTTTTATTTTAATATTAAATTTTTCTTTTATTGCTTTTCTCCCCGTATCGTTATCACTGTCTGTCTGATTGGCAATATCTTTCCTGATTTCCCTACAGCTTCCTCGACAATTCTTTGCAACCCGAAACAGCAGGGGACTTCCATATTGACAAGTGTGATGCTTTTAATATTGTTTTTCTTGATGAGCTCTGTCAGCTTTTCCACATAATATTGCGCATCATCAAGCTTCGGGCATCCTATGATCAACGATTTTCCTTTGAGGAAGTCCGAATGGAAATTGGGGTATGCGAAAGGTACGCAGTCAGCGGCTATGAGCAGGTCTTGATCCTTAAAATACGATGCATCCGGTGAAACAAGCATAAGCTGCACAGGCCACTGTCTCAATTCCGGGTTTTGCCGTCCCTGGACAACAGGAGCCTTTTTCTCGCTTCTCAAATCCATTGCCATACTTCCCGGACAGCCGCATGGGATATTTTTTTCAGTTTTTTTCTCAATGATCTTAGGCTCTGCTTTGAGATGTTTTTTTACTGCTTCTTCATCAAATTCCGGTGCGTCCCTTTTTGTTATTGTGATCGCATCCTGCGGGCAGTGTCCCAGGCAAGCCCCGAGACCATCACAAAACCTGTCATCGACCAGTTTTGCCTTTCCGTTTATCAGTTTTATTGCCCCTTCAGCACAATTTGGGATACACATACCGCAGCCATTACATTTATCCTCATCTATAAAAACAATATCTCTATTCATATATTATCATTTAATAAATGATTTAATAACTTATAAGCATTTTGGTTATAAATTATAATAATATTTGCCTATTTTATAGTAAAAAATAGAAAACTATATAATAATATATGTTAATATCAGAATCAATGAAAGAATTCCTTGACCTTGACAAAAGAGACCGGGAAATATTATCTCTTTATGAAAAACATCCTGAGATGTCCCAGAGTGAAATGGCAGAAAAACTCAAGATCTCCCAGCCTTCTGTTAGTGCAAGGATTCACAAATTGAAACAAAAGGGAGCTCTCTCCCATATCGTGGGAATGAACCTTAAAGAAGTGAGCCTGTATATGGCAAAGGTAGATGTAATAGCAAATAACACTTCTTCTGTTCTTGATATTTTCAAGGATTGCCCTTATTTCCTGAACGGTCTTATTGTTTCAGGAAAACACAACTTATGCCTTTTTTTCGTTGGCGAGGACATCTCCACCTTAGAAGCGATCGTGGACGGGCACCTCAGGAGCAATCCTCTGGTCAGAGCTGCTGAGGTCAGTATCGTTATAGCAACGATGAAAGACTTTATTATGCCAATAAAGATGAATTTTGATTTAAGCGATACACCTCCATGTGGTAACGGATGCGACTGCAAAGACTGTAGCCATCATATATCGAACCGATGCATGGGGTGCCCGGTGACAAATAGTTATAACGGGAAGATCTGGAAGTGATCGATATGGCAATAAACAAATTAACATGGAAAATTGGCGGAAAAGCAGGAGAAGGAATTATGGCAACAGGTATGATTTTTTCGCAAGTATGCTCCCGCATCGGCCTTCATGTGTATGACATCAGTGAATATCCTTCTCTTATAAAGGGCGGACATAATAACTTGCAGGTGAGAGTGGAAGACCGGGAGATTTTTTCCCAGGTAAAAGGAGTGAATATATTAATTGCCCTGAATAAAGAAACAATATTATTGCATAAAGATGAACTTGTTGACGGCGCAGGAATTATTTATGATAGCTCTGAAGTCATAGACAGGAAGGAAATAAGAGACAATATCCGGCTTTATCCGATCCCGTTTAATAACATAATCAAGGAGATCGGGGCGCAGATGATAATGAAAAATAATGTTGCCCTTGGGGCATCTATCGCGCTTATCGATTATGATTTTGGAATTGTGGAGGAAGTCATCAGGGATAACTTCAAAAGAAAAGGTAATAAGATAATCGATGAAAATACAAGAGCATCAAGAGCTGGTTATGATTTTATCAAAAATAATTTCAAGAACGATTTTGAATATAAGCTTGAAAAGGCAGGAAAACCCGGACGCATGCTCCTTACTGGCAATGATGCAATATGCATGGGGGCTATAAATGCCGGATGTAAGTTCTACTCTGCCTATCCTATGACTCCTGCGTCTTCTATTTTGCATTTCATGGCAGCCCAGGAACGAAGATTCAATATCGTTGTCAAACACACAGAAGATGAAATATCAGCAATAAATATGGCAATAGGCGCTGGTTTTACCGGAGTAAGGGCAATGACTGGAACATCAGGCGGGGGTTTTTGTCTAATGACAGAAGGATACGGGCTTGCAGGTATGCTTGAAGTTCCAATAGTCATTATTCTTTCAATGCGTCCCGGACCAAGCACGGGAATGCCGACATGGTCTGAGCAGGGCGACCTGAAATTCGCGCTGAATGCTTCGCAGGGCGATTTCCCGCGCCCTGTGCTTGTACCGGGAGATGTTGAGGAAAGTTTCTATTTGACACAAGTTGCATTCAACATCGCAGAAAAATACCAGACACCGGTCATTGTTTTAAGTGATAAGAACCTTGCAGAAAGCCACAAGTCAACGGAAAAGTTTGATGAAAAAAAAGTGCCTATAGACCGTGGAAGCTATGCTTCCCCAATGGATCTTGCCTCATCTCCGGATACCACTTTTTTTAAGAGGTTTAAATATACGGAAAATGGCGTTTCACCGAGGACAATTCCTGGTATGAAAAAGGGAATATACACAGCATCAAGCGATGAACATGATGAAGAAGGTAACATAAGGGAAGATATCGATACCAGGATAAAAATGATGCAAAAAAGAGCGCGAAAAATGGATGCTCTTGCAAAAGAACTGAAAACACCTGAATTGGTCGGGCCGCAGGATGCAAATATCACGATAATTGCAGCAGGCTCCACAAAAGGCCCGATAAAAGAGGCCATGATCTTGCTTGAAAAAGAAGGTATAAAAGTGAATTTCCTACAGATTGTATATTTGAATCCGTTCCCGTCTGAAAAGGTTGCAAAGGTAATTGGATCTGCAAAAAAGACCGCGGTTATCGAAAACAATTTCTCAGGACAACTTGCTGATATTATCAAAGAGAAAACAGGAAAAGATGTGGATAAAAGGATCCTGAAATATGACGGGCGACCTTTTTATCCCGAAGAAATATGCGCCTCAATAAAGGAGATGGTAACGCATGGTTAAAATGACAGACCTGAACGTTATTGACAGACCTAACTGGTGTCCCGGATGCGGTGATTTTGGGATATTAATTGCGCTAAAAGGGGCTATTCTTGAACTCAACATAGAGCCCGAAAATATAGCAATGATCTCTGGTATAGGATGCGCGGCAAAATTACCGCACTGGATACGAACATATGGCCTTCACGGGATACATGGAAGGGCGTTGCCCGTGGCAACGGCTGTGAAGCTTGCAAACAACGATTTGACTGTATTTGCTGAGGGAGGAGATGGCGACGGATATGGGATTGGCATGTGTCATTTTATCCATACAATGCGAAGGAATATCGATATGACCTATATTGTCCATAACAATATGATCTATGGCCTTACCACAGGGCAGACATCACCCACAAGCGAAAAGGGAGTGAGGACAAAATCCACACCTGCAGGTGTAATTGAAGTACCTGTTAATCCGATAGCTCTTGCCATTTCTTCCGGAGCGACTTTTGTTGCGCGAAGTTTTGCGGGTGATGTCAAACATCTCCAGAGAACCATCCTGGCTGCTGTCAAACACAGGGGTCTGTCTTTCATAGATGTATTCCAGCCCTGTGTGAGTTTTAATCAGGTGAATACCTATGACTGGTATAAGCAAAGAGTATATGATCTTCAGGCTGCCGGGCATGATGCGACAGATAAAATAAAGGCTTTTACAAAGTCGCAGGAATGGGGTGAACATATACCCATCGGAGTATTTTACGAAGTGCTCTCGCCAACATACGAGGATGAACTGCCGCAGATAAAGGATATACCGCTTGTGAAACAGCCTCTCGATAAGATCGATATAAGCGGGCTTATGAATGATTTTGTGTGAAAGATTTAAATCGCAAGCGTTGTTGAAAAGAAAATAATCCGATCTATTTCACAAGCGGCACCCCGAATGTGAAATCCTCAAGTTCAATCACTTTTTTCCACAATTCTTTGCAATCACAATCAAGATTATTGAAAACAGAAGTATCCTGCGTCAAAGAGAAAATACGAATGGCTTCTGCCACATCATTATCGCATTTCCCGCAATTATGGGGGCCGCGCATTGAGCCTGCGCCCACCGGGTCTGACATTATGACCGTTCCAGGGGCTGATTCCTTCCCTATCTTGAGCGCTTCCACAGCGCTCCATAACCATGGCGGCCTGTAATCGCCACGCTCAAACATCTCATCCACAAGTGTTCCTTTCTGGACATTGCACAGGTTCATGGATATTGTTCGGGCAAAGGGTGCCGCATCATTTATGGAATTGATCATGTCACTCATGGCAATTCCCTCCGAAAGAAACGGGGGCTTTTGCATAAGATATGCTTTTACAGTTACATCATTATTTTTTGCAATTTTGCTTGCCCCTGTAAAATCAGAAAATGAAAAACCTTTATTGATACAGTCCTTTCGTATAACGTCATTACTTGTTTCAAGACCCATTGCCACTTCAAACTTCTTTCCAAGAGCTTCTCTTGCAACGGATAATTTCTCATCAGTCACGTATTCCGGTCTTGTCTCTGCAATTACTTTTTTTACCCGGTCATTTTCTCCTAACCTTGAAAGCATCTCGATGCGTGTCGAAGATCCGATCTCGCTATCGTCCAGAAAACTGCCCGATGTAAATATCTTGACAATGAATTCTTCGTCCTTGCAGCGCGACATTGCATGTTCAAACTGCTTCATCAGGTCATCATGCGATGGGGGCGCCCGTGCGCTGTCATAAACATACCCGCACATGGTGCAGTTGTTCCAGCGGCAGCCTGAGGTCTGGAAAATAATAGTTAACGCGTTTATAGGCTTTCCATCAAGCAGGTCTTTACCTGTCCAGACAGCGGTAGGCCTGTCAGGGGGATTGAATTTGATCTTTTGTTTTGCGCGGATATTTCGTATAACTGTTGTGAGTGACATAATTCACTCAAACTCGATAGTTGCAGGGGGTTTCGGTGTCAGGTCATAAAGAACCCTTGAAACATTGGGTATCTGGCTTGTGATCCTTGACTCGATCTTTCGCAGAACTTTCCACGGTAATTCCATAGACTCTGCCGTCATACCGTCCCTTGAACTAACAGCTCGAACCGCAATGATCCATCCATGTACCCTGACATCTCCTTTAACACCAGTCCCTTTTTCAATAAGCGCAGCAAATGTCTGCCATGGAGCGAATTTCTCTAAAAGTTCTTCTTCAACTATTGCATTTGCTTCCCTTACAACATCCAGCTTTTCCTCTGTCACTTCTCCTATTATCCTGACTGAAAGGCCAGGCCCCGGGAATGGCATCCTGTCTGAAATCTCTTTCGGAAGGCCAAGCGCTCTTGCAACTTCTCTCACTTCGTCTTTGTAAAGGTCTGCTATTGGTTCCACAATACCTTCAAAATCGATAACTGACGGCAGGCCTCCAACATTATGGTGACTCTTTATGCCGCCTTCGGACTCGATCCTGTCCGGATAAATTGTTCCCTGGATAAGATACCGCGCCCCGAGTTTCCTGGCTTCCTTTTCAAATTCCCTGATAAATGCCTCTCCCACTGCTTTTCTTTTGTTTTCAGGATCGGTTTGTCCTTTTAACGCTTTGAGGAAATTTACTTTTCCATCCACGACCTGGAGGTCCATTACGGAAAATATTGTCTTAATTCTTTCAGTTTCACCCTTTCGCATAAGCCCGGTGTCAATATAAATGGGTGTTAGCATATCTCCTATCGCCCTGTGCGCCAGTACGGCACAGACGGAGCTGTCAACTCCCCCGGAAAGGGCGATTATTGCCCGGCCTTTTATCTGCATTTTGATTTTTTCAATGCTATCATGGATGAATTTATCGACTTTGACCATTAGTCACTATTATTACTAATGCTTTAAATGGTTTTACTCTTTTTCTTTGCAAAATCCGTTATGTAGTTATATGTCTGGCGGTATTCTTGCAGAAGTTTTCATAAAATTTCGTAATATCATGAAGATTTACCATCTCAGAACATAACGATTGGGCATATTCAACTGCCTCTGTGCAATTCACGCACATCTTCTTATTTTGTCGATGATTAATTTCGACAAGGTGAATAGTTACCGGAGGATTTACAATTTTGAAATTATTTCCTTCAATGTACATTTTTTCTATTTGTTTTTGTGTAAAACCTGTTCTTAACAATTTTACTCTTTCTTGAGGTGTCTCTAGCATTTTTTTCCTCACACTTGTTTTTTTGAATTTTAGTATTATGTCAATATAGATTATGATTATAATGATATAAAAGGATTTTGGTAAAACTATCAGGTAACTAAGTAACTAATCAGGTCAAACATACCAAAGCATATAATTATAGTCATGTGAAATTATGGTGAAACCATTATGCCCTTATACCCAATTGTCCGCCTGGATCACATAACGTTCATTCGAAATGGCAAAGTGATCCTGAATGATATATCACTATGCATTGATCATGGCCAGCACTGGGTGATAATCGGGCAAAACGGTTCGGGTAAAACAAGTCTTATAAGTATAATCAATGGTTATCACCAGCCATCGGAGGGAAAAGCCCGGGTTTTGGGTAAAAAATTCGGTTCTACTGACCTCCGGGAGCTCCGCCTGAAGATCGGAGAATGCAGCTCCGAGATACGGGATATGATCCATAACCGGGAAACAGTCAGGGATATTGTGTTGTCAGGCAGATTTGCAAGTATCGGCCTGTATGAAAAACCAGATTCAAAAAACCATGAACGTGCGGCTTATTTACTTGATTTCCTGGGGATATCGGATATGGCAGGCCGCCGATTCAATACACTTTCGGATGGTGAGAAACAGAAAACACTTCTTGCAAGGGCGCTGATGCCCGAACCGGAATTACTTGTCCTTGATGAGCCCTGTGCAGGACTTGACCTGAAAGCGAGGGAAGGATTACTGGATGCTGTGCAGGAAATGTGCACTAAACGCGAAGGGCCGACTTTAATTTACATAACACATCACATCGAGGAGATCATTCCTGCAATTACCCATGCGCTGACTTTGCGAAATGGCAGGGTGATAGCAAGCGGTAAAAGAGAAGATGTTCTTACAAATGCAGTTCTCACTGAGACTTTTGAAGTACCGGTAAAATTGCATGAGAAAGCAGGGCGTTTGTGGCCGATGATAATTAAAGGCTAAACATTCAGCCTGGCCGCTTTTATCAATTCCCTGGTTATCCCGGGCAACCTCTCACCCAGCTTCTTATGCTTCCGGGGTTTGCAGTTTTCAAGAGCATACGCAAAAATTATGGGGATGCCAACCGTAGCATCAAGATACGGGATTACATTTCCTTCTCCCGCTTTTGGTATTTTACCCCATGATTTGCCTTCGTTTATGGTGGCTCCTGAAAGTCCGCCTGTATCCGGGCGGTCAACCGTTACCTGGATGACATAATTCTCGCCAGGGCATTCCATCCCTATGATCTGGGATATCATGGGACCTGTCTGCTGCAGGAAATTCTTTGGAACGCCGCCCCCCACTTCAATAACTCCGCGCTTAATTTCATGTATCATGCTGTCATGCACGATTGCAGCGCTTTCAACTACATCCATAGTGGGGCTCGGATCTACGAAATCTTTTGGATCAAGGTCAAATGAACCGGATTTCCCATTTGCAAGTATAGGTAAGTAGCTGGTTCCCATGCCCACCGATGAGTCCGCGAAACCTGGAACGAAAACCGGAACTTTATGTTTTGAAGCAGAAGCGATAAATGATCTTTCGGGATGTTTTGCGGTCTCCCATACGCCTTCGCCAAGTGTTTTATAATAACAGGCAGTTGAGAATTTTTCAGGGAACTTATTATCTTCAACAGCTTTACTTGTAAGCGTCTGGATGATCTTATCCTGGGCGATAAGAGTTCTTTGCATATCGATATAAACATCATAGATACGCACAACATCATTCTCGGCAAGTTCATTATCATCAGCGCAATGATCTCCCTGGTGCACAGGAAGCCCGTATGCAAAATGCAGGTCATGATACGTGTTTGCGCCTGTTGTGACGATCCAATCCACAAACCCCTTTTCCATCATTTTGATAATACCCCCGCCCATTCCGACCGGAGTCATTGCGCCCGCCAGTGTTAAACATACAGTCGAGTTCTCATCCAGCATGGACTTGAAAAGATGACAGGCTTGCGCTAATCGCTTTGCATTATATCCCATACCATCGAATACATCATCAACGAGCTGCGTTATGGTCATTTTTTCATCAAGAGCGATTGGCGAGATGGTTTTTCCTTCCCAGTAATTATGTTTATTGTGATGCATTTTAAGTCATTCCATGTCGTTACTATATATCTAGTATTAATATAAATACGCAAGTAGATATTTGAGAATTACGGTATGGGTTCAAAGGGTAAGAGAAAGCCCAGAGCTTCAGCGATGGGATGAATCGTACCCCTTGGAATTGTAATACCTATCCCGAAAAACAGATGTTAAGGCTGCATTTTTGAGATAGGCAAAGAATAAATAGGAATAAAACCATATAAA
>CABEAN010000210.1_pt1 | contig 14062 bp, 19 predicted proteins | sample 3132371 | NCBI WGS metagenome assembly CABEAN01 (sample SAMEA5534343, study PRJEB31848) | metagenome | biome: tundra; feature: field; material: soil | place: USA | collected 2013-05 | depth 0.45 m | reverse complement strand
CGGAAAAGTGCCAAAATTGAAACACTCTAAAATATTGATGTAAGTAAACCGAGATGCATCGACATATCGATTTTAGACTGTTAGTTCTAAAATCCTAAAAACAGGACTTTTCCGACAGTCTCTGTAAACATTAATCTGAATCTCGCTAGATCTTGGATAGCTACACTTGAAAAACTGTCGTATAGAACAAGAGAACTATCAAAACGAACCACTGACCCGGAAGCTTATACAGAATTTTATAACCTCTGGGCAAAATCGTATGGAAAGGCAATTGACAACTTCTTTGAGAACACGTCTACTATCAGACCGTTTAAGGAGATCCTGGAGCCTGTCAAGAATGCAGCCAAAATATATGCTGATACATTTAACAGCATATCAGGGGTGAAATCTCATCCCGATCCGGTAAGTGCAGTTTAAGATAATTGATAAAATAAAAAGATAAGAGGTGAAATGTGACCTTAAGGACACATTCCACTCTAAAATATTTTCAAAAACTACGATTTCTCATTATATCACCAGCTTAAACTCTGATTTATTCTTAAGTTCGCCACATGCGTCTGTGCAATACGTATATTTATCTGTTTATACAATTTGCCAGTTGATCGGTTCATCCGATCAATCACATATTTTAGCGATATGGATTCGAGTTTGGGTGATATAATCGTTAGATACAGGGATACTCATCGAAATTAGAATTTTAAAAGTTTATCTGTCAAATTGTGAAAGGGAACAAATTTTGCTTGTGGAAGTGGCGAGATCAAGTTTATTCTATTTATTGAAGCAATTAGTGTTATAATTGATTTGATTTTTTATGAAGTAATAATGGATAGGATGTGAAATGTGACCCCCCTGGGGCACATTCCACTTTTGCCATAAGTGGCATAAGCTAATAATCGGACATGCATATTTAAACTTGTTAAATCGGCAATTATAACCTCATTCTCTCCTTTTTCCGAACCAATATACTAAAAATAACCCCTATCTATAGATTGAATACCTTTGTCAAAGCATTAACAATTGTTGATTCAAATTGAATCATAATATCAACACAAATAAAAGGAGAAAATAAATATGACAGGAAAAGCAAAAACAATAGATGATCTATTGAAGTTAAAAGGTGTCGTAGCAGCAGGCGAGTTCACACTCGATGGAAAGCTGGTGAAATACAAGACCAACAAAGGATATGACCTTTCGGAAGAGCAGGCAGGATTGACAGCCCAATTCTCTGCCACGGTCACACAGTTATTCAACACACTGGCAGGTGCCTATAGCAAGATCAAAGATGAAGAATGGGTACCTCAGCAAGGGTGGGCGTATGCTGGAGGCGACTATTCAATAGCTGTCGGCGGCAACAGAGGAGTGTTTGCAAAAACGGCTGAAGTCGACTATAACCAGTTGTTTGAGGCGCTGGTCGGACCGAGGTAAACACAAACGGATAGGGCTGGCCAGAGTGCCAGCCGTTCCATTTTTTAATGGAGATTTGAAACAATTGTGAACAAAAGTATAACAATACAGTGGAGATAAAATGACAAACCTTCTATATGTCCAGACAAGTGGAATCGAGAGCCCAGAACGCCTTTATGCACCTTTTATCCTTGGCCAGACAGCAAAAGCAACGGGAATAGATGCATCAATATTTTTTCTCGGTTTAGGAGTAACAGTTGTGAAAAAAGGCAATGCGCAAAACGTTAAAATAGGAAAATTCCCGAGTCTTAAAGAGGTGATGGACGGTGCAATAAAAAGCGGTGTGAAACTTTATGCATGCGAGCAGAGTACACAACTCATCGATCTTGCAAGGGGAGACTTTATTCCTGAGGCAGAGATCGCGGGAGCTGGGACACTTAATGATCTCGTTCTTGAAGCAGACGGAACAATGTGGTTTTAAGAAATATCGAATTTGATCCTTTCTGTTGAAAAACGATAAGGTGATTTTAATGAACTCAGAGGAAAAAATTAAGCCTGACAGGGTGCTTGGTTGCGTTGGTCTCTATTGCCCTGTGCCGATCTTTAAAACGGCGCTGGAAATGGAGAAAATAGAACCCGGACAGATATTGGAGGTAGTTAACAATGACCCTGCTGCTGTACAGGATATCCCCCGCTGGGCTAAGAGGGCAGGGCATCGACTCTTAAAATTATCTAAAAATGATGAGAATTTCCATTTCCTTATAAGGAAAGGTTTATGAAAAATCAAATCTGTATCCAGAACCTCAATGCATTTTATGGGGGCCAACAGACCCTTCATGATATAAATGTTGAAATACCAGAAAAACAGATAACAGCTGTTATAGGACCAAGCGGCTGCGGCAAGAGTACATTACTCAAATGCCTCAACAGGCTCATTGACCTGACAGATGGAGCAAGAGTAACAGGTGAAATATTTATCGACGATATCAATGTGCTTGACGGTAGGGTTGATGTTTTCGATACAAGGCGTAAGATGGGATTGCTGGCTCAGAAACCAACTCCTCTGCCAATGTCGATTTATGAGAATATTGCCTACGGGCCGAAAATCCATGGATTAAAGAAAAAGCCTGATCTTGATGCTATTGTAGAAAAATACCTGAAACTCGTTGGTATGTGGGAAGAAGTCAAAGATAGATTGAATTCTCCAGCATCCCAATTATCTATTGGTCAGCAGCAGAGGCTTTGCCTTGCTCGTGGATTGGCAGTTGAGCCAGAGATACTCCTGTGCGATGAGCCCACGTCGGCATTAGATCCGATTTCATCGCAGCATATTGAGCAGCAATTGCTTAAACTTAAGCAAGATTATACTATCGTGTTAGTTACACATAACATCCACCAGGCTATGAGGCTTTCAGATTACGTAGTCCATCTCTATCTTGGCAAGATTGTGGAACACGGTCCTGCAACTGGCGTGTTTAATAATCCAAAAGAAGCCAGGACACGTGCTTATGTTAATGGCAATTTCCTGAATGATTTGATTGATACAGAAAGTGAACTGCAAGGAGTAAGTGACCGTTTAATACAGTATATGAAAAACCTGCAAGGAATAAAATTGTAAATCGCATGGGATTTGAAATCCCATGCACTCACTTTGCCCCGAAGCCTCCTCGCAGGAAGCGCCTCAGGTCTTCATCTTCGTCTGGATTTTCATTTTTATTTCTTTCTTCAGTATCATAATTCATATTCTTACCTCAAAAAATAGGAAAGGTGGGGCGCCAATGGATAGGATCATTTGGAGCGCCCCATTTTTTGTTTACCCACTCAACAGAACTTCGTCTATGGCAAAGGCATTCCTACCGCAATCACTGCATGATGTCATGGCGATCCCTCTGATGAAATCTGCCATTGCTATCGATATCGAATGCTTGCAGTTAGGGCATTTGTAATGTCGGTTCGATTTCATATAAGCCACCAGACATTATCATGCATCCGTGCATTTTCCTGATATTCGCCAAGTGCTTTCTGTTGATCGCTCTGGTATGCAGGGTTGATAGCCCTTTTTGCTTTACTGTATTCTATTCCGTGGACAAAGTAAATCCTTTCTGTTTGGTTGTACTGTCATTTTATCACCACATAATCATAGTATTCATATGTATTTAAATAAGGTAAATGAGCAAAATTTGATAAATTCATTCGTTTTTCAGGAAGATACTGTCAATAATTGCCTGGAAAAAAGTCTCGAAAAATCATTTTATATGATACAGGCACTGCCTGGCATCCTGGAAATATTCACGCTCTTCTAAAATATCTTCTTGTTTTAATCTGTTTAAGGCATAGCGAACTGTTCTTGTGGGAAGACGGGTTACCTTTGTTATTTCTTTTTGTGTCAGTGGTCCATGGTTTTCAAGTATATTGAGAACAAGTTTCATCGACGGTGAGAATCCTTCGATCTTAACTGAACTGTAATTTTCCAACCCTGTGCCTGAAATGCCTGTATCTGGCAATTTAAACCCATAGCCTGCAAAAATATCCCTCATAATTGATCACTAAAACCATTTTATGAAGAGGATCAGCATAAGTTTACCCTATCAGGCAATTGTTGTCGCAATAATTCGGGTTCTGTTTAGATGGTGACAAAACCTGCCTGTATATTCAGGGATATATATATCATCTTATTATAAAGAACGAGAGGTCAAAAATATGTTCAATCAAAGAAGGGATCGTTTTTGTCATCCATAACAAATGGAATGGTGAAGTATCAAAAATAGAAGAAAATACAGAGGAAATACAAGGTGAATCGCCATATGAAAACTATGCAAAGGAAAGATTGGAGAGACCACAATTCCATCGAATAAGGATCGGCCTTGAAAGATTAAGGCGCTCGCTTTCGACAATAGCAGGAAGCTGGCAGCGTACAGATAGGAATCATTCACAAAAAGAACTTGGAAACATTCTTAGTCGCCAGCACGAGATCGAAAATGATGCGGAAAATGTCGAAGATATATATCTACGTGAATACATATATGAACAGCTCGATATAGCAGCTGTTGCAAGACGATCATTAGCCGAGGAGATCAGATGGGATATCCTAGCCAGTAAGAGGTACTAAGAGTATATTATGAATGATATGGATGTTTTTGTTAGAAAATCTGCCAACTACAGGATATGGGTAGATGAAACGGGAGTGGGGCGCATCCGTATTCTGAAAAGGAATAACTTTGCTACGCTTGTGGCAATTTTTGAGGAGCTTCATGGTGAGATAAAAAAGAGAACTTCAGATAATCCAGGAAAAGTCAATATTGTTTTCTATATCTCGAAATCTCTCTATGAAGAAATGTCCATCAATGCAAAAGAATTCCTGGGATTCTGCCAGTCCTGCATGGGGATCAAATTTGAGCTTGTGTTGATAGAGATGTGAAAAGCACAGCATTGTGGCAATTTTTCTCTATTATCGGAATAATTGTGTCAAAATCTGCCTTTTTATGTAATTATATATATTCACCAGTATTATCTTTGCATGGTTTTCGATATGATAAAAAAAATATGTAGTAACCCCCGAATGATCAGATCATTGAGTCTTAAAACCGAAAACAAGGAACTCGGAAATGACATCGAATTTGAGACGATCGTTAAATTCCTGAATGACCAGAAAGCAGTAATGGATTATGCAGGTTTGAATTAGACGGATTTTTTTCACTCTTATTGCCGCATTCCTTCTGATTCCACAACCATCCAGACAATTATCGCCTGTTTCTCTGCATATATAAGCAATCCAGCCAATCATTTCCAAAAATCAAACCATAGGAGAAACAAAATGTCAAAACAAAGATTAGAAACAATAGCGTTACACATAGGACAGGAAAGCCCGGATCCAGCAACACAGGCAAGGGCTGTGCCCATTTACCAGACAACATCGTATGTCTTTAAAAGCACAGAACATGCTGCAAACCTTTTTGCACTAAAGGAATTCGGGAACATCTATACAAGGTTAATGAACCCAACGACAGATGTATTTGAGAAAAGGATCGCTGCTATTGAAGGCGGCACCGGCGCCCTTGGAGTAGCATCGGGACAAGCGGCTGAAACACTGGCGCTTCTTAATATCACACAGGTAGGGGATGAGATTGTATCCGCGAACAACCTTTACGGTGGGACATATCAATTGTTCCACTACACCTTTCCCAAACTGGGAAGAACAGTAAAATTCGTGGATTCCACAAAACCCGAAGAGATCAAAAAAGCAATCACTCCCAAAACAAGGGCGATATATGCAGAAACAATCGGCAATCCAAAGCTGGATGTGCCTGATTTTGAAGCCATAGCAAAGATAGCCCATGATGCAGGCATACCATTTGTAGTGGACAATACTGTTGGCGTTGGGATTGTAAAACCTTTTGACCACGGCGCTGACATAATCGTAAGCTCAGCCACAAAATACATAGGCGGGCACGGGACATCCCTTGGCGGAGTCATCGTGGACTCCGGGAAGTTCAAATGGAACGGCGGCAAATTCCCGGAATTCACAGAACCAGACCCCAGTTATCACGGATTAAAATACTGGGCTACCTTCGGAAATTTCTCCGGACTTGGTAACATTGCCTTTATCATTAAGGTAAGGGTGCAACTGCTCAGGGATATTGGAGCGGCTCTTAGCCCTTTTAATGCCTTCGAATTCATCCAGGGACTTGAGACCCTGCCGTTGAGAATTAGAAAGCATTCAGATAATGCTCTTGAAATAGCAAAGTTCCTCAAGCAACACCCTTCAGTAAGCTGGGTCAACTATCCGGGACTTGCTGACAATCCAAATCACAGGATCGCATCAAAATACCTGAAGAACTATTATGGAGGAATTGTGGGTTTTGGCATCAAGGGAGGATACGAGGCAGGAAAGAAATTTATTAATTCAGTCAAACTCTTCTCACACCTTGCCAATATCGGCGATGCCAAGAGCCTTGTCATACATCCTGCTTCCACTACCCATCAGCAACTTACCGCAAAAGAGCAGGAAACAACCGGAGTAACACAGGATTACATCCGCTTATCGATAGGCATTGAGGATGTACAGGATATCAAAGACGACATCGACCAGGCTTTAAAGGCTGCGGTTAGCAGTTAATTGGCTTGCCATGAGTGGAACGATCGTCTTGGGGAGCTTGCAAAATGTTAAACCGGCGCAAAAAGTATTGGACCTGTAGGGATCAGGTTCTTTACTTTCGCCTCTTCTCCAGATGAGTTGATCCTGGACTCTGGTGAAAAGCTGGGGCCTATAACACTTGCCTATGAAACATACGGCAAGCTCAACGCCCTGAGAACCAATGCGATACTTGTCCTTCACGCCCTCTCCGGAGATGCTCACGCAGCCGGTTTTTATAGTGGGGATGATAAGTCTGGCTGGTGGGATGAAATGATAGGACCGGGAAAAGCATTTGATACAGATAAATATTTTGTGATCTGTTCAAATGTACTTGGCGGATGCAAGGGCTCGACAGGTCCGTCCTCCATTAATCCTGCAACAAACAGACCTTATGGGATTGATTTCCCCATGATTACCATCAAAGATATGGTCAAGACGCAAAAGCACCTGATAGACCATCTCGGAATTGAAAAGCTCCTGTGCGTTGTGGGCGGCTCGATGGGAGGAATGCAGGCGCTGCAATGGGCTGCCTTGTATCCTGATATGGTGCACTCTGTCATTCCTATTGCTACGACACTTAAACATTCTCCGCAGCAGATCGCTTTTAATGAAGTTGGACGTCTGGCCATTATGGCAGATCCTGACTGGAAAGGAGGTAATTACTATGGCCTCTCGATAGCAGCAAAAGGCCTTTCAGTAGCCCGGATGATAGGTCATATCACTTACATGAGCGATAGTTCCATGAGCGAGAAATTCGCACGACGTTTCAGTAACAGCAAGATACCATCAAAATTCGGGGCCGAATTTGAAGTGGAAGAATATCTCCATTATCAGGGAGATAATTTTGTTAAGAGGTTTGACGCAAATTCTTACCTTTATATAACAAAAGCACTGGATTATTTTGATCTTTCAAATGGCAGAACACTCATTGAAGTTTTTAAAGATATCAGGGCAAAGTTCCTGATAATGGCTTTCAAATCAGACTGGTTATACCCGACTTACCAATCAAAAGAGATACTGAAAATATGCAAGTTGGCAGGGATCGAGGCTACATATTGCGAAATAAATTCCACCTACGGGCATGATGCCTTCCTTCTGGAGATCGATGAAGAAACGCATTTGGTCACGCATTTCTTGAAAAAGGTGTTCAATGGGAGTTTATGATTTTTTATGTATAGCACGATTATTCTCTCAGTACTGATTGAAGATGCATGGCGCTGTCTGAGCGAGCTGGGGAAAAAACCAGTAAGACAAGATTATAGTATCATCCTTGATTGGATTAAAAATGATTCCAGTGTGCTTGACCTTGGATGCCACGAAGGAGGATTGCTGTCATTGATAGTCAGGGAGAAGAACGCCAGGGCACAGGGGATTGAGATCGATGAACAGGCGATCTATAAATGCGTTGAACTTGGTTTGGGCGTATCCCATCAGGATATTGATAATGGTTTATCAGAATACGGCGACGAGTCCTTTGATTATGTGATACTGAACCAGAGCATCCAGCAGGTGAAAAAGCCTGATGTAGTTCTGAGGGAAGCTTTGAGGGTTGGAAAAGAAGTGATCGTTGGATTCCCAAATTTTGCATATTTCAAATCACGCTTTCAGATTTTTTTCAGAGGAAAAACACCTGTGAACCCATCGTTGCCATATGAATGGTACGAAACGCCAAACTTGCATTTCCTGAGCATTTCTGATTTCATCGATTATTGCCATAAAGAGGATATCAGGATAAAAAGAAGGGCCTTTTTTTGTAATGACAGAATGACTGGCATGACAAATATATTGCCTAATTTGTTAGCACAAACGAGTTTGTTCCTTATCTCGAAATGAGAAGAATCGTTCCGGCAAATATTGCCTCAATCATTCTGTTTTTGTAATCATCGCACCAATTATCGCCTGTTTCTGTGAATTCTTATACGTTCCTGCTTATTTGCAGTTGCTTATTTGTCTTAAGCAGGTGAATCAAAAATGAATCAAAGAAAATCTATAGTAATTATTCTAATTACAGTATTAATAAGCGCATTACTGTCCGGATGTGTAGATAACCCAAAAACCGAAACTCCGGTTACGCCCACAACAACCGTCGTGCAAACGCCAGCAGTGAAAGAACCGGAAGGAACGATACGCGTCTCAGGCGCTTTTGCTTTATATCCCATGATGCTAAAATGGGGCGAAGAATACAAGAAGCTTCATCCAAAAGTAAATTTTGATGTACAGGCAGGAGGCGCAGGAAAAGGCATGACCGATGTTCTGGGAGGACTTGTAGATATTGGCATGGTCTCCAGGAAAATTGTAGCTGCTGAAGAGGAAAAGGGTGCATACTGGATATCAATAACAAAAGACGCTGTAGTACCAACAGTCAATAAAAACAACCCGGCCATTGCCCAACTCAAAGCGAATGGATTAAAGAGAGAGGTCTTTGAGAAGATATTCATCAACGAAACCATAAAAACATGGGGACAGGCAACAGGAACTGGTGTCACTGATAAAATAAATGTATATACGCGCTCGGATTCGGCGGGTGCAGCAGAATCATGGGCTTTATACCTGGGCAAATACAAACAGGAAAACATTAAGGGTGTTGCCGTAAATGGTGACTCCGGGCTTGCGGAGGCTGTCAAGCAGGACAAGCTTGGTATCGGTTATAACAACATTGGGTTTGCTTACGATGCTAACACAAAGAAACCGGTTGAAGGTGTCGAAATAATACCTCTTGACATAAATGGTAATGGAAAAATAGATCAAAATGAGAGCTTCTATGGGACAATGGATGAGATCGTCGCGGCAATAGGGACAAATAAGTACCCCTCTCCGCCCGCAAGAGATCTTAACCTTGTAACTAAAGGAAAGCCCACAGGTCTCGTAAATGATTTTATAAAATGGACTCTTACAGACGGACAGAAGTACATTCCTGAGCAGGGTTATGTGGTTCTTCCTAAGAGCACAATCGATGATGGATTGAAGAAAGTCGAGTGATCGACAGCATTTATTTACCTTGGATTGTAAGACAACACAGAAATCAATATGAATCTAAGAAGGCTCAAGGACAATATTTCAAGCAGGCTGATGCTTGCCGCAACAGTGTTTGCCTGCTTGCTGTTTTTTTTAATGCTCATTGGTCTTTATATCAGGGCAAGTCCCATATTATCGGTAGTTCCTATCTCTGATCTCCTTTTCTCAAGCGTTTGGGGGCCATCAGATGGTAAATTCGGATTCCTTCCATTTATCATGGGAACATTATGGGTAACAGGACTTGCGACATTAATTGCAGTGCCCATAAGTCTGCTAAGCTCGATATACCTTTCAGAATACGCAAGTAATCACCTCAGGAATGCTGTGAAGCCGCTGATAGATCTGCTTGCGGGAATCCCGTCCGTAGTATACGGTCTGTGGGGAGTGCTTGTAGTAGTGCCTTTTATTAAGAATACCCTGGCTCCTGCCCTTGGTGTAGAAACAATCGGAGGATATGGTATCCTTGCAGGAGGGATCGTTCTTTCCATTATGGTTTTCCCGATTATAATCTCAGTCACAGGTGAGGTCTTAAGGAGTGTTTCCCAGGACATGAGGGAAGTTTCCCTGTCCCTTGGGGCTACAAAATGGCAAACGATAAAACATGTGGTCTTACGAAAGGCTAGGCCAGGGATCTTCGCAGCGATCGTTCTTGGTTTTTCAAGAGCTTTCGGTGAAACCATGGCTGTTCTCATGGTCGTAGGAAATGTACCAAAAGTGCCGTCATCGGTTTTTGATCCAGCATATCCATTGCCAGCACTCATTGCAAACACTTTTGGTGAGATGATGTCCATCCCATTATATGATTCAGCGATATTGCTGGCAGCCCTGATGCTACTGATCGTCGTTCTGATATTCAATATTATTGCAAGGATGGTACTTATAAAAATTGAACGGAGTGTCATTTAGATGGAGCTTCGAAGAGTTGAAGAGTCGATCTTTAAAGTATTAATGATATTATCACTTATGATCGTAGTGGGCAGCCTCCTTGGAGTAATTGGAACCATACTATGGAAAGGTTTGCCTGCTCTTAATATTGATATGATCACAAAGACAGCACAGGGCGGTTATTATCTTGGCAAGGGTGGAGGCATCCTCAATGCCATCATAGGTTCAGCGTATCTTGCACTCGGCGGAACTGTGCTGGCATTTTTCCTGAGTATTGGCATTGCGTTCTATCTCCAGAAAGAATATTCCGGAGGTACAAGGCTTTCAAGCATTACGCGCCTTTCGCTTGATATTCTATGGGGCACTCCGTCTATTGTGTATGGGGCTTTCGGGTTCACGATATTGATGTATTTCCATATGAGAGCCTCCCTGCTTGCAGGAATATTCGTACTTGCATTGCTTGAACTCCCCATAATGACGCGGGCAATGGAAGAGGTCATAAAAACCGTCCCCCAGGAACTTAAGGAAGTATCATACTCACTCGGCGCGACCAGGCTTGAGACCACTTTGAGAGTTGTTTCAAAACAGGCTCTCCCCGGCCTTCTGACAGGTGTTTTGATAGCTTTCGGAAGAGGTATAGGAGATGCGGCTTCCATACTGTTCACAGCAGGATATACAGACCGGATACCCACTTCTCTTTTTGATGCCACAGCATCCCTTCCACTTGCGATCTTTTTCCAGCTCGGATCACCCCTTCCGCAGGTCCAGCAGAAAGCATACGCATCGGCAGTAATACTCCTGCTGGTAATTCTAGCTATCAGTATAACCACAAGACTTCTTTCAAGAAAATATACTAAATATATAATAAAATAGGTGCATGAAATGTCAGAAATCCATATCGAAATTGATAATGTGAATGCATATTACAATGGGAACCAGGCATTAAAGAACATATCTGTTAAAATCCTAAAAAAACAGATCACTGCTATTATTGGCCCATCAGGATGCGGCAAATCTACCTTGCTTAAATGCATGAACCGGCTTATTGATCTTACAGATGGAGTTACATATTCCGGGAAGATCCTGATAGATAACGAAGATATTTTTGACAGGAAAACAGATATCGTGAACATCAGGAAGAAAATGGGATTGCTTGCCCAGAAACCCATTCCGCTTCCCATGTCGATCTTTGAAAATATCGCATACGGGCCAAAAATCCACGGATTAAAGAAAAAGACTGAACTTGATGCTATTGTCGAGAAATACCTGAAACTCGTTGGTCTATGGGAAGAAGTCAAAGATAGATTGAACTCTCCAGCCTCGCAATTATCTTTAGGCCAGCAGCAGAGGTTATGCCTTGCAAGAGGGCTTGCGGTTGAACCTGAAATTATCCTGTGCGATGAGCCCACATCAGCGCTTGACCCTGTTTCGTCACAGCATATCGAGCAGCAGCTTTTGAAACTCAAGAATGATTATACCATAGTGATAGTTACTCACAATATCCACCAGGCCATGAGGCTTGCCGACTATGTTATTCATCTCTACCTTGGAGAGCTTGTGGAACACGGCCCTGCTAACGATGTATTTGAGAACCCGAAAGAAGAGAGGACACGAGCGTATATTAACGGAACTGACTGTACTGATCTGAAAATTGATTCAGAAGCAAATCTAAAAGGAAAAATGTGCCCGTTCAATTTTGTATATGCTAAACAAGCATTACATAATCTGGAGGATGGAAAAATCCTGAAGATAATTGTGGATGACCCAATTGCAGTATGTGAAGTGCCAAGAGGAATGGAAGCTGATGGGCATAAAGTGTTGATCGTGAAACAAATCAATAAGACGGATTGGGAGATAGTTATACAAAAGTAAGTGTTTTGGCAAAAATAAACTTAAGTAAATAAAAAAGAGAATAAAATTTAATTATTAAATATTAAACTTTATCCAGTGATTCGACACCTACTTTCTTTACATTCGGCTTGTTGATCTTTGCGGGCATCCATTTTGGTTTGTTCTTTGGGGCTGCAACGACTTCTGTCCAGCCTTTGAAAATATGAACCTTCTTGGTGCCTCTTTCTCGTAATCTTAAATCGACTGGTTTTGATTTTGTTCCTTTGCTGCGATTAGCTGCTTTTAAAGCTGCCTGGCGCGGCTGGTGACCTGTAAATACGCCATCCTCTTTTCCATTTTTTTCCCTTAATACAAAATTTCTAATTTCTGCCATAATTATTCATATCCCGACAACGATTAATTGTCTAAGAGTTGAATCACACATACTATTATATAAATATAGTTGTGACAAATGTGGCAAAGCATGCTCTTTTGGGGGCTCATAGGTAGTCTGAACGCAAATATAGTGCATTCCCTGGAAGTGTTTAGGAGTTTTGTGATATGGCGTTGGAAAAGGTCAATTAGCCAAGAAACGCAAGATGAAGATGCATCAAAAAATTGATTATACCCCTACACTCTCGATTATGGGATAGCCTCCTGCGTCTCTGGTATATTCTTGTGAATCTCTCTGAGTTCCATCTTCTTGAGTTTCCGATCCATACCTATCTGGCAAGCAGCCTCAAAATCCATATCCGCTAATTCCAGCATGGGCTTGATGCACAAGCCACAAAGGTCACCTAACTCTTTCTTCCAATGTTCAGGTCTATCCTGCTTGATCAGGACCTCTGCGATCTCACCAAGTTCTTTCAAAGCGTGGAGAGTTAGCCTCTTCAGTTCTTCTTCGTGTTTCAATTCTAATCACCTATTGTTATTGGGTTAGGGGGTGTTGTCGCTCTGTTTGGTGCATTTTCGCTAACGCACGCCCAGATTAACGACAGGTTTTCCCAAATCACGTAATGCTGCGCCTGCAAAATAATCTCTATGGCAGTTCTCCCAGTGTTTCTCTGCACACATCAGGGCGATCTTGTGGGGCGGTTCTGCCATTTTGTATATCTCCATGATCTTCTCTTGGGCTTTGGCTTTCCATTCCCTGAATTGTTCTTTCTCGTATCCTTTGCCGCCGAGTTCTGGTATGTGGATATAGCGCGCACCAAAGAATACTTCCAGATCTTTCTTTGACCATGTTAGGTCGGTTACTTTCCACTTTCGGGAAAATGGAACGCTCCTGATATCTATGAGCGTGGTTATTCCGTAATCATCCAGCACTTCTTTGAGCTCTTCAAACGATTTCATGCCGCCGTATCCTATTGTGAATATTCTTAAGTTTACATCCACAAGTTCTGGTAGTGGTGGGGTTAATTTATATGACATATTGCCTCCAAGCTTCTTTTTTGCAGCAATAATTTTTTCCAACCTTTTCGCTTTATTCACTAATTCTTTTGGCATCTGATATGGTGTCGAATCACCATACATCTCATCTTCTGCTTTGTCGATTTCGATGCTTTCTTTGAAGATTCTATCTATTTCTTTATCGCCTGCCACTTGCCATCGACTTTCTCATACGAATTTTTGACTGCGCTCCATGCTACCTTAAAACTGCGTTGCTCATCGTCGTTATATTCCTTGAACGCCGAATTAAACGCTGCTAAAAATATCTCCTGTGCATGGGTTGGTAGATTGTCTGTAACGGATTTCGGCAAGTCTGCAATTTTTGAATATGGCATCAATCAGATA
>CABEAN010000205.1_pt1 | contig 14264 bp, 15 predicted proteins | sample 3132371 | NCBI WGS metagenome assembly CABEAN01 (sample SAMEA5534343, study PRJEB31848) | metagenome | biome: tundra; feature: field; material: soil | place: USA | collected 2013-05 | depth 0.45 m | reverse complement strand
ATATTATGGATAGGTAAAACTACATTATAGGTTTTGTCTAACTTAAAAATTTTTTATTAGTGCAAAAAGGGAAAACGTCAAAACGAAGAGAAAACGGATATATTCAAACCTGCCGAGGTTTTGGCCATGATAGTTACAAAACATATATCCATTGATAAAGAATGTGTTGAGAAATTAAAGCCGCAACTGGAAAAGCATAATGGGAATTTCAGCGCGGCGATAAGAGAGATTATCGATCGTAATGGGAAATCCGTTTTTCCGAACAATTCCTCGGCAATAGATGCTTCTCTTTTAAAATGGATGTTGACAGAGGTCGATGGCATACTTATTCCCGACAATATAATGGATGAATTATTAGACCCGATATTGATCAATTCAATAAGGAAACTGGAAAATTGTCTTAATTGCAGGTTCAGGGAACTTGAATGGAACATTGAAATTGAATTTAAATATGATAATGATACGCTGCCTTCCGGAGTCCTGATGGAATTAAGAGGGGAGACTCATAAGATACGAACCGTCGCCCGCATATTATCCCAATATATGGTTAAGAATTCTCTTGAAAAAATACCCCTTGAGATAATGTCTGTTTTTAATATCAATGAATGTATCCGGATTGAACTGGCAAGGTCTACTAAAAAAGAAGCCACAAACAGCCTGCTAACTTTTTTTGGTTGTATGGATGAGGTAATAAAAGGGATAAAGAGCCGTCCAGCATTCTGGAAAGCAATAGTTAAAAGACACCTATTAAGTAATTATAATATGGTCACAGTTCACAGGAATTTCTTTGAAGACCTGCTTTCCAATAATATACCCCTTGGTGAGATAAGTATCGAAAATTTGGCAAAAAAACCGATACAGGAAATACCATTAAAAGAGATGCTTTTATTAATCAAAGAGGTTTATGAAACTTCCAGAGTAATTGACAAGGTGGAGATCGATAATGAAAATTTAATAATATTTCATAGTTACAGGTCTAATGAAGCCATTGAAAAAATAAAAAAAACACTTGTCCTGCTTTTAGAAGCAAATGGTCATTTATTCGACCCCAAAACAACTGCCAATATGATTGTATTGACCCACAGGCCTGATGTAGGTATGAAAGTCAATGAAATAGTTGATAATTTGAAAACAAGCAAGACAAGTTTTGACCAGGAATTGCTAATGTTTATGACTTTTCTAAAAGGATTAAGGAACATTCCTGATATTCCATTATCCTTTACAGCTTTGGGACGAAAGATCGGAACTTCGTTAATGCAGGAATATGAAAAGGAGAATGGCATCAGGAACTGGGACCTGGAAACATTTAAAACTGTTTTTGAAATAATAAATTCAAAAATCCATACCGAAAGTGAATGGAAATTAGATGGAAAAAATCTTCTTTATACAATCAGGAAATGTCATATAGCCACCGACGGGAACAAATTTGACAAATATGTATGCAATACATCCAGGGAAGCCTTCAAGGGTGCGTTGAATTATGCTTTCGGGAATAAGGCGGAATTGGAGATCAAGAAATTGATATCTCACGGAGATAAACTGTGCGAAGTTGTCATTCGATTGCCTTGATAATCTTTGGATACATAAAATTCGGCTTTGACCATCTGCTATCCATGACAGATAAGGTTCATATTCTGAAGAATATGACGCAATAAGTGCATAATTTAAAGAACTTGACGCAATAGGTTCATAACACCTAAATCAATAATCAAATATTCTTTTAACAATGTCATTAGATAATATCCATTGTGATCTCGTATGGATGATCGAATAAAATACATCGTCGCCTTGTTTCTTGGGGGCGCCTCTATGGCAGCGGGATATTATTACCCGGCTGAAACATTCCTTGCCTTTACCGCAGGATGGTTGTTCATTATCCCGGCAGCATTTATTGTATATATGGTCTATGGCTATACGACCTATATGAATGAAAGGAAGCACAGGATAGAAGTGACAGTAACGCCCTCAAAGGCAATGAAAGCCATCGCACGCCGTGAAATGGAACTTAAAAAAGAAAAGGAAGAAATCCTTTTCGAAGAATCTGGTAAAAGTATCAGGCGATAGCAGACTACCAGAAGAATTATAAACTTCAAATAATATTTAAGTTTATGATTCCCATAGCAAAGCCCATAATTGGTGAAGACGAAATAAGCGCGGTTGTTGAGGTAATGAGATCTGGTGTAATTGCAGAAGGCCAAAAAGTTAAGGATTTTGAAACGGCTTTTGCTGATTATGTCGGGACTTCCTATGCTGTCGCTGTGAATTCCGGGACTGCTGCCCTTCACGCTGCACTGCTTGCTCATGGCATCGGGAATGGGGACGAAGTCATAACCCCTCCCTTTACATTCGCAGCTACATCTAATTCAGTACTATTTACAGGTGCAAAGCCTGTTTTTGCAGATATTAAAGAAGATACTTTTAACATTGACCCGGAAAGGATCATAGAGAAAATAACTCCTAAAACAAAAGCCATTATTCCTGTTCATCTGTATGGACAATCAGCAGATATGAAAAGCATAATGGAAATTGCACATGATCATGACCTGGTAATTATAGAGGATGCCTGCCAGGCACATGGCGCGACATTTGAAGGAAAAAAAGTAGGCTCATTCGGCACAGGAACATTTAGCTTTTATCCCACAAAGAATATGACGACAGGCGAAGGCGGGATAATTACTACGGACGATAAAACCATAGCAGAAAAAGCAAAAATGATACGGTCGCACGGTTCAAGACAACGATATTATCACGAAATGTTAGGTTATAATCTTCGCATGACAGATATTGCAGCAGCCATTGGTTTAGTCCAATTGAAGAAAGTTGATGGTTTCAATGATTCAAGGATAAAGAATGCACAATATTTATCGAAATCATTGAATGATATCAAAGAAATAAGCCTTCCCTATATAGATAGGCGCTGCAAACACGTATTTCATCAATATACAGTGAGAATAAGAAACGACATTTCAAGGGACGAAATTGTATCTTTATTAAACAAAAAAGGGATTGGAACAGGAATATATTACCCGCTGCCAATTCACAAACAACCTTATTATAAAGACCTTGGGTATAGCGATTCTCTCCCGGTCTCGGAAAAAGTATCAGAAGAGGTCTTTTCTTTGCCTGTTCACCCATCAATCAACAAGACCGACCTGGATACGATATCAGAAATTTTACGAGAGATATTATGATCTCGTACAAGGACCTTATGATCAATCTGAAATATCGTATATTGTTTCATCTTCTTTTTTCCAGGCAGGATCCACTATGCACAGGAAGATCAAATCATCTTTAATCTATCCAGATATGAAAGATTTAGATTGGATATCATCCGAATATAAAAAGAATGCAACACCACCTGAGATAGTAAGGGATTATATAGCTGGTATGACAGATAGATATTTTGAATTTGTCTTCAATAAAATTACTATTCCAGGCAGGGTCAAGAGGAGATATACATGAAAAAAACAATTTACATAGCTGGGGTAAGGAAGACAAAAGTCGGATATGAGAAAGAAATTAGAGTGCTGAAGATTGGACATAGAAAAGGAATTTACAAAAAATTGTCTGCATCATTTATATCGTGTTTATTTTTCGGCATTGTCAACCTCTGATGTTCTACCATTTCATTCATGGTATCTTTGTTTTCAAAAGCGTCCCCTGCCCCTCGCTCCTCCGGCGGCGCCGTCGATCTGCTGATGAGAGGGGGCGGGGAGGAGGGATGAATTTGAGGGGGCTGTATTCAGAATAAGAAGGCGCATGAGAAGAATGTTGTCAGTATAATAAGATTGCATAAGTTTAAGATGAGTATATACAGAGCGCATTTTAGCACAGATTTAAATAAATAGAATGGTATAATAACATCCTTGACTATAACTAAATAATTACACATCATTTATTGTGAAAGCAAAAGGAAATTGAATGATAACCGAAGCCGATACCTGTAGAAAATATGTCATACCTAGACTTTATTCATCGGGCTGGAATGACGACCAGATAAATGAACAAAAAACCTTCACTGATGGCAGGATCATTGTTACCGGAGAGAAATACATACGAAAAAAACAGAAAAGGTCTGACTTCTTATTAAAATACAGAAGAGATTTTTCCATAGCAGTCGTTGAGGCAAAATCTGCCTTTAAGAATGCTGGCGATGGGCTCCAACAGGCAAAGGAATACGCTGAGATCCTTGGTCTTAAATTTGCATTTTCCACGAACGGTAAATGTATCGTTGAACATGATTTCATCACAGGCAAAGATACTGATATGGAATGTTTCCCCACGCCCGATGAACTCTGGATAAGGTTCAGCCAATCAGAAGGCATAAAACCTGAATTTGCGGAGAGATTTCTTACCCCTTGCAATAACCTGGACGGCAAGACACCACGGTATTACCAAGAAATTGCGATAAATCGTGCAGTCAAGGCTATCTTGCAGGGAAAAAAGAAGATATTAGAGACGCTTGCCACAGGTACAGGTAAGACATACATTTCATACCAGATAATCTATAAGTTATGGACTACACGCTGGAACAGGACTGGCGAATACAGGCGTCCGAAAGTGCTTTATCTTGCTGACAGGAACATACTTGTTGATGACCCGAAGGATAAGACATTCGCGTCTATGGGGGATGCCAGAATAAAGATCGAAGGTGAAGCTGTCAAGAGCAGGGAGATATATTTTGCAACCTATCAAGCGATAGCAAAAGATGAGCGCAGACCTGGACTTTATAAACAATATCCCAGAGATTTCTTTGACCTTATTATTGTAGATGAATGCCACAGAGGAAGTGCTAGAGATGAAAGCAACTGGCGCGAGATACTGGATTATTTTGAACCTGCATATAAGATAGGCATGACTGCAACACCATTTAGAGAGGAGAATAGAGATACATACAGGTATTTTGGAAATCCTATCTATACTTACAGTTTGAAACAGGGTATAGAAGATGGATTCCTGGCGCCATACAGGGTTCATCGTGTGGTTTCGAGTGTCGATGCCATTGGCTGGCGACCTGTAAAAGGAGAAAAAGATAAACAGGGCAGGGAAATACCAGATGGTGTATATGGAACACGTGATTTTGAGCGTGTTATTTCCTTTAAATCCCGAACTGAAGCCGTAGCTAAACATCTCTCCGATTATTTAATGAAAACAGATAGGTTTGCAAAAACCATTGTCTTTTGCGTTGATCAGGAACATGCTGAGGACATGCGCAAGGCATTGAATAACTGGAACCTTGACCTTGTGCAGCAATATCCTGATTATGTTTGCAGAGTGGTTTCAGATGAAGGAGAGATCGGAAGAGGACATCTTGACAGATTCCTTGAATTAGAAACAAGGGCTCCAGTCATATTGACAACATCACAGCTTCTGACCACAGGAGTTGACGCCCAGACATGCAAGAATATTGTGCTTTTCAAAGTAATTAATTCAATGGTTGATTTTAAGCAGATCATAGGCAGGGGAACCCGTGTAAGAGAGGACTATGGGAAGTTGTTCTTCACTATTCTTGATTATACAGGAAGTGCAACACATATGTTCGCAGATCTTGAATTTGATGGTGAACCGGCGCTCATTACTGAGGAAGAGATGGATGAGAAGGGAAATTCGCTTAAGAGAAAGTATGAAGAGCCACATGAAAAGGAAACACAGAAAGGAGCAGCTCCTTCTGTATGTGAAACTCCAGAATTATCGGACGATTATGAGGGATTTCCAAGAAAGTATTATGTGAACGGAGGTTCAGTTGAAATTGTTGCGGATGTGGTGTATGAACTTGATCCGGATGGTAAGAGACTAGCGCCAATAAAATATACTGATTATACCTTGAAGCAGGTGAGGAGCATGTATACATCTGCCGCAGAACTCCGCTCGAAATGGAGTGATGCACAGCAGCGCAGACAGATTCTAGACTTGCTGGAGGAGAAGGGGATTACTGTTGAACAATTGGCCAGCGCCACAAAAAGATTTGATGCTGACCCATTTGACCTTTTATGCCATGTTGCCTACAATGCGCCGATTCGCACAAGAAAGGAAAGAGCTGAACTACTTCGAAAGGACAAAAAGGATTTCTTTGACAGATTTGGCGAAGAAGCACGACAGATATTGAATGAAATGCTGGACAAATACATCGAATTCGGGACTGTGCAGCTTACTGATACAAATATACTTAAGGTTCCTCCATTATCTTTGCATGGAAATCTGATGGAGATCTCAGAGCTATTTGGCGGGACTGCAGCGTTTCGAAATAGCATTGGAGAGATGCAAGTTCTTTTGTATGCAGATTAGAGGGTAGGAGGAATTATGGCGCGTAAAACGAAGGATGAAACACCAAAGACGACAACACAGCAGCTTGGAAGCCTGATAAAATCGGCGCGCGATATCATGCGCAAGGACAAGGGATTAAATGGTGATCTTGACCGTCTGCCGATGCTTACCTGGATAATGTTCCTGAAGTTCCTTGATGATATGGAACGACTTAAGGAGACTGAAGAGGAATTTGCGGGGAGGAAGTATAAGAATGCAATCGAGCCACCTTACAGATGGAGGGACTGGGCAGCGAAAGAGGATGGTATCACAGGGGATGAACTCATTGCATTTATTAATAATGATGAAGCTGTCCGACCTGACGGAACGAAAGGATTGGGTTTGTTTGCTTATTTGAGGAACCTTCGAGGGACTAACGGTGGTGACAGAAGGGATGTAATTGCTACGGTTTTCAGGGGCACTATCAACCGTATGGTCAATGGATATCTTCTGCGCGATGTCATAAATAAGATCAACAGCATCCATTTTACTGCATCTGAAGAGATACATACGCTATCTCATCTTTATGAAAGCATGCTTAAGGAAATGAGGGATGCTGCAGGAGATTCTGGTGAGTTATATACCCCTCGTCCGGTCGTAAGGTTTATGGTCGATGTGGTTGACCCGAAACTTGGAGAATTGGCAGAAGACCCAGCAGCTGGTACAGGAGGTTTTCTGGTAGAGGAATTTGAGCATATGAGGAAACAATGCCAGAAGGCTGAAGATTTTGAGATGCTTCAAAAGAAATCGATACGGGGTGGCGAAGCAAAGCCTCTGCCATATCTTCTTTGCCAGATGAACCTGCTGCTTCACGGTCTTGAATATCCGCAGATAGACCATGGGAATTCTCTTCGTTTTCCTCTGCGCGAGATCGGAGATAAAGACAGAGTGGATTTAATAGTTACAAATCCGCCATTTGGAGGTGAAGAAGAGCGGGGAATACTTTCGAATTTCCCTGAAGATAAACAGACTGCTGAGACAGCGCTTCTATTTCTTCAATTGATCATGAGGAAGTTGAAGAGAGATATTGGCGGGAAGAGGGGAGGTCGGTGCGGAATAGTTGTCCCCAACGGCACTTTATTCGGGGATGGAGTATGTGCGCGCATAAAGAAGGAACTGATCGAGGAGTTTAACCTTCATACCATTGTTCGGCTGCCCAATGGTGTTTTTGCGCCTTATACCGGGATCCCTACGAACCTGCTGTTTTTCGAGCGCGGTGGGCCGACGAAGGATATCTGGTATTATGAAATACCATTGCCAGAGGGCAGGAAACAATATAATAAGACCCAACCTATGCAATTTGAGGAGTTTGCGCCTGTTATAGGATGGTGGAAGGACAGGACGGAGAATGGACAGGCATGGAAAGTGCCTGCGGCGAAGGTTATTGAGAACGGATATAATCTTGATATCAAGAACCCTAACGGCAAGGCTGATCTGGAGCATCTGCCGCCTGAGCAGTTGACTGAGAGTATCCTGAAGAAAGAGATGAGAATCGCGGAGATTATGGCTGAGATAAAACAGGTGCTTGCGGCTGGGATTAAACAATGAATAAACGTTCCAAGAAACTCGTTGTGGTCGAGAACGATAGCGAGATCGCAGGATATGACACAATTCTCTCTGAGGTCATTTACCTTCTTGAATCGGCAAGGCACGCTTCTGCCAGAGCGGTCAATGTTTTCATGACTTCAACCTACTGGCTGATTGGTAGAAGAATTATTGAATGGGAGCAAGCAGGAAAAGAGCGTGCTGCCTATGGGGAAGCATTGATCAATCGTCTATCAGCAGATCTCACGAAGAAATTTGGTCGCGGTTTTTCACGCCAAAATCTCCAAAAAATGCGGCTAATCTACCGGATTTATCCACCGGAAAAGATTTGCCAGACACTGTCGGGCAAATCTAAATTTGTGTATGTGAACAAGTCAAATCTTCAATCTTTAGAAAAATCGCAGACAGTGTCTGCGAAATATGAAACAAAATCTAAGGAATTGAAGATAAATAATGATAAATACGTAAGCACCGAACTAAAACGAACACGTACGAACTCTAATTGCATGAGTTCGTTTCAGTTCGTACCGGTTCGTTGTTTAAATTATACTAAAAATAGAACACGGATGACACGGATCAGACGGATTTTCATGGATACTTTTTATCCGTGCGTATCCGTGTTATCCGCGCAATCCGTGTTCCATCCCAAAAACCCTAACAACCATAATTCTGCGTTTTTCAGCGTTAATACTCAATTCAAGAAATTAAATAAATCACCGCAAAGTACGCAAAGAGCGCAAAGCATAGCAACAATAATCTTTGCTTTCTTTGCGCTCTTTGCGGTGAGATTCATAAATAGCCTCAACAAGTTATCGAGCATCACTGTGCCGTCTGTGTTAATCGACGTTCATCCGCGGTTCATAGATCGAACGGCGATGTCGGAAGGGCGATGAGCTTTCCGATGGTGGCGCTGGCGGAGGTATTATCACAGTATAAAGAGTATATCAACTCACCAGAATCCAAAATTTATCCAAAACTATCTGTAAAATTGTATGGTAAAGGGGTGGTGCTTGATACACAGACCGATGGTACAATATTGAAGATGAAACGACATCAGATAGCAAAAAGTGGGCAAGTTATACTCTCAGAAATATGGGGAAAAAAAGGTGCTATTGGCTTTGTACCTCCAAAAGGGGATGGTGCTTTATGTACAAGCCATTTTTTTTTGTTCGATGTCAATAATGATAAGTTAGAATCTAAATACTTGCAATTAATCTTCACAGCGAACTACTTGCAAGACCAATTAGATGCAGATGCAAAAGGTACCACCGGATATGCAGCAGTAAGACCGAAGAATCTTCTTGCGGCTAAAATTCCCCTCCCACTTCTCGCAGAGCAACGCCGCATCGTGGCGCGCATCGAGGAGCTGGCGGCGAAGATAGATGAGGCGCGGGGGCTGAGGAAGAAGGCGGGGGAGGAGTTGGAGGCGCTGTTGGCCGCAAAATTAAATGAAATTTTCTCACCCAACCGAAAAAATAATCTGCAAATAGTGAAGATCGCTGAAGTATGTAATACGTCAAGCGGTGGAACACCAAGTCGTCAACGATTTGATTTCTTTGAGAATGGTACAATTCCATGGATAAAATCTGGTGAACTAAAGGACACCTTCATAAAAGAAGCGGAAGAATATATAACTCAGGGGGCACTTGATGATTCAAGCGCCAAGATTTTTCCAAACGGTACCCTCCTAATTGCTCTTTATGGAGCTAATGTTGGGATGACTGGCATTTTAGGATTGGATGCATCAACAAATCAAGCGATATGTGCAGTATTTCCAAAAAAAGAACTATTGGAAAGAGATTATTTATACTGGTTTTTCCGCAAAATGCGACCGAATTATTTGAAAAGTAGTTTTGGTGGGGCACAGCCGAATATAAGTCAAAAAATGATAAGAGAAACTGAGATTGCAATCCCGCCCCTGCCCGAACAGCGCTGCATCGTCGCCTACCTCGACTCCCTCCAGGCAAAGGTGGACGCTCTCAGGCGCCTCCAGGCAGAGACCAACGCCGAACTTGATGCGCTGATGCCGGCGGTGCTGGATAGAGCATTTAAGGGAGAGATGTAAGATAATAATAGTAAATTGAAGAAAAGATGCTCAACTCACTCGTCAGCGCGGTCATGAATTAAGCAATAGATTTATAGGTAATCGTATAATATTGTATAATAATGACTAAAATTGTATTTGATTCTGATGGATTAATTAAATTAGTCAAAGCTAAATGCTATGGAAAACTCCTCAAACATTTTACCTGTTTAATTTCCAAAGAAGTCTATGAAGAAACAGTCCTTAGAGGGATGGAGAGATTACACGATGATGCTTTTCTGATTGAGGAACTTGTCAAAAAGAAAATGCTACAAGTTCAAAAAGTAAGAACTAACAAGAAGGCACAGAGCATTTTAGAAAACTGTAATCTTGGGAAAGGTGAGACCTCAACTTTGTATCTTTTTTTCAATGTCGAGGCTAAAACAATAATAAGCGATGATAGAGTTTTTTTAAACCTGCTGCTTCAGAATAATATACCCTTCATAACCCCAACCGACCTTATAGTGAGACTTTATGAGTTAAAAATAATCAATAAAAAAGATGCTATCAGTGCACTATCAAAAATAAAACCATACGTTAACAAGAACAGTTATAATAATGCAAAAACAAATATGGAGGATTGAATATGGAAGCATTATCTTACCCATTGAGAATACCAAAAAACCTTATTGAGCTGGCGAATCTAAGAACAAAAGAAGAACATGTTGATAAATCAACTGCCCTGAGGCAATTCCTTTACCTCGGCGCACGGGATTATGTAATTGAGCTTTATCAGAAAGGCAGAATTTCAATAAGCAGAGCAGCAGAACTTCTTGATGTTAGTACTTTTGATATCCAGAGACTCGCAAAAGAACAGGGATATACAGGCGCAACCGAGGAACAACTTAAGACCAGTAAGAAGACGGCACAGAGTTTAGTACCATAAAATGCTTGAAACGAAAGTGCAAATGGAGGCAATCGAAGCTCCTCTTCCCGAACAGTGCCGCATCGTAGCCTACCTCGATGAGCTTCAGGCAAAGGTGGACGCGCTCAGGCGCCTCCAGGCAGAGACCGGCGCCGAAATGGACGCGCTGCTGCCGGCGGTGCTGGATAAGGCGTTCAAGGGGGAGTTGTGACTTTATTTGAGAAAATCTAAAATTTTATCCTTTTTGTTCCAAATAACATTTTTCATCAAAACACCCGAAGCGCCCCATGCCCATTTATCGTGTGACGGCGCCGGATATTTGCGTAAGGGGAAGGGCGAGGTTTCAGCGAGAATTGGGGAGCTGAACTTATACATCCCGCGATTCTTCAATGAAATTATCAACTGCACTGACAGCATCCCGTGCTTCATCCAGAGAAACGTGTGGTTTTAGCTTATGGATACATTGCGCTCTGGATTCAATACTATTATCCGTTTCTATTTCACGAGTCACATAAAGTGCTGTAGCTAAACGTTCAAGCTCTGTAACACCTTTATCTCCAAGTTTATTTGCAACGAATTTCACCATAGGATTGTACTTTTTCAAAGTCTTTGGATAACGCTTTTTTATTAATTTGCTGCCACTACTATGAATAAAGCTGGGTCCATAAGGTGGTTGTTGGGGCTGTAATTTGAGGAGTGCATCTGCCCGCATTGCTGTCAATTCATCACTCAAATCAAATGAATACGGCCCATGTTTATACAGAACAAAATCAAATTCCAGGGGAACCCTGAGCAATTCCTGAACGAAATATGTTGCTTTTTGAATGTGGGTTTCCCCGCACCAGCTTCCCTTTGCCCTGAGATTTTCTATCAACGATAATATCACAGCATCCCGCTGTAATCTTTTCATATTTTTTCTACCTCCTTCTTTGTAATTATTTTTTCACGCTCTTCTTTTAACCATTTTTCGGCATCTTCTCTATAATCAGGATTGATAAAGACGTAATCTACTGCGACAATAGGAACAGTATTTAATACCTCCGACATTGCCAGAGATGATGCTATTCGGCCATCTATTAGTACGGGAAAGTTAAGACCACTGCCTTTTTGCTTGTAGGTATCAAATCGCACATTTGCCTCACCGAACTTATTGCGTGCCGCATCGAAGATTAATTTACCAGCTTCAGGATTTTTTTGGATGTCATTGGGGTTCCTCTGATACAACAATTTGAAATGCTCTCGATTAATTATTCGTCTTGCTGAATCGTGTCCTGGATGTTCTTCGTGTCTGGCTGCCTTAAATAAATCTACTGATATTTCATTGTCGGTCATCTTTAGATGTTCCTCGATATCAATAGGTAAGTATCCGCCGGGGAACCATTTCTTGAGGAAGTCCTTCAAATGAATATCATATATCCGCCTGACATGATGATAATAAACTTGTGTATACATAAAGTATCTTGCCAATACCAATGCTTCCGCGGAGTGCAAACCACCTTTTTCTATGCCAAGAGCAGGTTCTGCAGAACCATCTTCTTCTTTGGGTAAAATACGCAAAGTATCAATAAGTCGATAATGATCGAACTTCCCGTAAGCTACTCCCACATGGTGAGAATCTCGAATCAAGTAGTCCATTCGGTCAACGCCAAAAGCATCACCCACGATAATTTCTGAAAGAATTGCTTCCCAATCCGTGAAATCAGAGTCTTTGTATTTCTTATGACCTACGGCAAGTTTAGCGACATCATCTGATTGTATTTTAATCTTCTTCCAAATAGACTCGAGTTCAACATTGCGAATAATCTCCAAAGTGAGACGTTCATGATCCCAGCCATCAGGTAGTAAATCTTCGGCTGAATGGGAAAAAGGAAGATGCCCTATATCATGACATAAAGCCGCCATGCGAAGAACGCGGCGCCAATATGGATGTTCATATGAATTATGCGTGGGCACAACATTTTTAACGGATTCATGGGAAATATTGGATGGCTCAGTTACGGTATCATAAACACGTCCAGCCAACTCCATAACACCCAGCGAATGTTCAAACCTTCTATGGGTTGCGCCAGGATACAGAAGATATGTTAGACCAAGCTGGTGAATATGGCGAAGCCGCTGGAATGGACGGGAGTTAAGTACCTTCCTTTCATCTGAATCTAGGCGAATGAAAACGTGCAGTGGATCGCGAATCTCATGCATGTGTTTTGTCATCGGGTCAGCGCCTCCATAACAACAATAATCCGGTATACAAGCTCTGTGCTGAGATGCTCCTCAAATAGCGAGTCGCATTTCGATTTGATGAAGGTAGAGTGGGGTATATCAGATTGCATGATTATAGATTATTTTGCATATGTTTATGTTAGTTTGTTATTATATTCTTGGATAGGGATGTGAAAGTATTCACCATGTTGATATCCAGGTTCACAGACGGCGATCTCTCATGAAGCAAAGCAGCAGTAGAACACGGATTGCGCGGATGACGCGGATTCACATGGATGGGAAAATCTGGAAAAATTCGTCCTATCCGTGTCATACGTGTGCGTTTCTGGATGGAGATTTTTATTTCCGACGCATTCGTGAAAACCGAACCGCAGATGAATGCGGATGAACGCAGATTTAATGTGCCAGGGAAGCGCTTTTCGAGGAAGGGGGAATGTGTTTGGATTCGAGAGAAGGCAGGCAGTAACCTATAAAATACATTGGATAACATTTGACACCTAATTTGTTCTAACTTTCTCTTTTAAGTTCCAATTTACTTTCCCACAGTTGCAGCGAACAGTCACAGGCGACATGCCGGTAGTTGCAAGGCTCAACATTCCACCGCAATTGCTGCATTTAAATAAGCCATACAGGTCTTGAAATGCTTCCACCACTGGTCGAAAGTCTTTAATTGAGAAATTTGCCCAGTTGTTGTAATGAACATTGACATTTACAGCCCATTGTTCTGCAAAAGTACGTTTATATATCTGACTTCTGATATCGTCTCTTTCTTCCAAATTAATTCGACTTTCATTATCTTCCCACGACTTTGCGACCTTTTGGGCTTTTTTAATTAGATCACGATATTTATCCATTGCCGGCAATAAGAAATCCCCTAATTCCAATCTACCGTTCAGTTTGAATAGTACTGAAGCTTGGAGTGCGTCACATACCGTTCCAAAGAACTGTTCAGATCCTCTGCGCAATCGAGCAGCAGCACTTGGGATATCATTTTTCTTAAGATCTGCCTCAATCTTTTTCCATATTTCGACTTCAGTTTGCACCTCTGGCCCAGTCTCAATATTCCAGTTATAGAACTCAACAAGTCCATTCGAACCTACTACTCCTTCGCTCTTCAATTGACTAGCGTTAGTGTCCACACACTTGCTGGGGTAAATTAGGTATTTTTATAGCCATAACTTCTAAAGGATTCTTGTAATCGAATGCAGAGTTGGGTCTATGGTTATATCCGTATCTGGCATCTCGCAA
>CABEAN010000200.1_pt1 | contig 14469 bp, 19 predicted proteins | sample 3132371 | NCBI WGS metagenome assembly CABEAN01 (sample SAMEA5534343, study PRJEB31848) | metagenome | biome: tundra; feature: field; material: soil | place: USA | collected 2013-05 | depth 0.45 m | reverse complement strand
TGGGAAATAATGATGAACATCTTCCCAACGATATGCATTCACGGTCATAATTAATTATTTTTAATATTCAATTAATCTTCACTTATTAAAAAGTTACCCCATGAGGTCATTGGACACTAACATTAAGCATGTTATAAGAAGAGAGGAGGTGTTAAAATGGTTGTATATCCGGAAGAAATTGTGGAATTGGCTAACCTTTTGATGAAAGATATTGCAGATTCAAAAGAGAATATTGATGTTAAACTGGCTGCAAGTTTTGCTGACAGATGCTCTGAATTAATCAAAAACCTTGCAGAAAGTATGGCTGAACTTCACAACCGTGTGGACGTACTCACAGAAAAAGATTAATCGCTTTGTGCCCGACATTCGTATCATAGGCATCCTTTCATTTCAACAATCAAAGGTATATGCTTTTCCGGTGTAGGAGATGCGAAGAGGAGATTCCCATATGGAGTGGCTACTTTGGTTATTACGAAGTATTGATATCAGGACATCGCAGCATTCATGTGACCAGTCTATGAGGATACAGCTTACGATATGACTAATGCAATTGAAGTTAAAGGGCTTGTTAAGATTTATGATGGCAAGGTTCGAGCTTTAGATGGTGTGGATCTAAAGGTTAAAGCTGGAGATGTTTTTGCCCTGTTAGGCCCTAATGGATCGGGCAAAACTACATTGATGCGGATTTTAACAACCCAATTTAAACCTACTTCGGGTGAAGCATCTCTTTTCGGGTTGGATGTTGTCAGGAGGGATTCTGAGATCAGGAAAATTATCAGCTACGTTCCTCAGGAGACGAGTGTCTGGACAGATATCAGCGGCTTTGAGAATCTTCTTATATACGCCAAAATTTATGGGCTTCCATCCGGCGAGAGGAAGAAGATTATCCGGGATGCGCTGGAGGGTATGGGCATGGATGCAGTTGCGAATAACCTTGTTAGAACATACTCTGGCGGCATGATCAGGAGGCTTGAGATGGCATGTGCTATGCTCATTAGACCTAAGATTTTGTTTCTGGATGAACCTACTCTAGGCTTGGATCCTTCTGCCAGAAAAGCTGTCTGGGAGAAGCTGACATCTTTTAAGAAGGAATATGATACAACTATATTTTTTAATACACATTACATGGATGAGGCTGACCTTTACTCTGATGAGATAGCTATAATTGATAGAGGTAAGATTGTCAAGATCGGTACGGCTGATCAACTTAAACATTCCATCAGGAGAGAGGTCATTCAATTCAGTTTAATGAATCATATTGTTGATGAAAATGTTTTAAAGAGGATTAGAGGTTTAGATTTTGTCAGCGACGTTATTATTTCCAATTCGGAACTCAGTGTCGTCGTTGAGGATGCAGAAACTGGGCTACCTGTTGTTATGGAGGTTCTAAGAAATGAGGGCATATCTGTGAAGAAAATATCTACGGACAGGCCAAATTTAGATGATGTATTCCTAAAGTATACTGGAACTGTGTCCTCGATAAGTGGCGTTAGTGAGATCAGGCAAGATAGGAGCATTGGCAGGAAGAGATAGCTATGACGATGATGGATTCCTTGAGGGAAATGTTTGCTATGATAGAACTTGAGCTACGAAGGCTCAAGCACGACAGAGCTGAAATATTCACCAGGGCTATTCAACCAATTTTATGGTTATCTGTTTATGGAACTGTCATGAGTCATGTTAAGGCTATACCTACTGATGGGATACCTTACCTCGATTATATCACTCCTGGCGTTTTGCTACAATCTACTATATTTGTATCGGTTTTTTATGGTTTAACTATCGTATGGGAAAGAGAAACCGGTATTTTGAAAAAGCTTCTTGTTACTCCAGCTTCAAGGTATGCTACTGTTATAGGCAGGTCTATAGCTTCAGGGGTCAGGGCGATTTTCCAGGTCTTGATAATTATACCAGTTGCGGTTCTTATTGGAGTTAATTTTGTACCTAATCCTCTATACTTCTTTACAGCGATTTTAATAATATTCTTTGTTTCAGGCGGGTTTGCTGCCCTCTCTATTTTTGTAGCATCTTTAATGAAAACCAGAGAGAGATTCATGGGCATAGGTCAAGCTCTGATCATGCCGCTCTTCTTTGTCAGTAATGCCTTATATCCGATTAACTTGATGCCCACTGTCTTACAATACTTCGCGATTTTTAATCCTCTGATTTATGCAGTGGATGCTGTGAGAGGTTTGATGATCAGCGGAGATCTGACTAATCTTCCCTATGATATTGCGGCTATTGCAATTTTCGATACAATAATGTTTGCGGCGGCTTCAATAAGCTTCAGGAAAATTATAGAATAACTTAGCAAACGGAATTGCCTGAGAAGAATAAGGTATGAAACATTCCCAATATCAACACGTTAACAAGAATCCCTCATTAATCCGCTTGTTTACTTCTTTTCTGAGATTAGGTGCCACCTCATTTGGTGGCCCGGCTATGGTATCTTACATTCGCAAAATGGCAGTTGAGCAGAAACACTGGCTTGATGAGGAATCCTTTCGCTATGGTGTGGCTCTTTGTCAAACAATACCTGGGGCAACTGCCATGCAAACATCCGCCTATGTAGGTTTAAGAGCGCGGGGAGCGGCAAGTGCTCTGGTGAGTTTCGCTGGCTTTGGTCTCCCTGCATTCATTATTATGATGGCACTTTCGGCTCTATACGTACGCACGTATAGTTTACCTGCGGTAGTTTCGGTGTTTAAAGGGACTTCAGGCTATAATTGTGGCCATTGTTGCTAATGCTACTGTATCATTTGGCACGACCTATTTGAAAAAAAGGAGGGACATAATCATTGCTATCGTTGCTGCCATTATGTTTGGATTGGGAGTGAATCCGATCGTGGTAATCCTGTTGGCTGCTCTTTTTGGGCTTGTGCTCTATAACAGGCAGACTCTCCCCCAACAAACTGTTCATTCAGAAGGTAAGTCATGCTTTACAAGACCTGTTTTATTAATTTTGTCGGCTGCGACTATGGGATTCGTTGTACTCTTCTTTGTTCATCGCAGGCTGTTCGATCTTGCTATCCTCATGTTCAGAATCGACTTGTTTGCCTTTGGTGGTGGATTTGCATCGGTCCCTCTCATGTTCCATGAAATTGTAGAAGTACGATCCTGGATGGACGGCAGAACCTTTTTAAATGGAATGGCTCTGGGACAAGCTACTCCAGGATCGATAGTGATTACTGCCGCATTCATAGGCTATTTACTCTATGGACCTGTTGGAGGAGTTATTGCCACCATAAGTGTATTTCTACCTTCTTTCCTGATTGTTATTGGCATTGCGCCCTACTTCGATAGGCTTCGGACTTCACTCGACTTCAACAAAGCTATTGATGGCATACTTTGTTCTTTTGTGGGGCTTCTTCTGAGCGTCACTCTTCGCTTTGCTTTGAACATCCCGTGGGATTTCCCTCGCATTATCTTTACAGGTGTAGCATTTGTTGCCTTGCTTTTTAAGGTAGATATCCTTTGGGTAGTGTTGATAGGAACGGTAATCTCGGTGGTGGTATTTTAGATGATTTTCTGCTTCGCTCAAATCTCGTTTTCGTCTGAACTTCGCAAATAATGCAAAAGTGAGATGAAATTGAAGCCATAAATGAGGATAATCAAAAATGAAAGAAAACTTTTCACATTAAAGGAATGGACTGCGCAGACTGTGATCTCAAGATTGAGAAGGCAGTATCGAAGTATGAAAAATTTATGCGTTATAGAGTCATGCAAAAGGGTCAACAACTCTGCTGCATAAGCGCGCTTGTTTGCGGAGCGGAACCAAGCTGGAGCGATACTGCAAGATACCAATGGGCTTTTTGGAACTAAGAGCGGTTATCCTTGGTATGTGCAGAAAAAGGAGATGAGGAAGCTGCAGAAGCTCTGACAAGCAATAGACGAGGCAAAACTTAGAAGAAAAGGAATGTAATTTTGCAATAACATTTCAGTTATAGACATATAGCCTGATTATCAAAATTCAGAGTTTTCTTTATTCTTTAGCTGAAGCTTCTTCTTACCAACCAGCCATCTGGGTGTGTTTAATATTAATTGGAGTACAACTAAAGAATAACTCATCCAAAATACATCCCCTCGCACCTATCCGCACAATCGTTCAACCCAGAAAAAAATATATCTATTCTAAGCCCCTTTTAAATCCTGTGATACTATGGGCGTTCAAAAAGATGCAGGTGAATTACTTCTTTTCTCTTATAATGAGTTAATCAAACATGGAAAAACTTCATTAAAAACTCAGGATGTACTGGAAGTAACAAAATGGGATAAAAACAGGATAATGGCGGCATATACTTTTCTGAAGGGTTTGAACTTGTTAAAAAGTTTTCTTAGTAGAGGAGAGAATTCGGGTCTCGATATTACTAAGAATTTTTATGTAATGGGATTAAAGCCTAAAGGAATAAATATTATAGAAAACGAGGAGCAATTTGAAAAGACTTTTGGTTTTAAGGCGAATTTAGCTTCATTGAAATTCAGTTGGAGTACAACTGAAGAATAACTCAAAAATACGTCCCCTCGCACCTATCCGCACAATCATGGTGCAACGCCTTCAAGGGGGATACAAGTCACCGAGCAAATAGTTAAGAAGAAATCGTTTTTTCTTTTTTACTTGGCTATCAATCAACTTTTCGGATAGGCTACTCTCTGCAACCACTGCTCGCACATCAACATCAACGCCCAATTCTTTCAGTGCGTTAGCAATCGGCATCATATTTTCTTCGCTATTATGGCGCATTGTGTACAGCTTATTCCAGGCAAGGTTGTACCAGCGCTGGTGCTCCATCATGTGGAATATCTCAACTTTGTAACTGTAGGATTTTGCAATGTTTGAAGTGAGCATTATTAGCTCGCTAGTGGCAAGTTCTCTGCGCGCCATTGGCAGGAGCAGGCTTTTCCCTCTCTTGGCTAGTCCAGCAGGTTTTACTGCTAATACTGAGCAAAGCGCTTTGAGCATGAGTTTTTGCGTAATCCTGCGCACAAACAATCGATACTCGCTGCGGCGGGTTGATGAAACTAAAAGATCAGCATTTTCTTCGTTAATAACTTCGATTATGGTTTCAACAACATCTCCTTTTCTGATGATACCCCTTGCCAGTACGCCATAGGTTTTTGACTGCTGGCATAGAGGTTCTACTCCAGAGGATAATTCCTCTCGCTTTACTTCTCCGATATCAACCGCGAGCACTACAAGTTGGCCACCACATGAAGAGGCTATAGCAACAGCATGACGGGCTGCAAGTTCAGAATGGAAAGAGCCATACACAGCAGATATTATTTTCCGGTACAATCTTTACCCCCACTTTATAGGTTGATGTGAATTTATGATCAGGGTGAAACTCATAAATTCAAAGCTCGCTTAAAATATACATTGATATGGGGTGGAAGAATTTCTCTTACGCTGCACTTTTTTCATAGGTTCTAAATCGAGATAGGGTCTACTGTCACGACTTTTCTATCTGCCAAACCCAATCTTCTTTTATCATCCAGATTGATCTCGCCGCTATTATCTGTTCTGTATATCACACAGTCGCTAACTGTAGATTTTCTTTTAAGGAAATGACCTTTTTTGAACTCAAATGGAATATTGAGGGCCCTCTCACACACTTTTCTCAAGTTTTCCTCGGCTGAGCTCTCAACTTCTACGTAAATTCCACCGACCCGAACAGTCAGTTCAAAAGCAATATTTCCCACAATGATTATTTGCCTGTCCTGATGTGTGATGTCAACTTCCTTTCCATGCCCATGCAGTATTCTGACGAGAAGATCCGGCCCCTGTAACAGCATCCTTGTTATCCCATCGACGTTATATATTTCATTCAATAGTTTTTCCACTGTAGGAGGCTCTAAGAGTCTTCTCGGAAAAATACCGATCTGAAGCAGGTTTTCTTGTTTTTTCTTTATCATTTATCCACGACAGTGTGCAGATGCATTAAAATATAGAAGAATTTTTTAATTATTCTCCAATATATTTTGCCTTTTTTGCATTATCTTTTCGAGTCTTTTTGCCCAGGCATCCTCATGAGTAGATGCACACTCAAGATAATGATATACAGCAGCTGCTACTGCATCCTTGGTGCTTTCTTCATTTGTCTTTTGCTTCAGCGCTGCAAGTTCATTTTCCATAAGGACTGTTTGAACATGCACTATTTTTGTCATTTTTTATACCTCGTTTTTTTTATTTACTCAGGTCTGTTAAGCTCAAAGATTTCAGTCTTAAAACAGATGTATCACAAGCTTGAATGCTCGGATCTGCATTAAGTTAGAATATCTCAGTCTTAAAAATCGACACTTGTATGATTATCATAGTAATAGCATAGCTTAAATACTTTTCGATATGCTGGGACAAGGCTGATATATTATATTTTCAATAAACTATTGATTCATTAGTAGCATGTTTTCCACAAATCTTGGAACAAGCTCCTAAAATTTAGGATTGATATATTTAGCTAATTATGACAGCAACAACCCTCTCGCAAAACATGGGTCATCACTTGCAAACCCATCCACCCCCATATCCATAGCCCTCTTTATCTCCTGCTCCGTGTTAAGCGTCCATGGAAATATCAATAAACCATGCCCGTGCGCTTTTTTAACAAGCTCCCGGCTTGTGATCTCTGATTTTGGCAATAGGGCATTCGCTTCAATACCAAGGGCAAGTCGCACAGGATTTTCAAAAACTTTTGAAAAAATCAGTCCTGTTTTTAAATTGGGCAGCATCTCCTTAACATTTTTTATGGCCTGAGGGCTGAATGATACAAGCATAATATTTTCAAATCCTCTTTCCTTTATTATGGCACATATATTCTCCTCGCGTCCAGCCTCTTTTATCTCTATTATCAGTCCTTTACCTCTTACAAGATCAAGAACCTCCTTTAGCGTAGGGATTTTCTCACCCTTCCCAGCATCCAGCTCTTTTAGCTGCTCTAATGTGAAATCATTCACCTGGCCTTTGACGTTCGTGGTTCTTTCAAGGGTTCTGTCATGTATAACTACCAGCTCATTATCCCTACTCATGCGCACGTCTATTTCAACAAAATCAGCGCATTCCATGCCTTTAGCTAATGCTCGCAGCGTATTTTCAGGCTATATAGCCTTAGCGCCTCTATGCCCAATTATAAGCATGGTTTTATTTATCCACATTATTAAAGGTTACCTCTGCCATAAGCCTCTTTCTTTAAGCTTTTCAATCACATCTTTCTTTTTCTCAAATTCCACGATTCTAAGCTCTCTGCGCTTGATCTTGCTGCTTATGGTTTTTGGCAGCTCTTTGACAAACTCAATAGCTCTTGGATACTTATATGGGGCTGTCATTTGCTTGACGTACTGCTGGATATCTTTAACAAGTTCATCAGACGGTTCATATCCCTCCTTCAATACTACAAAGACCTTGACGATCTCACCTCGCAGAAGGTCCGGGCTCGGAACCATTGCACTCTCAAGAACAGCCTCGTGCGAATCAACTACACTCTCAACTTCAAATGGACCGATCCTGTATCCTGAGCTTTTGCAGATATCATCTGCCCTTGATTCAAACCAGATGTATCCTGCTTCATCCATCTTTGCGAGGTCTCCCGTTAGATACCATTTGCCAACAAAGCATTCTGCAGTTTTTTCTGGTTTATTGTGATATCCTTTGAAGAGCATCTGATGGTCCCTCACCACGGCGATTACCCCTTTCTCGCCTGCTTTCATCCGTTCTCCCGTTTCAGGATTCACGATTGCTCCCTCTACTCCCGGCGTGAATTTTCCCATCGACCCGGGCTTTATCTCCATTCCAGGCAAAGTGCAGGCAACGACACAGGTTTCCGTTTGTCCATATCCTTCTCGCACACATATCCCAAACTTCTCATTGAAGAATCTGATAATCCCAGGTGTACAGGGCTCGCCTGCAGTCAAAATCACCTTCAGATCCTTCAAATCGTATTTCCTGTTCGCATCATCGATAGTTGCCATGGCCCGTAGTTCTGTCGGGGTCATACATACCCTGTTTATTCTCCATCTATCCATCAGCTCAAAGCATTTTTCAGGCTGAAATCTTCCATTGTAATGGAAATTTGTTGCACCTGCATTCAAAATAGCCCCAAAAGGCGCCCAGTACCATTTGGCCCATCCTGGCTCTGTTGTCGCCCAGCAGAGCTCGTTTTCTTGGGTGTTCCACCAATAATATCTGTTCAGCCTGTCGAAACAGTACATCAAGGAATGAGTGTGTACGACCCCTTTTGGTTTGCCCGTTGTCCCGGAAGTGTAATTAATGGCAAGGATATCACTTTTTTTAATTTTTTCAAGTTCCAATTTTCTTGATGCCGAATTAACTTCCTTGCGAAGGTTTCTCCACCCCTCCCTTTCGCCCAAAAAGAAAAGGTTATGTATTGAAATTTTATCTTTTATTGAATCTACCTCATCAGCAACTTCCATATCATCCGTAATTAGCGCTTTGGCACCGGCATCTAAAATCCTGTATTCAATATCTGCCCTTCTGAGCATTATTGTCCCGGGAACAACAACGCCGCCAATTGCCCAGATAGCGATGCTTGCAACATAAACGTCTATTCCCCTAGGAAGTATTACTAAAACCCGATCCCTTTTCTGGATGTTTGAATTTCTCAAGATATTTCCTAATCTCATGGCATTATCCCATACTTCCCAGTATGCAGCTATCTCAATCCTTCCATCCGGATGCTCGGTAATTGCAATCGATTTTGTTCTATCCTCCGCCCATTTTCCAATAGTATCGAGAAAATTGTAATCTTCAGGAATATCCCAGGCGATCTTCTTTTTCTCCTCTTCGTAATCGAATACTGTAGTTTCTTTTCCCATTTCATTACCTCCCTTATCCCAGGTACTGCTTCTCTGGTAATATATCACTACCCCAATAATTTCAACGCTGCCAAGGTAATTAAAGTTTTATGATGCGATAGCAAACCTTCAGCATTGAAGAATTAGGTGCCCACAATCGGTATAGTTTCCCCACATGCAAGACATTTTTTATCCTTAAGCTTAAAGGCAGTTATCTTATAGCCAGATCGCCTGATAAGAACCTCTCCGCAGGATGGGCAGTAGGTATCCTCGTATTCATGCCCGGGAATGTTCCCCACATATGGGAACTTTATTCCCTCTTGCTTTGCTATAGTGTAAGCTTTCTCCAGCGTTTCTTCTTTCGTGGGAGGTGAAGTGAATTTATATGCAGGGTGGTAACGGGTGAAGTGGAGCGGCATGTACGGGTCGATTTCCTTGCATCGTAAGATAATTTCCATCAGGCAGGCTTTATTGTCATTCACGCCCGTTATTACCAGATTCGCAATCTCAACATGCATCATGAGACGCTTTGCTTCCTTTATGTTCCTCCACACGACTTCCGAATCAGTAGCGCAGTACTTCTTATACACTTCGCTGTTTCCTTTCATGTCTATCTTTATAGCATCCATCCCCGCTTCCTTTAACATGCGTAGCGCCTCGAGAGTCATATAACCGTTAGAAACAAAGCAGTTGTAAAGTCCTTTCTCCTTTGCAAGGGGAAAGGCATCGAGGCAGTATTCAAAAAGCAGGGTTGGCTCTGTGAAGCTTCCGCATAAGCCATCATCTTTGTTATCGACTGCGATTTTAACAATAGCCTCAGGAGCAATGAAGTTTGCATTCTCTGGCTCAGGGTGCTTTCTTGATAGGTGAAAATTCTGGCACCAAGGACAGGTGAAGTTGCAGCTCCACGTAGAAAAGGTAAGAGCACTTGAGCCGGGATAAAAGTGGAAAAAAGGCTTGATCTCAATGGGTCTGCTTTCGAGGGCATTGATGTCCCCGTATACTAAAGTATAGAGCTTGCCACCTATATTCATCCTTGTCTTGCAGAATCCTTTTTTGGTCTCAGGTATGAGACAATGACGCTCACATAGATTGCACTGCACTCTCAGCTCTTTAGTTTCATAGAGTAGCCCCTCACGAACCGTGGGATAGCGGAGCATTTCATTTCTTGAATTCATAGTGATTGGGCCATTTCTCCGGAGGCTTGAATGGAGGCGAATATTCCGGAATCGGATGAATCCCGATCTCTTCTTTCTTTTTCATTGCATTCATGCCCATTCTTATCAAGGCGATTATGGCCTCTTCTTTTTCCTTATAGATTCCCCGGAACACCAGGGTTTCTATGCATTCCTCTAAATCTGATGGCAGATGTATGATCATATCAATTTTTTATGGCATCTCTAATCATTTCTTTTGGCGGATAAGGGTATTGTTTTCCTTTATAAAAATAAATCCTGCATCCACATTTACATTCCTGTTTAACAAACTCAGTTGTTTCCTGTACATTTTCGGCAAGTTCTTTACACGGCAAACATTGCCCCTTACTAATTTCTTTTTGTATATCTTTTCCATTTATTCTAACAGTTGGTGAACCTACAAATTCATATTTCTTCGCCTTTTCATCTGTATCATTAAAATTTCCTCTAACTCAGCCTTCACCCCAAGTTCTTCCAAGCTTTCTCTGATTAATTTTTTGGTTTTGACACACCAGGGACAATCCAAGATATACAATAGTTGAATTCTCATTGTTTATTCATTTTACCTCCCATGTTTCTAATCTGGCTTATAGAGCCAAATAGATTTCCAAGATCCATTTTTATATTCATGTTTTACCATTTGAGTTCAACTGATTTTAAATCTCGGGATAAAACAGTTCCAGGATGTAGAGGTAGAAATTATTATCTGATAAAATTCAGGCCCAGACCTTTGGCGTAATTTACTGCTTTTTCAAATTCCATTTCAGTAAGACTTCTTGAAATCTCCGGGTATAAGTGTGCCTTCCATTCAGGCCTGTACTGATCCATGATATTCACAATAACTTTTTCTCCGTAATTATCGGAAATATACTTTAGAATGTTTTTTGTGCAACACTCGAAATGATTTGGCAAAACAAGATGCCTTATCACCATTTCGCTGTCCTTGAAGGCCAGATCATGATTCCTCCTGATAATTTCCAGATAATTCTTAACTTTTGAAAGCCTCTCTGCGCACTCGTTATTCCAGTACTTCCAGTCGCTCAGATAAACATCTATGATATCTTTCAAAATATCCATAGATCTTTCGCTCATGTAAAAGTTGCTATTCCATACTGTCGGAATGTTTGATTTCACATACTGGAGACAGCCAAAAATGAAAGGCAAATGCGGGGTTGGTTCCCCTCCCACAAAATTCACATTGCGGCACCAGGAATTTTCATCAATAATTTCTGCTAATTCTTTTACCGTAACGAAGTGACCGCTCTCATACCACTGGCTTATCGTATAGTTCTGGCAGAACTGGCAGTGAAAAGAACAGCCCATAAAAAATATTGTGAACGAAGGTACGAAGAAAGGCTCTTCTCCCCAGTGCTGGAATGCTGAGGAAATTAATGGCTTGTTTCCTACTTTACATATCCCCAATTTCCCTTCTGCACGATTTACGTGACATCTCCTTTCGCACAGTTCACATGATTTCAATATATGATAGGCTTCATCAACCTTCCTTTTCAACAGGCTATTTTCTCTTGCAATAATGAATCTTGCTTTTTCCCTGCCGAGCAGGATTTCCCTGTAGCGTGGCAAAGCCTTTTTCACATTTTCCAACTCCAGAGCATTTTTCGCATCGGGCCGAGTCGATTCAAACATATTCATTATTCTCTTTTCCAAGGTTAAATCATGTTGCTCTCTCTTAGACTCTTCTCAAAATTCCTCAACCTTTGGCACAATTGCCTGAAAGAAGTTAGAATTCTCGCTCTTACCTTACGGGTTTAAGTTTGCAGATGGGAGATAATAGAATATATTGAAACACAAGAGATGAAATACATTTATATTCAGCCAATTTGTGAGGTCGGAGAGGAATTATTGGGGTATCTTGGAATCAGGTTAGAAGGAATCTATGGCTACCCCTGTAGGATCGCTCCGCCCGTCATGGTTCCTGAGATCTCATATAATGCTGATAGGGATCAGTACAATGCGGCAGTCATAGTCGAAAAGATAATGGAAAAGATGCGGATCGATGCAGAGAAGCTCCTCTGCGTGGTTGATGTTGACTTGTTTGTGTCTGGTCTGAACTTCGTCTTCGGGTTAGCCGCTAGCAATGCGGCGATTATATCCCTGGTAAGGTTAAGGCCTGAGTGCTACGGAGAGAAAAAGAATGAATATATGTTAAGGGAGCGCGCCTTAAAGGAAGCAATTCACGAGCTCGGCCATACATTTGGTTTGCATCATTGCCACGATATAAGGTGTATAATGCATTTCTCAAACCGCCTTGAGGATACAGATATCAAAGGCCCTGATTTCTGCAAGGCATGTTCAGCCAAAATTGGAAGGAAATAAAGCCTTCTCTGGCGGTATAGAGATGCAGCATCCAAAGACCTGCCGTTGCATTTCTGACTTTAACTCGCATCCCTTGATAATTATTGTTTTAAACATATAAAGGACTGAGAAAAATTCAAGATTGAAATGTAAAAACAGCAACGTTAGGTTATATGGTCCTGATATTTATATCCCAAACTTAGGCACAGTTCTCTCGTAATCCCTTCTTATTTCCTCAAAAGGAAGCACCTGATTTGCATAGAATGTTCGCATATTGGATGCTTTATCTCCCCTAATTGCATCTATGATTATTGGATTGCAGCCATTGATCTGAAGCTGGTACGTGATCCATGTCCTGAAAAAGTGGGGGGTGATTTTCTCATCCGTTTTATTGCTGTCTTTACATGTCCCTGTTTTGATAGCCCAGTTTTTCACCATCTTATCAATGTCCGCAAGAAACATTCTGTTTCCACGATCCGAGATGAACAGTGCGTTTGAACTGCATTTCTGTCTGATTGCCAAGTACACTTTCAGTGTTCTCAGGGTCTCATCGTCTAGAGGAATCATACTATCAACTTTATTCTTCCTGCCGCTTGATATTGTGAGGTCAAAATAATTGCCTATGCGCTTGTTCACCCTCAACGCTCTATTCTCAAAATCCACATCATCCACGTCAAGAGCACTTAGCTCTCCAGCCCTTATGCCGGTTTTCGCAAGAAGGATAACTATAGTTCTGTCTCGTATGTGAAAGATACTACGGATCATTTTTGATATTTCTTCCAGGCTTTTAATAGGTCTCTGAGTCTGTTTACTCGGCCTGGGAAGCTGTTTTGATATCCTACTCACAGGATTATATTTCAGGTTATATTTGGGTGATTCTGTCAGGAATACAAAGAATCTGTGAAGTTTTGAAATATCCTTTATGCGTGATTTCTCACATAAGCCTCTATTCATCATATCCTTTAACCATTTCTTGATTTCATCTTCAGTAACATCTACAGGTACATCAAATTCAGTTGCATTTTCGCCTTTGCACGATCTTGCAAAATCCCTGAGCGTAGCCTTTGTACTGTAGATATAGTTCCAGGATTTACCAAATAGCTCAAGCTCCTCAAGAAAATCCTTAGCTGCACTCATTTCTTCAATCTCCATCTTTTACCGTACTTATCTACCTCTATTATTCCTTTCAAAGCCAACTTCTGCAATGCTTCAAAAGTTGCCTCTTTTTCAGTATCAATTAGCTTCTGAACAAGATTCTCAAAATCCATATATTCTTTAGAGAGAAATCTTAAGAGCCGATCTTCATTTATGCCCACTTCTCTGGTCTCAAGCTGGCTAACTTTCTCGGAGAGTCTGGCATTCTCAAGCTTGAGATTTTGAATCTGGGTTTCAAGGTAATCGTTATTCGTGACAGCACTGTTTTGAGGCTCAAGGAGATTCAGTGACGCTTCCACTTTTCCGTATATCCACTTTGACCATAAAACAGGTTTATCTGGATCAGATGATTCAAGCTTGCGCTGGACATCCCATTTCTCAATCTGCTCTGGAAAAAGCCAGACGCTTATGCCTTTAACGTGTCTATTATAATCAGTGCCATCTTTTTTCCTATATGTTTTGATGGGCTGCATGCAATCACCTATTCATAGAAAGGCGCTCGAATTATTTAAAGATACTGTATATTCATATTATTCATGGAAGAATTGATGGTGGGATTAAAGAAGACATGTTTACCATTAAGCTACATTGAGTTGCTTGTAAACGGCTATATTTTATCTACGAGCCTTCCTCAAGGTCTCATTCCAAGATAGTTTTTTTATCGTATGGTATCTGTCTAAGAGTATAGGGCATAGTACTTTTTGTTCAATGCTCGTCCTGGGCACTTTACTAATATATTTATATAGTATGACAAGGAAATAGGCTGCCTACTTCCTTTTTTCGAAAAATCAGACGTTCTTAACCTATGCCATCCAATACTGAAACTATACATGCATTCAATACCTACCCTGAATTCGGCCAGACCTGCTCATATTATGATCACGTCAGAATGTGTCAAAACTCAATTTAGAGACAAAACTCAAACCTCAAATTCAACCAAAAACTGGTTCATATTTTCATAAAAATAGCTTTTTTCATATCGTCCCTAAAGATCGAACAC
>CABEAN010000199.1_pt1 | contig 14501 bp, 14 predicted proteins | sample 3132371 | NCBI WGS metagenome assembly CABEAN01 (sample SAMEA5534343, study PRJEB31848) | metagenome | biome: tundra; feature: field; material: soil | place: USA | collected 2013-05 | depth 0.45 m | reverse complement strand
TCCGTGGGTATAGGTGTAGGTGTATCCGTGGGTATAGGTGTAGGTGTATCCGTGGGTATAGGTGTAGGTGTATCCGTGGGTATAGGTGTAGGTGTATCCGTGGGTATAGGTGTAGGTGTATCTGTGGGTGTATCTGTGGGTGTATCTGTGGGTGTATCTGTGGGTGTATCTGTGGGTGTATCTGTGGGTGTGTCAGTAGGTATAGGTTTATGTGGTTTAGGTTTAAATAGTGGTGCAAGTATGTCCCCGACCCCATCAATCGCTTGCCAATAAATTGTATTTTGTCCCTCCACCGGATATGTGATTGTGATGTTTGGAAGTGCGCTTTCATTGTTATTTATGGCCCCAGCTGATACCGAAATTGAGATAATTAAGCCCAATATTGTTGCAATGAATATCAAGTTAATTCTGCAATCCTTTTCTTTATTCAATCCTGTTCCCATTATTTCACTTCATCCGATATGTAGCAAGGCAGCCCCAAATTATTTTTCCAGAGGGACAACAAACCTAAAATTCTCAATTACCTAACACTATATCACATTATTACATATATGCACAATTTGTTTAGCAGATTTTACGCTGTGCTGCAACCTGTTATCCGCATCAGTCCTGAACCTAATCAAGACCTCATTTTGACAACATCAGCTTTGATACCACGAGGGTGTGGTGTTCGTCATTTTTATATTGGTTTGTGGGGATATATATTTACCCTATATCATAATAATGACACAAGTGCAAAGGGTCTGATTCATCCCCTACCTGTCGGAAGGGGACTTCTCAACCCTTTGAACCCACGCGTTAATACTATCTTGTATGATAATAACGGAATCATAAACAGGGAATAAAAATAGAATAAAAAGACAAAGTAATATGTACAATAATTTACCTCATATAACAAATGAAACTGACTCTTCCCGATTTGGCATTCCTGATGGTGAGTGAAAGTGAACACAATGCTGATATGTATTATGCCAGCGGATTCCTGGCTTATGATCCATTCATTTACCTGAATTCAGGGGATGATATGATCATTGTATCGGATATGGAACTGGGCAGGGCAAAAAAAGAATCAAAAGTCCATGAAGTGATCCCTACATCCAGATACAACATTATGGATAAGATCCGAAAAAACAAGGATGCTGATGCCGCATATTGTGAAATTATCTCGGACCTCCTTCATTCAAAGAATCTAAATCGTATTGCTGTGCCATATAATTTCCCGGTTCAGCTTGCTGATTGCCTGCGGAAAGCAAATTTTGAGATAATCCCGATAAAAAGCCCATTGCGTGAAATGCGCGAAATTAAAAGTGAAAAAGAAATAAGCTCGATAGAATATGCCCAGAGAGCTGGCGAGAAAGCACTCGCAGAAGGCATCAGGGCCATAAAAAATGCTTCTGTCATTGATGGAGTTCTCATGCATAAAAATTCTCCCCTCAAAACAGAGGACGTAAGAGCTATTATCGATAAATCGCTACTTTCTTTTAATTGTGAGGCGCCGGATATTATTATCGCATGCGGAAGAGGAAGCAGCGACCCACACTGGAAAGGGGAAGGAGAACTGCTCGATGATGAGCTAATAGTTATTGACATGGTGCCGCGATCTAAGAAAGAAAGGTATTATTCCGACATGACAAGAACAGTTATGCATGGAACCCCAATGGATGAACTTAAAAGTATGTATTCGGCAGTCCTTGATTCGCAGGAAGCTGCCTTAAATAATATAAAAGCAGGTGTAACCGGCGCCGAAATTCATAACATCGTATGCGATGTACTGGAAGAAAGAGGATACAAGACCGCAAGAGGGAAAAGCACAGAGTTCACTGAAGGCTTCATCCATTCAACAGGGCATGGCGTGGGTCTTGATATCCATGAAGGACCAAACCTTGGGGAAAATGGAAAAGAATTAAAAGCAGGATGTGTTGTCACAGTGGAACCCGGTCTTTATTATAAGAATATCGGCGGTGTGCGCCTTGAGGATGTGGTGGTTGTTACCCACAGCGGATGCAAGAATTTAACTATGTTTGAAAAGAATCTGGTGCTATAATGACAGAAACCGATGAAATTATCGAGAAATACCGACAGGCAGGAAAGATCCTGTCTGAAGTCCGAAAAGTTACAGCAGAAAAAGTTACAGAAGGCGCAAGCCTTCTTATGGTCGCGGAATTCGCAGAGAACATGATCCGTGAAAAAGGTGGGGAGCCTGCGTTCCCTGTAAACATTTCACGAAATGACGAGGCTGCTCATTCCACCCCATGTTTAAATGATAAATCAGTATTTGGAAAAGATATTGTAAAACTTGATATCGGGGTCCATATCGATGGATATATTGCCGATACTGCAATAACCGTTGACCTTTCTGGTAACCCAAAGCTTGTCAAGGCTGCTGAATCAGCACTTGAGGAGGCAATTGGATTCGTCAAAGCGGGTGTTAATACTTCAGATATCGGGGGAGTAATTGAAGATGCTATAACTTCCTTTGGTTATAAACCCATAATCAACCTCACAGGACATGGGTTTGCGCAATATATCCAGCACGCTCCGCCTGCGATCCCGAATAAGAGAATGCCGGGTGGTGTAGTTCTCCAGGAAGGTGATATAATTGCAATTGAACCATTCGCCACAAACGGCGCAGGAAAAATTCATGATGCAGGAAGCGCCGAGATTTTCCATATTGTTTCCGAAAGACCTGTAAGACACCCTTCGGCAAGGAAATTACTGCAGGAAATAGAGAAATATAAGACTCTCCCATTTGCAAAAAGATGGCTCGGTGAGCGTGTGGATTTTGCAATGCTTGCTCTTACAAGGGCAAATATTATCCGGCCATACCCAATACTTAAGGAGATCCAGGGCGGACTTATTTCACAGGCTGAACATACGATCATCGTGACAGCAGATGGATGCGAGGTAATCACCAGATGAAAATATTGCGGTTATTTTTATCTATAATTCTTCTTTTTGCCATAACAGATTTAGCTGCCGCACAAACTCAATGGATAAATAATATAACAGTAAGTGAATATAATGTTACATGGGGTTATACCGAGGTTTATACAGGTATGGATTCCATAGGATATAAGACGAGAATTGACACAGGGATTGGGAATAATGACAGTTTTGTTAATGCATGGGAAGTCCTGAAAGCTGATAAGGAAGAGCGCAAAAGGTTCAAAGGCGCTATAGAAAATGAACTTGATATCAGGATAAATAATGAGACCTCGGGTATAGAAATGATGGATGTTGAATCTGCATTATCACAGTCAATTATCGGAAAAACCCATGTTCCGGATACTGTTGAGAACAGGTATACAGTCACTTACAGATTGAAAGAAAGCATTTATAACGCAAGCAGTGTCTGGTTCCTTGGGGAACCAAAATCTCCTGTAACAATAATTCTGCCCCAGGGCATCGATGTTACGGGTATTTCAGGCATGGACAATGAAACGAAGAATATCGATAAGAATACTGAGGTCACCGGGTATTTTTCAAATTTATCTAATAAAAGAGGAGAGATCACGATCAATATTACAAAAAATACTTCATACATCGTTACTTCTCCAGTGATGAATAAAACAGAAATCATATCTACCGAAATAAATGAAAAGATTACAAAACCGGCATCCGGGATTTCTAAACAAATAAGAGAATGGAGTATTATCGGGATCGGGATTATTTTTATTGTAATAATATACGTTTTTAAAGTAAGAAAGAATTTGTAGTTTTTTATCCTGTCCTCCTGCTGTTTGCGCTCAATGTCATGATTTTATTCCATAGAATTTAATTTGGAATTCTGTTCCTTTATTGCGATTAATATCGATACTACCATGGAGTTGTTTTTCTGCAAGTATGGTTACAAGATGTAAACCCAGCGATTTGGTTTTTCGAAAATCCAGGTCTTTTGGAAAACCGATACCATTATCACCTATTACCAGTTCAAATAAGTTTTCACCTGTTGATCTGAATGATATATTGATCTCGCCTTTCATACTGCCGGGAAATGCATATTTTAATGAATTGGTGATCAATTCATTTATTATCAATCCCGTTGGAATTGCAAGATCAATATCCAATAATATGTCTTTGACATTAATATTTATTTTTATGTTTTCTGATTTTCTATAGGATTCAAATAAGTTTGCTGCTAAATCATTTATATATTCTTTGAAATCAATATTCCTCAGATCAGAGGATTGGTAGAGTTTTTCATGGACAAGAGCCATTGATAATATCCGGTTCTGGCTTTGTGCGAATATATCTTTGATCTTATTATCGTTGATATTTTCCATTTGATGAGATAACAGACTGGAAATTATCTGCATGTTGTTTTTGACACGATGATGGATTTCCCGCAGAAGCACTTCTTTATCATGGAGAGAGTCTTCAACTATCTTCTCCGATCGCTTGCGCTCTGTAATATCCTGTGCCACACAAACTATGTCCTGGATATTCCCATATTTATCATACATTATAGAAGCAGAAAAAATGATATCTATTTTTTTTTGGCCTTTTGAAATGAAAGATGTTTCTTCACCTGGAGGATTTCTCTTTTTGCCGATATCACACTTCATATTATTGAGGAGCAATTTATCTCCATCCGGGATAATTTTGTTAATTGGCTGGCCGATGATTTCTTGTTCTGTAAACCCAAGTAGCAAAATTGTGGCGTTGTTTGCTCTTTTGATAATACCATCTTGTGAGACAACGATCAGGCTGTCTTTCATGGATTTAATAATATTGTCTGTATATTCTTTGGATGAAATTATTTCTTCATTTGATTTCTTCAATTTTTGTACCATTCCATTGAATTCATTTGAAAGCTCACCAATTTCATCGTTTGATTTAATATCGATTTTCATGCCAAGATTACCTTTTCCTATCTTGACAGCTATATCCCTGAGTTTATTAATGGGGTTTGAGATATTTTTATCAATTATTATTACGATTATCAATACGAATAAAATAGCAATCCCGCTGATTATGAAAATTAAATTATAAAGAGAAGAAGCCTCCTGTTTTGCCTGTAAATTATGTTTGCTTTGCAGATCAATTTCAATTTTTCCCAGTTCAAGGCCATTTTCACGGATGGCAGCAGAAACATCATCGAGCTTTCGAATCAATTCTTCGTGATTTTTAAAATCAAATTCTTCCGTTGTTTTTATTTCATTATCGTAAAGTTTAAACAGCGAATCTGCAATAGATTGCAGCTCATCGGTTTTGGACTTTGTATCGCTTATTATCTTTATAGCATCCGGATTTCTTACTTTGCCTTCCATAATTGCTGTTTGTTCTCTTAAAGAAGTGATTCTCTGAAAAAGTTTCTTGCGGTCACTTTCGTTATGCAATGTTAAGAATAAAAACATGTGACCTTCTGCCCTTTTTGCATAGCTGCTCACTTCATTAGATGCTTCTATTATGCTTCCGAAATGTTCTTCTCCTATTTCGTAGGACGTTACAACACGATTATTGGCGTATAGTCCAATAATTCCTACTAAACCTACAAATAATGAGATTATAATAAACGCTAAGATCAATTTATATCTTATTCTCATTTTATTACCATTTATTATAAAATTTCAACATCATTATTTTGAAATATGAATCTGATATTGCATTTTGATATTATGAGTTTATAAATGGATTTGTGATAAAGGTGTGAATATTATTAGGGATCAGGATTGCCCGGATCATGACCTGTACAAATAAAATCTTGCCTTTTTATGATTCACCAGGGAATACTCTTTAAAATACTTTATCAAATCTGCTTTTTCGTTCCCGAATGGCCGTATGATAAGATCAGCCCCAACTTCCCTGGCAATTGCTGCGATCGCATCCTGGAGATCAATGGGAGGTCTAATAGCATAAATAAGGGACGCATTCCTGTATATTCCCATATTCGGTTTAAAGATGTCATCCCTGCAAAATCTTACACCCGCATATTTCTGTTCATGGACATCCGTAACCACTACATCCAGTTTATCCTTCAGGAGAAGAGCAACCTGGGGAAGGCTTCCAATCCCCACTTCCACGACTTTATTCCTGTAATTATTAATGATATATTCTGCAATATCTTTGTAATCAAGAATCATTGGTATGGTTAACAATGTATTGATTTAAGAAACTATCTGGGATAAAACAAACTATTAATATTTACTCAAATAATAGCTATACATGGTATTCTGGTAATGGGGAATTCATGAAATTTAAAATCAAGAGATTTGATGGAAAAAACTCTAAATTTGACATGTTTGAAATAAAGCCAAAGCCTCACATGTCAGTGCTGGAGGCGCTTTTCCAGATACAGGATGAAAATGACGGCACCCTGGCATTCCGGTATTCATGCCGCGGAGCAGTATGCGGATCATGCGCCATGCTGATAAACAAAAAGCAGCGGCTTGCATGCCGTACCCAGGTATCTGAAATTGTTGGTGAGAAAGTGCTAACTGTCTCAACCTTCGGCCCTCTTGCAAAACCGGAATTTAAAACTGGCGATGAAATCCTGGTAGAACCCTTACCGAACCTTTCTTTGATCAAAGACCTGATCGTTGATATGAAACCTTTTTTCAAACATTATGAATCAATAAAACCATGGTTCGATATTGAAAACACAAATCAGGAAGTTAACCTGATGTCGCAGGAAGCTACAAAAAAAATTGATAAATATGCCTCCTGTATCCTTTGCGGTCTTTGTTACGGGGCATGTCCTGTTTCTGCAAGAGATAAAGATTATATGGGTCCTGCCGCGCTTGCAAAAGCATGGCGGTTCTATGCAGACCCAAGATTCCCGGGTCGTGAAATAATGCTTTCAAGAGTGGACTTTACAGAGGGTGTCTGGGCGTGCGACCACGTTTACAGGTGTGTCGAAGTCTGTCCCAAACAGGTGCCTCCCACAAATGCTATTACAGCACTTACAAGAAAAATAATAATGGAGAAAATAAAGAACATATTGAGGTAACTATGGATAAACAAAGAGCTTACGGCACAGGTATGTGGGCATGGCTGCTCCAGCGCGTTACGGGACTTCTGCTTGTAATTTACCTGTTCATCCATGTCTGGTGGGTTCATTTTCCTGGTGTGAAGACGCCATTTGATTTCTTGATTAATACGCTTTTTTTACCAGGCGTTCTCTCTATATTGATATTATTAATACTCGTGATCCCTCATGCGCTTAATGGTTTTCGTGTTTTTGTTATCGATTTCGGGATATCAGAGAAATCCCAGAGAATATTGTTCTGGGCGCTTACTGTTATCGGGATTTTTTTGATCATATGGGGATTTAGAAATCGAGTGGCTTAACCAGGTATTTTTCAATCATATATTAATAACCTTCCCCAGCGCCGCTTCTGCCGCCTCAGCAAGCGCTTCAGGAAGAGTCGGATGCGGATGTATCGTCCCTGCCAGATCCTCCAAAAAAGCAGCCATCTCTATGGAATGCGATGCCTCGCTTATCAGCAATGATGCGTTTGCCCCGACTATATGTATACCAAGAATCTCTCCATCTGTTTTTGCCACCACTTTCACAAAGCCCTCTGTTCTGTCCATTATCAGGGCACTTCCCGATGCACGAAAAGGGAACTTGCCTGTTTTTATTTCGAAACCGCTTTTTTTCGCACTTTCTTCATCCAGGCCGACTGTTGCTATTTCGGGGTCTGAAAATATAGTCAGCGGTATTGCCCTGTTATCAAAGGCACTCGGGCTACCCGCTATCACTTCTGCTGCAACTTTGCCTTCCCTGAAAGCTTTATTGGTAATGAATGGCGGTCCGACAACATCACCCACCGCAAATATTTTTGGATCGTTTGTCTTTCGTTTTTCATCCACCTTGATAAAACCTTTATCATCCAGTTCAATCTTGGTATTCTCAAGGCCCATATTCCCGGTGTTCGGTTTTACACCCACGGCTGCAAGTATTCTATCAGCTCTAAGTTGCGTTTCCTTTCCTTTATTGTCGACAATCGTTACCACGGCTTTATTATTTTCTGTGCTCAACTTCTGCGGCGTGGAATTATAATATATCTCTATACCCAACGTTTTCATTTTCTGGCTTACTAATTCAACCAGTTCTTTATCAAACTCTGAAAGAATCCGGGAAGAACGCTGCACGATTTTTACTTTAGTTCCAAACTTGGCAAACATTGTCCCCAGTTCAACGCTGATATAACCTGCTCCCAGTATCACCAATTCCTCAGGTACCTTCATAAGGCCAAGAGCTTCATTGGAATTTATAACAAGTTTGCCGTCAAAAGGAAATCCTGGAAACTCATGCGGATGCGAACCTGTAGCGATTATTGCATTTTCAAATTCAAAGGTAGAGGAAGTTCCATCATGGGAGGTTATCCTTGCCTTGCCCGATGACTCAAAATATGCTTCTCCTTTTACCACCTGCACCCCATATTTCCTGCAAAGGTTTCCTATGCCGTCCCTTAGCTTTTTTATAACCTCGTACTTCCACTGCTGGATCTTTTTAATATCAAATTCGACAGAACCCTTTATCCCTGTGTTTCCCGGATTCTTTATATCATAAATGAAATTGGCCGCATGAATTAAAGCTTTTGAAGGAATGCAGCCACGGTAAACACATGTGCCGCCAGGGTCATATTTATCCACCAGTATCACATCCTTGCCAAGTTGCGATGCCCTGATGGCAGCGGTATAACCACCAGGCCCCCCGCCAACTACAAGAACGTCGCAGCCCGTGACGATATCTCCCATTACCATTTATTCCACGTCCAGAAGCAACAGATCAGGATCTTTCAGGTGGTCTATCAGGGTATTCATGAACCTTGCCGCCTGCGCACCGTCTAGCACCCTGTGGTCAAACGACAGGACAATAGGAAGTATTTTTCTTATCTTTATCTCCCCATCTAATACCAGAGGCATGTCCCTTATCCTGTGGATGCCAAGTATGGCAACATCAGGAGGATTGATAATGGGCGTAGAAAAAAGCCCTCCGATGCTCCCTATATTCGTTATCGTGAAGGTATTTCCTTTTAAGTCCGAAAGTTTGATCTTCCTTGTCCTTGCTTCTTGCGCGAGTTTCTCGCTCACCTGTGCCAGTTCCATAATGCTTTTATGATCGGCATTTTTGATAACAGGGACCATCAAGCCTTCGGGAGTGTCTACTGCTATCCCTATATTGTAGTATCGTTTAAGAACTATTTCATTTTTCTTCGGATCAAGGGAGGCATTCAGGTATGGATGCTGTTTCAACGCTACTGTCACTGCTTTGATAATAAATGCAAGGTAAGTAAGCTTGATACCTTTTTCTTCGGCCATTTTTTTTTCTTTTTCACGGAGTTTGACAAGCTCAGTAACATCTGCCTCATCCATGGAAACAACATGCGGAGCCGTAAATATGGAGAGAACCATCCTTTCACCTATTGTCTTTCTGATACCTTTTATGGGGATCCTCTCTTCCAGGGCTTGTATTTCCGGGGCAAGTTCAGAAGGCTCAAGCGGCCTGGTTTCAGGCGTCCGGGCTGTGACTTTTTTGACATCCTCATCAGTTATTCTTCCCCCCTGCCCTGTACCCTTAACCTTTGATATATCCACGCCAAGTTCCCTTGCAATGCGCCTTGTAGATGGCGTAGCTAAAACTCTACCCGGCATCCGGGCAGGCTCCTGGGATTTAACTTCAGGCGGTTCTAATCCCGAAGTCTTATCTTCAGGTGGTTTAACCTCTGCAGGCTTGACTTTAGCCTCAGGCACCTTTACTTCTTCTCCTGGTAATGAGAGTGAAGCAAGGGTGCTGCCGACTTTTATCACATCCCCCTCTTTTCCAACAAGTTTCAATATCTTCCCTGCTTTCGGTGAAGGTATTTCAACTATGGCCTTATCGGTCTCGATCTCTGCAATTGCCTGGTCAGCCTTGATTTCTTCTCCCTCTTTTACCAGCCATTTGACAATCGTGCCTTCAGTCACACCTTCGCCAACATCCGGAAATTTTATATCTACCATATTTTCACCTCAAAAAGCCGCAACCTCTCTTATTGCATCAGCCACTTTCGCGGCATTCGGAAGATAGTAATCCTCAAGCTTGGGCAACGGCACCGGAACATCGAATCCTGTTACCCTTTTAACCGGCGCTTCAAGGGAAAGGAAAGCTTTTTCATTAATTCTTGCTATGATCTCTGCGCCGGGACCAAGTGTCCTTGGCTCCTCGTGAACTATGACTACCCTCCCGGTTTTCTTAACAGAATCTATTATGATCTTGTCATCCAGAGGCGAGAGCGTGCGCAAGTCTATAAGCTCAATACTGAGATCTTTGACCTGTTCCATGGCTTCCTGGCACACCCTGACCATGGCACCCCAGGCTATAAGGGTCAAATCCCCTCCTTCCGTAAGCTTCTTTCCCACGCCAAGCGGAACCGTGTATTCACCTTCCGGTACTTCTTCCTTAAAAGCCCGGTAAAGTTTTTTGGGCTCAAAAAAGAAAACAGGGTCAGGATCCCTTATAGAGGAAATAAGGAGTCCTTTGGCATCATATGGGGACGATGGTATCACTACCTTAAGACCCGGGATATGAATATAGAACGTTGCCACTGCCTCTGAATGGTGTTCCAGTGCCTTTACACCCCCTCCATAAGGCGCCCTGATGACAATGGGACAGTGGTACGTCCCACGGGAGCGGTACCTGATCCTGGAAGCATGGGCTGCGATCTGGTCAATGGTCATATAACTGAATCCCTCGAATTGTATCTCAGCAACGGGCTTAAGACCCGAAACTGCCATGCCTATTGCAGTCCCCACTATCCCGGACTCTGCAAGGGGCGTATCGATTACGCGGTCGCTTCCGAACTTGTTCAGGAGACCTTCTGTGACCCTGAATACTCCCCCATCTACACCCACATCCTCGCCCATGACCAGAACCGTGGGATCCTGTTCCATTTCTTCATGCAGCGCAAGATTGATTGCTTGTACCATATTGAGTTTAGCCAGACTCATTCCTCCTTCTTTTTTGAAATGGAGACCTGGAGTTCATCCATCTGTTCTTTTAAGTGCCGGGGCATTTCGGCATACACATACTTGAACATGTTCTCAACGGCAGGCTTATAGTTTTCAGCCTCTTTTACAGCCTTCTCGATTTGGTCAGTAATTTCTTTTGTCATCGCATCTTCGCGGCTCTGATCCCAGATGCCTTTTTTTTCAAGGTATATGCGCAGGCGTTTTATGGGGTCCTTTTTTTTCCATTCTTCGACCTCTGCCGCCAGTCTGTATTTTGTGGGATCATCGGATGTTGTATGAGGACCCATGCGGTAAGTGAAGCACTCTATCATTGTGGGACCACCGCCAGACCTGGCTTTTTCAAGTGCGGCTAAAGTTACGCTATACACAGCCAGAATATCGTTACCATCAACCTGGATGCCTTCAAAACCATATGCTAAAGCCTTCTGTGCAAGTGTTTTTGATGCAGTCTGCTTTTCTCTGGGAAGGGATATAGCATACTGGTTATTCTGGCAGATAAAAACCGTCGGGGTCTTGAATACGCCCGCAAAATTCATACTTTCATGAAAATCTCCTTCCGAGGTTGCCCCATCCCCGAAATATACTACAGAAGCTATATTCTGTTTCTTAAGCTTCGCTGCCCATGCGGCTCCTACGGCATGGAGCATCTGGGTAGCGACAGGAATAGCCACTGTAAAGTTCTTCGGGGGGAGCGTCAGGTTTGCGTCCTCTGAACCCATCCAGTAAATGTAAAGAAGCGAGAGAGGGATACCTCTTGCTATCTGGACACCGTGCTCCCTGAAAGCCGGAAAAAACCAGTCATCGGGTTTCATGGCAAAAGCACTTCCTACCGCCGTCGCTTCCTGCCCGAGGGAAGAGCCGTATGTAAGCATCCTCCCCTGGCGCTGAAGCTTCAATGCTTTATCATCAAACATGCGGGTCAGCACCATTGTACGGTAGAATTTTTCAAGTGTTCCTTTATCCAGTTTCGGCTCCAGGCTCTCATCCACATTACCTTGCGCGTCAAGAATCGAAAGCCAATCCACACTCATATCCAGTATTTTTTGCCTTGGCAACTTAACACCCAGATTATTAATTGGCTCTAGACCCTTTTAATCTTTACTGAATACATCCATTCCTCGCTCCTATATTTCTTCTCGGCAAGCTCCTTAGCTCTTGCCAGTTCATCCTTACTCCATATCCCGAAATCATAATCCTTTCCTTCTGTAAAAGCATCAACCAGAGCTTCATAGACCTCTTTCTTTCCTGCATCGCAGTGCATTTGAACGCAGGTGACACGCTCCTTAGCACTCTTTATCATCTTATCTGTAATTTTCTGTTTGCTCACATTAAGCACACTAAACATTGTTTTCAGGTCAAGACTGTAGAGAAGGGTGCCATGCTGCAGTAATATCCCTCCTCTCCTTGTCTGGGCGCTTCCCGATATTTTTTTGTCATTTACAAGAATATCGTTAACCGGCCTGAACTCAGCTTCAATTCCAAGGCTTTCGAGGCCGCTTACAAGCCAGCCGCATATCAACCTATAAGATTCTATTATGTTCTTAGGGAATACGTTTGCAGGCGCTATCACGCTATATGTTATCTCTCCATCAAAATCGTGATAAACCGCCCCTCCGCCTGTCCAGCGCCTTATGCAATCCACTCCAAGTTCCCTGCATACATCGAGGTTGACCTCATCTTCTATACCCTGGAAATATCCTATGGAAACAGCATTCGGTTTCCAGTTGTAGAACCTTATGCTGGGCAGCGATGAACCAACTCTCACGCCTTCGCATACGGCTTCATCAAGAGCCATGTTGAGGTAGGCGTCATGCGTTTCAAGCCCTATAAATCTCCATTTCATTTTTAACCTGCCTTTTTGTTTATACGAGGATTATGGATTTGATGAAAAAAATGACCTTTAGACATAAGGTGCCATTATGCGCCAGCAACATGCAAAGAGCAAGTCCAAAACGCATCGTCCTAGTGTCTGCAGGTATATAAGAATTGATATGTTTATGCAATTATCTTCTTTATTTCGGCATAGGTGCCTTGCGAGCTCTCAGTTTTGCATTAAACTCATCTAATCTCTTTTTCTCAGCAGGATCTTCTTTTGCTTTGACTTTTTTTGCTGCCGCTGCATTATCCATTGAGCTTTCGAGTCCGACCATTTTTTCACCTCCTATAAACTATTCTTTTATATACCTGACTTCGCCAGTTAGCCTATAAAAAGGGATGTCACATTTCAGACGTTCTGTGAAAAACATGAATGAAAATGTAATATTCCCAATAGGCAATATTGTAATGCTTGACATAATAAAAAAAGATTACGGTTATTTTGACTTTATTCTTGTGGCGGCATTGAACAATTTAACTACATTTTTCTCGACATCTTTATATTGTTTTAATACATTTTATCGTTATGCTTATCCCCGATATGCTTTCTCGACAATTGCTTTTTCGGGATAGGTTCAACGATTTCATAATAAAGAACATCCATGCAATACCATATAATCCTGACTAAAGAATGTAACCTCAAATGTGAATATTGCCAGGGAGGGAGCGATTCACTACCCAGGGAGATCCGGTATTCAATAGATGACCTTAAAAAGTTCATTTCTCTTGATGAAACGCCAATACTTGAATTCTATGGGGGTGAACCTCTCCTTCGTATTGAAACATTGGAACACATTATGGATTCAATTCCCGCAAGATTTGTTATCCAGACAAACGGTCTTCTCCTCAATAAACTGAAATCGCATTATTTGAAAAAGTTCCATTCGATTCTGGTATCGATAGATGGGAAAAGGGATGTGACAGACCAGGCGCGTGGAAATGGAGTTTATGCCAGGATCATGGATAACATAAAGCTGATCAGACAAAAGGAATTTGCAGGAGACCTTGTCGCCAGGATGACTGTGGTGCAGGGGACTGATATTTATGAAAATGTCATGCATCTGCTTACCCTGAAAGAGCCAGGGTTTGACCATGTTCACTGGCAGCTTGATTTTGAAATGTTCTGGGAAGCATGGGAGCATACAGTACCGGGACTTTCGAAGTGGCTTGACTCTTATAATTCCGGGATCTCTTCACTTATTATATGGTGGGTTTTAGAGATGCAGCGAACTGGTAAAGTCTCAGGGATCGTACCATTTACCGGTGTGATGAATTCTCTTCTCAATGGTACGGACTCGCATCTGCGGTGCGGCTCCGGAATTGATTTTTATACAATAATGCCAGACGGCAGGATTTCTGCCTGTCCGGTTTCGATTGATTTTGATTTTTCAGTCATAGGCTCAATATATGATGATCTTCCTTCATCTCTTCCCGGTAAAGCAAAAGTTGACGAACCCTGCACTTCATGCGATATTTTCAAGACATGCGGCGGAAGATGCCTTTTTGTTAACCGGTCGCAGCAGCTGCTAAGAGAAAATGGATATCCAATTATATGCAGCACGGTTCGACACCTGGTAAAGGAATTGAAGGAGGCTGTGCCGCAAATTCAAACGCTGATCAATGCCGGAGTTATTAAGAAATCGGATTTTGATTATCCGGAATTCAAT
>CABEAN010000193.1_pt1 | contig 14676 bp, 19 predicted proteins | sample 3132371 | NCBI WGS metagenome assembly CABEAN01 (sample SAMEA5534343, study PRJEB31848) | metagenome | biome: tundra; feature: field; material: soil | place: USA | collected 2013-05 | depth 0.45 m | reverse complement strand
ATGTATTCAAATATCCAAACAGTTTTCAGGTTCCTCCATGTTTTTACAGGACGTATAAAATCAACCGGAAGTCTTGGAATATATCTGATAGAAAGCGGCATGCATGACGAACAGGCAATAGTGACATTAAAACAACTTTTTGACGGCATAATTGAAATTATATCAGAAAATGATAAAAATTTTATAAGAGTGGTCGGCCTGTCATCAAAACCTACTCCATGGTTTGAATATGAGATCGAAGGAGCGAAACTAAAAATATTAGGGAGAAAATGTTGAGGGTAAAGACTTTGGCAACGTCTTGAAAATATAAAAAATGCATCACTTATGCTGATGTTGTTGTTGCTTCTGCAGAAATGGCGTTAATATTATTAAGTTCGTTGGCGCTGAGTATTTTATCAAGATCAAGAAGGATAAGCAACCTGTCTTCCATCTTGCCCACGCTGCGGACATATTCCGTACCGATCTTATTAGCTATCACGGCCGGGGCCGGCTCAACACTGCTTTGCTGAAGGCGTATTACTTCGCTTACGGAATCGACAATGAAGCCCATCACAGTATCACCGATATCCGCAACAATGATGCGGTATTCTCATTCTGTTCTTTACTTTCCATGCCCATTATCACATTGAGATTGATGACCACGATTATCCTGCCGCGAAGATTGATTATTCCCTTAACATAGCCTGATGCCTGCGGTATCTTGGTGATATTGGTCATGCGGATGATCTCCTGCACGTTCATTATCTCAACACCGAACTCTTCAGTACCGATGTTAAAAACGACGAGCTGGAGCTCGTCGCCTGATTTTGCTTTTGCATCCTGTGGTTGTTTTTCTGCCATTGTGTCCTCCTATTTTGTCAGGTCTTCAAGGCTCGAACCCGTTAGACTGTGCTCGTCCTGGACTCTTTCATCTTTACCCATCCCGCCAGAAGTGCTATGTTCCTTCGCCTTCTTCTGACCGCCCTGGGGTTTGTGTTTCGCTATCTTGTGTTCGGGTTTGTGTTCAGGAACATTCTTGTTTTCAAGAACAGGTCTTTGCTCGGTCCTTGATGGTTCATATCCCTGTTTTGAAGTTGAAACCGCTTCACCGATATTGAATTTTCCAACCTCTGCCTGCAAATCGGCTGACAATTTTGCCATTTCCTGCGCCGCATTTACAAGCTGGTCCATCGAAGCAGACTGCTCTTCTGCGGCCGCTGAGGTTTCCTGTGTCCCTGCTGCTGATTGTTCACTTATTGCCGATACATCCTCCACAGAAGCTGTTACTTCTTGAACAGATGCGGATTGTTCCTCTGCAGCTGCCGCTATTTCCTGTACCATTGTGGCAACATCTGCTGCAGCTTTGACGATCTCGTCTATGGCAGTCACCGTATCTGCTATGTTCTTTGCACCTTCTCCCACCGTCTTTGTGCCCTGTTCCATGGTGGTCACGGCCTGTTTTGTGCCCTGCTGTATATCTTTTATCAACCCTGTTATCTTGTTGGCGGCGCCACGGGATTCCTCAGCGAGTTTCCTTACTTCATCTGCAACTACGGCAAAGCCCCTTCCATGTTCTCCTGCACGCGCCGCTTCTATGGCGGCATTGAGCGCAAGGAGGTTGGTCTGGTCTGCAATATTTGTGATGACGCCAATTATCTCGCCGATCTCCTGCGATTTGCCGTCAAGCTGTTTTATAACTGTTGCAGAATTATCCACACTTGACTGGATATCAGTCATCTTTTTCGCCACATCGTCTGACATCTTACCCACTCTCTGGGCTGTCGTGCTGGCTGAATTTGCGCCTTCAGCGGCTTTCTGGGAGTTGGTGGCGACCTGCTGGACGCTTTCTGACATTTCCTTCATGGCGCGGCTGATCTCAGCCATCTTGGAGGCCTGTGAGCTTACGCCTGTTGCTATGTCCTGCGTGGTGCTTGATATCTGGTCAGTTGAGGCCTTCATCTGCTCACTTGACGCTGAAAGTTCCTGGGCAGTGGACGCCACATTCATTGCTGACATCTGCACCTTTCCAAGGACGCCTTTTAAGCTTGTGGTCATGGTCTGGATAGCCGTGGCGAGCTGTCCTACTTCATCTTTAGAATCGCTCCTTACCTCTACTGTGAGGTCGCCTGCTGCGACTTTATTAGAGGCATTGAGCATGCTTTCCATTGGTTTTGTGATGATACGGGAGATATATATCCCGATTCCAAGACCGGTTATTACAGCTATGATAGAAAGTATTATGACCGTGGTTTTAGCGGTTGAATTCGTACTGGCTATTTCGGCAAGCGCTGCAACCTGGTCTTCTTCAGCAGCTTTTTCGAAAGTGACTATTGCAGGCTCTATCGCATGGACATAAGTTGTGAATTCAGCTGTTTTTGATGCTATCTTTGCATCTATATCTACTATTTTGTCAAAAGCTGCCGTATATACAATGAGCTTTGCATTGATGTCATCTTTAGCATTCTGGGGCAAGCTACTGGCTGCCAGATTATTTTGAAGTATCTTTTCATTATCATGCAATTTTGTTTGATAAGCGACGTCCTGTCTCATTATGTAATCTTTTTCATTTCTCCTCAATGTCAGCATATTTGCCAAAAGCTGGTCATTATTTTGTTTTATGATATCTGCTTCAACAGCAGCCACAGCGCTCCTCATTTCAATCTGGAGACCTTCGTTCTCATTAAGGCCTTTTGTCTTAACGAGTTCAACGGTCCCAAGGAATGCTGTTTCATAGCCTTCGATATCAGCTACTATTTTTCCTGCTGTGTCCTTTTCTACCTGGGAGACATCAAGTGCCTGTATATCCTGTGCATCTTTTTTGACAGATGCAACAGATGCTTTTACATTATCGACATATGATAGATCATTACGTGCAAAAAAGTCTTTCTCAGAACGTCTTGCTGAAAGCATATCTATATCCATAGTCAGGCCTTTTTCTTTCATCATGATCGTATTTTCGATCACTTTATTATTTTCCGATTCGATAGTACCAAGTGTGGTTATGCTGACCACAGCGACTATTATAAGCAGGATGCTGACAATGCCAAATCCGCCAAGCAGCTTCTTGCTTAAAGACATATCTTTTATACTTACCATTTATGTTATTCCTCCATTTGTTTAGGATTCAACCTGAAAGATAGCCCCTTCAGATGATTTCTAAACAATAAAGAGAAATCCACCAGTTTATAAACGGATTTGTGAAAAAGGTGTGAAATGAAATGATTTAGGGTTTGATACTATGCAGTCGCCCCCGCTGCGGATATGCTTTGTGCTAACATATTGCCAGGTCACATATATCAAAATGATAGAAAAAGCTATCAAAACAATAATAAAAGCTATCTTTCAGATATTAAATTGCTATTGTCCCCATTATAAGAGTAATTCCAATAATAAAAACAACAATCTATTTATATCCCCCAATCCATGAATCTATGATGCAAAGAGCGACAATAACAGTATCAGGGGAAGTCCAGGGTGTTGGATACAGGGATTTAGTCAGCAAGATTGCCAGAAAAATGAAAATTACGGGATTTGTCGAGAATATAAAACCGTATGACGTAAGGATTGTATGTGAGGGGTCAAAAGAAAATATTTACTCTTTTATAGAAAAGTTGAATATTAAAAAATTCCCGGTTGATGTTGAAGAAATAAAATTCGATTTAGACGAGCCCTCAGGAGAATTTGAATTTTTTGAGGTTAAAAGGGGCGATATTGGTGATGAACTTGGAGAAAGACTTGACGTTGCCAGACTTGAAATGACAAAGATGGTAGAAAGGCAGGATGGTATGCTTTCAAGACAGGACAGGATGCTGGAAATCGATATTAGCATGCTGGAAAAACAGGATAGCATGGTGGATTTGCAGAAAAAAACAATAGAAACTATTAAACTCGAAGGGGAGAAAACAAGAGACACTATATAGATCCATGTTTCAAATGATCTTGCGGATCTGCGACAGGAAATAATCCATGTGAAATCCATTCTATCAAAAGTTATGGATAAAATAGGAATTTCAGAATACTAAATTACTGTTCCGGGAAATGATGTATCCCGGATCATTTTCTCTTATTTGGCTTGAACCCTTCAAGAAATGCTGGAATTTCTGTAGCGTTGCCTTTTTCTACAAATTTTGGAAGTTCGTTCAATGTGGGTTTTTCCAGCCGGCGCTCAAATCCCGATTCTTCTTTTTGAATATCAGGTTCAACCACATGATCGGTAAAAACAATCTTCCTGACCGGAGCGGTTTCCTTTTCAGTTTTTTTTGGTCCCTCCACATTTTTATCCCGGCTGGCTTTTCCTTTGATCTTACCGTCAGCATAATATGAATCAGGTGATTTGAGGCCTAAATTCAAAGCCTGGGAAGTCAGGCCATTATACTCTCTCAGGACCCAGCCTATTTCAGAGTGGTTCTTGAGTCCCACTTCAAAGCCAAGCTCATATATTTTCTTTATAAGCTCTGCCCTGTCCTTTTCTGTAATATTACTGGTAATAACCTGAACCCCCTGGTTTACCTTTTAAGGGGCTTACCGACTTTTAAGCCTTTATCTGAGAATTCAATGCCTCGCATATCACAGTCATGCTTTGTTCCGCGCATTTTAATTATCTGCAAAGCCCGGACCATAATCCCATCCTTATTCATGAAATTATGAAGGAATATCACACCATGTGATGCGAATTGTTCTATTGTATAAGCATCGGGCTTGGTTAGCTCGGAAAGCAGTACAGTTGTGCATCCCAGGTTTTTAAGGTTGCGGATGAACCTGCCGATGGAACGCTCTTCAGATGCCGGGCTCTGGGATGTGAACCTGATTGAAGAGATCGAGTCTATCACCAATCTTTTGATATCGAACTGCTTTACCTGGTTTTCCACTTCCTTAAATACCGTAAAAGGAGTGGGGGGTTTATTCGCAGGCGAGTCGCCTGATTGCTGATTATAATCAGGAGTAATAAGATTTGATACCTCATCATATTCCCCATAATTTATAGATGGACCAAGATCTATAAAGAACAATTTCTTATTCTTTATCAGATCACCGATCTGTGGATTATACCTGGACATATCATCTACAATAGTCCCGACACTCTCGGATAATGCAATGTATCCTCCCGCTTCGCCTTCCAGCGCCCCTGCCGTAAGAAATTGGACACCAAAAGTTGTCTTGCCACTGCCGGGAGAGCCGCTCAACAGGTACTGTCTACCCTGCAGAAATCCTCCTTCAACCAGCACATCAAACCCTTCAATTCCTGATTTTATTCTCATAATAACCTCTTAATATGTAAGTATAGGTGTTTGATTTTTTGTCTATATAAACGCAGTTGTGAAAAGTGTGTGAATTACTCTTAATAACCTGTACTATCAAAACTATACTAAATATAATTATATTCATTATAATATTAATAAAAAAATAATTACAGGGTGAAAAATGTTTGAGGATATTTCAGAAAAATTAAAAAAATTTAAGATGCCTGAAGAGTCCCTCATAAAGAAGATCGAGCGCATCAAGAAGACTCCAGATGCCGGAATTTCATCAACTACTCCTTCGGTTTCTCCCTCTGATACAGGTTCTGTTTCTGTTTCTTCTTCTGCAGCACCAAATGCGTTCGATATTTCAGAGCAGGTCAAGAATGCCCAGGAGGAAATGACCCGGAAGATCGAAGAAATTGTAAAATCCAAAACAGACCAATTCACTACAAGTATTGAAGCTATTAAGGAATATGATACTAAAATAAATAAACTGGAAGGTGCGGTTTCGAGCACTAAAACTTCAGTTGGTGAATTTAAAGACCGGCTGGATAAAATAGATGAAAGTCTTCTGGAATTATTATCATTATATGAAGTTGTTTCAAGTACGGTAAATCCTTTTGTAGGTGATAAGGGTCTGGTTCCTAACGAGAAGTTAGATCAACTCGAGAAAAGAATTGATATAATAAGCCAGAAACCGTCAGGAATCCCCACAAATATCAAAGAAGAATATGATATTAAATTCAAAGCGCTTGAAGGGAGCCTGGAAGAATTAACCCAGTTGATGGATTCAACCCCATTAAATAATGAAGATATGATCAAGAACGTTGCAGAACAGGTAATGGAAAGAATAAAACCCATGATAGAACAAATAAAACCAATGATCGAACAACAACTGCAACAGACTGCTGCACTAACATCATCATTGCCCGTTTCACCAGATAACGGAGGCACTACAGGTAAAATATCCCCGGGTCCACGGTATCATGATGAGAATGTTAAATTGCAATATCTGGATAATAAAGCAGAAACTTCAATAATACTGTTGAATTGGATTGAATTCTTATTGGAAAAGGTAGGAAGGAACAACCTTTCGGAAGTCCTTGAGTATTATATTGACATAGGCTGGATAAGCGAAGAAGTATGTGAAAAAATGATAGCATATGCTAACGGTATAGATTATTATGTGGAAAGGCCCACATGGAAACTGCTTCCGGATGACCATACAAGATCCCTGATGTTCATTGAACAGCTAAAGGGTAAGAAACTCGATAAGTCCATGCTATTAAAACTCGAAAGGGATGTTGAGAAAGTCATCAGAACGAATGAAGTTTATGTTTCATGATAGCTAAATACAGCTATTTATTAGCAATAAGCTAGCATCAATATCATAATTCCGTATCCAGGGCTTTATTCACCATGCTATCAGTATAGCTATTTTCATCCCTTTTGATCCATTTGAAATCAATTTTTTTGAAAGTCCCGCATAATTTCATGGCTTCATTGAATAAAGGGATGAGATTATCACTTTTAACCTTGTATCGACCTGATATCTGCCTTATTATAAGCTGGCTGTCTCCGCACACTTCAAGCTCTTTGCATGCATATGCTTGCGCAAGCTTTAATCCTTCAATAAGCGCCTTCCATTCAGCAATATTGTTTGTCCCGATACCGATATTTTTTGAAATCTCACTCACTTTTCTTCCGTTTTCCATTAAGACTGCCCCTATCGCCATCGGCCCGGGGTTCCCCCGGCATCCCCCGTCAAAAAACAATATACAGCTCATATCGGAATATCCCATAACGGGTACCATCGCTCAGTTTCTTTTTCGATTGGCAGTTCTTTTTCCATAATGGAGCGAAGCCTGAATTCATATGATGCGTCTCTTTTTTTCCCATCAGGCACAAATGGATAAAAATTTCCCTGTTTGAAGTTATAAATCCAGAAAACTTCTTTTTCTGCCTTGAATTTAAAGACCGCACAGAGCAACTGTTCGCCAAAACCGTGGTCTGTCAGGGTCTCACTGACCATGTAGATCGTGCTTACAAGATCTTCAAAATCCGGGTCGGAAAGGATGACCCACAGATACCCATAGGAATCTTTTTTCATATTATGAAGGGTATTTGTCTCTTTGCAGCTTTGCTGTAGCAATTCATTTATTTCAAGCTCTGCATTCTGGAATCCTGAAGCTTCAAGCGGCTTGAAGCAAATACCGGCGCCGTTAGATGTCAGGCCGAGGTTGGAACTAAGCGTTACATAGGCTGTTGACATTGCAAAAAGTTTATCTGGTTTTGGCTTTGGAAGTTTGCTTTTGCCAAGAAGCGTATCAAGAAAACCCATTAAAACTCCATCCTTTGCTCCATTTCAGATAGCGCTCGGATTCGGGCTTCAACTGATGGATGCGTGGATAGGAGGTTCATAAAGAAATCTCCTGATATCGCAGGTATGATAAAGAATGCATTCATAGATTCAACTTCCCGCAGATCACGCGAAGGCACACGTTCCATGACGCCACTTATGGTCATAAGGGCCGATGCAAGATTTTTTGGCTGGCCTGTTATTATTGCCGAGCCCCTGTCAGCAGCGAACTCCCTGTATCTAGAAAGTGCTCGTATTAGAAGGAAACTCACGATCCATACGATGATCGATACAACAAAAATGATCACAGCAGCGCCGCCATTTTTCCGGTCGTCCCTTCCACCCATTCCGAAAAACAGCATGTTCCTCACCAGTAAAGCTGCAACCGTGGACAGGAAACTTGCAATAGTGATCACAAGCATGTCACGGTTCTTTACGTGGCTTAACTCATGGGCAAGAACTGCTTCAAGTTCAGGCTGGCTCAATCTTTGTTTCAGGGATGTGGTAACAGCCACAAGCGCGCTTTTCTGGCTGCGGCCTGTTGCAAAAGCATTCGGGACATTACTTTCTACAATAGCGATCTTGGGTTTTGGCAGATCAGCAATAGCACAGAGCCTTGATACTGTTTCATGAAGGCGCGGTTCCTCCTGTTCCGTGACCACTCGTCCCCCAGTGCTCCAGAGTACCAGCTTATCCGAATAGAAGAACTGGGCAAATAGCATTATCATCATAAATATAAGCAGGATATTTGTCCATCCCATGCCATAAGCCAATATAACTGCAAGAAAGATGAGATATAATACCGCAAGCAGGAACATTGTCAATAACATGCGAGCCTGAAGCCCGTAATCTGTGTACCATTTTTTCATAGTAACCTCCATAATAATTTTTATGTTTGCATCTATTTAAAATTGGCGATTGCCAATATCGTGGATATCTATATTGACTTTTCGTTGTTAAAAGACTTTCTTCAACTGAATAAGATAGCTAATCAGGTGATATAAGCGACGTCCTCTTTATCCCTCTTCACTTTCACTGACAGCGTTATAAACCGCATCGGCACATTCCCTGAATTTAGAAGTGTATGCGGCGCAAGCTTCGGGATATACACGACATCATTGCGTGATATTTCCTGTTTTTCATCACCTATTGTCATTGTGCCATATCCTGAAAGGACATAATATATTTCTTCAAGATCGGGATGAAAATGCAACTCGATGCCCTTTCCGGGCTCAAGTGAAGTGTCATATACCGCTTCTATGTTTTTTGCCTCTTTCGTAAGGTCAAGTCCGTTCTTTATCTGTTTTATGAACATAGAATAAAATGTGTGTGGTGTATTTTTTTACATCTCTCCTTTTTTCTCTTTTACCTTCTGCACAAGGTCAAATATCTCATCAATATTTTCCCCGACAACGCACAGGGTGATCGAGCCTTCACCGCCGTTTATCCCTCCCGCTCCTATTGCAAAAGCATCCTCAGCGCCAAGGAGCATCAGCGCTTCCACTTCAGTTATAACTTCACCGAACAGCGGCATCATTCCCACAGGAAGCCCGGTAGCTTTACTGCATCGCTGGATGCCGATGGTTTTTGATATCTCTATTACGGAATAGGGAATTGATTTTTCAAGGCCGACAGGGATTACAAGATTAATGCCTCTTGCCATTACAATTCCCATGAAACCCCCGGTAGTTCCGCCAACCGGATTTGCCATCATGACACCTGCAATCCCATCAGGATCAAGTGCATTTGCTCCCTTAATAACAACATCACTGGATGTCATCTCATCCAGGATAGTTTCTGCATTCACAACTTTTCCATCTTTAAGGGCAATTGCAGGCAGACGCTTATCGTTCGGGACAACAGAGGCTGTTTCGCCAATGTATCCTGCTGCATACCTGGAATGGTCTATTTTCTTTCCTGTGAGTTCTTCTGCAATATAGGCATTGGTTGTGCCCAGGGTTATCAATATTCTTCCTTTTTCCAGGGCGTTCCGGATGATAGGGAGATTTTTTACTCCCATTGCTATGATCCTTTTCGATTCAGGGGGTGTGAGTGTGATCTGTATCTGTTTCATGAATTTTCACCGAATACCTGTGAATGTGAACTACCTCACGCTAAGGCTGTGAGCTTCCTGCGTCATTGTGTCAGTAGTAAGACTGCTCGGACAGGCTTTGAATTCCGCAGTTCCTGCGGTATATGCTTTTCTCATTTTGCGCAACACCTTTGTATTGTTTTGAAACTATTTATCGTTATGCCTATCCCTTATATGCTTACATGAAAAATGTAATCAAGCAACAAAACGGAATTGATTTGTTGAAGTATGGGCAATGTCCTGCATTTCATTATCTCTCTCAAAGTTTTAAATACAAGCATTCACATAATTCCTGCAATGAAAAACTCCGAAATCCTCACATGTTTCCAGTGCGGCACCTGTACGGGAAGCTGCCCCTCTGGCAAGTATACCAGCCTCAATGTGAGAAGGATCATTAAAGATTCAATAAAGAAAGACATCTCAGACCAGCTCGATCTGTGGATGTGCACGACCTGCTACAATTGCCAGGAGAGATGCCCGCGCGGTATAAAAGTAACAGATGCCATCCTTTCCCTTCGCGCCCAGGCCGTGAAAAAAGGTAGTATTTTGCCTGCTCACAGGGCTGTATGCAAATTCCTTATTGAGATGGGACATGCCGTCCCAATTGATGACATTCACATAACCATCAGGGAAAAAATCGGGCTTTCGGAGCCTGAAACTGTACGTAAGTATCCGCAGGCGCTAAAGGATGTAAAAACACTTCTTGAATCATGCGGTTTTAATGAGCTGGTAAAATAATGAAGGATTTATCTCTTTTCCTGGGATGTGTAATCCCGAACCGTTATCCTGGCATTGAAAAAGCCACACGGCTGATCCTTGACAGGCTGGGGATAAAATGGAGAGAGCTAAAAGAAGCATCATGCTGTCCCGCGCCCGGGATATTCCGTTCTTTTGATAAAGTAACATGGCTCACGATCGCCTCCAGGAATATCGTGCTGGCCGAAGAAAATAACACAGATATATTAACAATATGCAACGGCTGCTTCAGTTCACTCATGGATGCCAACAATATCTTAAAGAACGACGCAGCTCTTCGAAATGAAGTGAATTTACATCTTAAAAAGATCAATAAGGAGTATAAAGGTACTATAGAGGTGAGGCATATAATCGAATTCCTGCATAAAGAGATCGGCGCAAAAAACCTGAATAAATTAATTGAAAAACCACTTGAACTAAGAGTCGCTGTGCATTACGGATGCCATCTCCTGAAACCGACAAAAGACAGATTACTGGGTAGTGCAGAATGCCCGGTGTTTTTTGATGACCTTGTTGAAGCAACAGGCGCTGTAAGTGTCCCGTATGAAGGAAAAACCAGTTGCTGTGGCGCTGGTGGAGGTGTGCGTTCAGCAATGCTTGAAACTTCATTTAAGATGACAGAATATAAATTAGATAGGATGAAAAAAGCTGGTGTTGACTGCATTGTAGAAGCATGTCCATTTTGTCATCTGCAATATGACGGCGGGCAGGCAGAGCTTGAAAAAACCGGAAAAACCTACAATATCCCGGTTGTTCATTATAGCCAGCTTCTTGGGCTGGCATTCGGCTATACCCCTGAAGAGGTCGGGCTGCATCTCAATACTGTCAGGAGCCCTGAATTTGAAAGCAAGATCGCACAGATACATAATAAAAATATATCTGTCTCAAGAGTTTAATATCTCCTGGGCCGGCACTTATCCAGCAAAATGACTTTTCTGGCGGTCTCTATATCATCCGTTTTGAGTCTCATTTTGAACCACCATTTGTTGCCTCCTTCTTCTACGCTGCCCACAGCAACCATCCAGAATTCTTCATCGATTACAGCCAGCCCATAATCGTCTCCGAACCATTCAGTTACCTGGTCTAAAACTTTATCAGTCTCTTCCAGGGGCAGATCATAGAATGATTTTTTGTCTTCATATTTATCCAGGAACTTCTCTGTCCCCTCTTTCCATGTCTCATCAAAAAAATTATCAAGAAGGTTCAAATCCCTGAGACATTTCAATCCCATTTCAATTTTTTTATGCTTGTCTTTAGTTTGTTCTGTATTTTTTCCTGAACTCATATTTTTCACTCCTATTTGATGACTACTATGTGATAATGAAGGCATAAATCTTATCGAAAAGTTTTGAGCAATATGGATATAGCTACGCAAGCTGTCATCAGGGGCATCTTGTTACTTTTATGTAGCATATTTCAGTACATCATCAAAATTATCAATATACTCAACATTTATTCCAATATTTTTTACGAGATAGTCTTTTGTATCTATAGTTTCAGGCACTCTCTCTATAACAGTAATTCCATAATAATTTCTTGTCTTTTCAATATATTGAATGAGCCTGCTGTTCTCCCTGGGTAGTAAGATTAAGTTTTTCCCGCTATCTTTTGCAGCTTTTGCTTTCTCGATTACTCCTCCTATTTCACCCACATGTCCATCCTTGTCAATAGTGCCAGTCATAGTCATATCCTTTCGAAGCTCAAGGTTTTTGATACCTCCTACTACAAGCAAAGTCATAAGCGCCCCCGCACTGGGCCCATCAACCGATGGAACTTCATGCATGGCATCGATACTGAAAATTATATCGCTTCCAGAGAGATCTTTTCCTGTTTTTTTCTGGGCCGCATAAACCGCTGTGTTTGCTGCATCCTGGAACACTACACCCATAAGAGGTTTTGTGTCTACCAATATCCTTCCCTTTCCTGGTTTTATTTCCACTGAAATATTCATCATGGAACCAATTTCAGTGATTTGCTGCCTCACAAATGGATAATCTTCGATGTACTCCACCTTCTGCATGACTGCAGGAGCCTCAAGTTTTGCAGTTCCGGATAAACCGGTCGGAGTGTTGTTAGACTTTTCTTCAAGACCTGATATTTTTTCTTTATAAAGATCAAGCTGCGAGGCATAATTCTGTATGGAAAGATTATCTCTGTATATCTGTTTGCTCATCTCAGAATTGGTTATTTCAAGTTGATTTATCTTATCCTTCATCTCCAGAAGATCTTTTGAAGAAGGCTGAATCTGGATTAGATAGATATTCATTAAAATCGATAATAAAAGTAACACTGCCAGAATCTTGCTTTTCATATCTTATGTAGTAGAACGATATGTATGAAGCAGCTCATTCCGTTTCTCGAATACTGACAACACCATGCTTAAAGACTACTATTTTCATCGGCTTTTTCGATTTTATATCCTTCGTTTCTATCAGAATAAGTTCGTACTTACTATATTCAATCAATACTCCAGTTATTGTTTTTCCGCTTAATGTTTCGCAAATAATTATTTTATTGATAAAATCAGATAAATATTCTGATTGCTGTAACTTTTCATCCCTATTTATTCCCTTTTCAGCCATATTCATATCATCCCTTATTCAGCATTTCAAACAATATAATCCAATCCATAAAGTTAGCTGGCCAGCCAGGCGCCAGAGCAGATTTCCAGGCTGACCGGAGATACGGCAACAGTTATCCTGGAGCCTAATTTGCTATTCAGTTTTCATTGCTTCCTTTTCCATACTGGCTATAAAGGTCTTTAACTGATTGTTTTCCAGTTAAGGATTTATATTAAGTGAATGTGCGTTTCTTAAGCACTAGGCTTGATCCAATAAGAAACTGATGCATAAGTTGGGCACGGTAAGTTCCCACTTCCTTAGTTCACTCGCTGGCAAACAATATACTAAATACTTCATTAGTATTTAAAATTATCCGATCAACAGTTTATTTTTGAACGGCAACGACTACAATGTTGCTATCACTGGCCGCCACGTAAACCTTATTATTTTGAATTTTCAATATGGATTGTTTTTGAGATTTGAGGGTGGGGACTTTTTTTTAACACAATCTGACATGGCTCTACCCCTGTTTTTGAGGTGTAAAGTATTTATATTATTATAATCATTACTATCTGTAACGAGCGGTCGGATATTTTTGAAATACCACACTTCCACTCCCCGTCCGCTCGTATTATGGTTCAAAGTTAAAATGGTTAAATTTTTTACAAAAATTTTTTTGTTGGGATAGTTCCAGCCCGTGTTTATGTGTGTCAGATATCTATTTATCCGACAAGTTCTAATATTATTATGGGGAAAAATATGAACTGCGATATATGTGGTAAAACCACATCAAACAATAAAATATGTGATAGATGCACAAGGATAATAAATAAGGTCATAAAAGAGGTTGGCTCAGATGTCTTGAATAATATCGATGACTGCAAGTATATATATCCTATGATAAGACGTGTTGCTATAGGAGACCTGCGGACTCAGGATTTAATCAATTCACTTCTAAAAGGCGAAACCGATTAGAATTCCATGAAATCATAAGCTACCTACACCTCTTTTTCATCGAAAAATGGAAATATTTCAGATTGACGAAAATCTATATCAGAGTTCCATGATAGACAATATGGAAAGGGCTAAGATGTTTGATGTCTGCATCGATCTGGCTGGAGGCATAGATCCGGATGCAAGCGATTTTAAGATATATCTAAAATGGACAATAGAAGACGCAGGATTGCCGGATTCAGATATTTTAAAGATAGTTGCCTCTTTTGGATATGATATGGCCTATAAAAAGAAGATGAAGGTTCTGGTTCATTGCGAACAAGGATTTAATCGGGCAAGTTTGCTAAACGGCGTAATTTTGTGGAGGAAGGGAATGAGTGGTCAAGAGATCGTCAATTATATAAGGAGCAAAAGACCGGGGGCTTTATTTAATATGAATTTTGTAAATTATCTGGTAAATTTATGAACAGAATATGGAAGCAATGAGCAAAATGTCCTACATATGCTGGAACCGGGGAGAAGAAACTTACGTTTTGCGCAATCGGGAAAAGCACAATAATCAATTCTTTTTCAAGAACCAATTCGGGTAATGCTCCTTTGCCCAGGCAGCATCAATTTTTCCATAAATAATGCATTTCAATGATTCGCTGTAATACAAAGCCAACGTAATGTGCCCGGTAAGGAGCAATATGGACAATATCGCAAGGGAATCATGAATAATAAAATTCAATTCAA
>CABEAN010000192.1_pt1 | contig 14749 bp, 17 predicted proteins | sample 3132371 | NCBI WGS metagenome assembly CABEAN01 (sample SAMEA5534343, study PRJEB31848) | metagenome | biome: tundra; feature: field; material: soil | place: USA | collected 2013-05 | depth 0.45 m | reverse complement strand
GATAGTTACAGGGCTATTGCCAATACGGAAAATGACATGACAAAATTAAAAGAGATTTTAAAATCCCAGAAGGCAAAGAATGTTGTCCTGCGTTTTGACATTGATCCTAAAAACTACTGGGAGATAAGGACAAGGCTCGAGGAAGGATTGGCCGGGACAAGGACGCTTCATGTATTTGGGTTCGGGAATGAGTTGATCGTGTGCGAAAAGATATGAGAGAAGATAAGACAGATAACATGAAAGGAACTCATCCATTCACTGGGTGCACAATCAGGTATACGGCTGGAAACAGCACCGAAAGGGTACGCCGGGTGAATGTTTTACTTAAATAAACTCTAAAAGTTCTTTTGTAGTGTAGATTTTTATATGATTTTGTTTTTGAAATCCTTTATCCTCGCTCCATATCCCATCAACCCTGGTTTTCATAGCAAGCGCTAGAAAAGGTGCATCATCAGGATCAATATCTTTCATGATATCTTTAGCCTGAACATAGCAATCGGCGTATTCGTCTTTTGGATAAATGGTGATTCGGGAAAATAGCATATCCATTACATATTGCATATCCTTGGATGCAAGTTTTGACTTTTTTTCGATAATATCGCCATGCTTTAAAATTTCGGTAAAAGTGTATTCTGGCGCTATAAATTCAATATTTGAATTCATCAGGATATGACGACTTATAGAGTTGGATATGAGGGAGGATATTATAATATTGGTATCTATCACCAGTCTCATTTTCCAGGCTCACTAGATGTTGTGTTGTTCTCTTATGGACTTTTTTATAAGTTTCCCTATCTCGACAGCATCCTTCTCTGTCAATTTACTTTTTTCCAATATAGTGTCCACTAACTGGATCTTCCTGGCATACTCCCACATGGCATTTCTTGCAATGACACTCCATTTGATTTCATTGTGGTTTTTTATGACTTCGTAGAGGTCATCCGGGACTGATAAAGTCATTGTTGGCATAATTCATTATATGTGCAGACACATATATATTATATTGCTTTATGTGCTCGTCATCAGGGATGCAGCTGGAAGAAACACAGGAGGGGCGCTGAGCGAAAGTCTGAATTTTGCATATCTAATCCGCGCTCATCCGCGTCATCCGCGCAATCTGTGTTCCAAATCATTTGCCACTGGTTATATAAATCAAATCGAACTCACAGTAAGCGGATTACTCTTTCCCGCTGGTGGAATTAGGAAAGGGCTATATTGTGAGCATGGTTATTTGGGTTTATGAAATAGTATTCATCAAAACAAAAGGAACGCGGATGATGCGGATTTTGATGAATCTTTTTTCAGTCCGTGAGTATCCGTGTCACCCCTGGAATCCACGTTTACAACTTCCTCAAATTCTCCTCATATTCATCTGAATTGAGTTCTATCTCCCTTAAAATCTCTTTTAGCAATGGGCGCGCTAAATCTCTTCCTCGATGATGCGGAACACTTGTGGTTCTTCCATCAGGATGCCTGTAGAACACATGGCTCCCTTTTTGACGAACTCTCTCAAATCCAAGCTTGAACAACATTTTCCATTTTTCTGGCATCGATTATCCGAAGCCTGCTCAAACACCCACCTCAACTTGTTGAATTCCGACAAATTGAGGTAAATATCGTTTGTTCTCAGGCTCCATTTCTTCCAGGCACAATTCCAGTACCTCTTTAAGGTTCTCTTGAAGCTCATCCAGAGTCTCTGCCTGAGTATGGGCGCCAGGAATTCCCGGGACTACAGCCACATACAAGCCAGTTTCCGGGTCTTTTTCGATATATGCTGTTAGTGTAGGCATTTGAAACCTCTTTAATATAAATCAATGTTGCTTGTCTTATGATATATTTGAAATGAAAATTGATTTCATGCAGTTCGCAGTGTTACCCATTCTCCTAAAAATCATTATATCCTGACCTACTTCTCCACGCTGTAATAATACTCCCCTTCTGCCTTCTGCGTCCTGTCAAGCTGGGAATCAAGCTTATTGACCCGTGGCCTCTTTGTTTCCTCATCGCGCCTGAAAGTGATCCCGATGCCTTTTAAGAACCTGTTCATGCCTTCGCGCATATCGAAAGGCCCGTGAACCTCACCCCTTTTCATGGGTTCACCTTCAAAAACAAGAAGCCTGTCGCTTAACATATCGATCATATAAATATCATGGTCAACTACCATTGCAGTAACTTTATGATTCTCAGCAAAGCGCCTGATCACTTTGGTCGCCTGTACCCTTTGCTCAACATCAAGATGCGCTGAAGGTTCATCAAGAAGATACAGGTCTGCCTTTCGGGAAAGGCAGGCTGCTATTGCTACTCTCTGGAGTTCACCGCCGCTTAAATCATCAAGTTTCTGTTTCATGAGACGCTCTAGAGCAAGCGGCTTTAATATCTCGGTCTGGTAATAACTTGAATCCACCTGTTTGCTGAGGGAGTGCAGGTAATCTGATACCGGAATAGGGTCCTGGGCTTTGATATACTGGGGTTTGTAAGAAACGGTGATATTCATATCTATCTTACCGCTTGTGGGCTGGATTTCCCCTGCAAGGATCTTGACGAAAGTGGATTTACCAATTCCGTTCGGTCCTACAATTCCTGTTACTTCAGCTTTTCTTATCTCACCGCCCCTGGCAATGAGTTCAAACCCTCCTTCATATTTATTGGTGAATTGTTCGAATTTCATAAGGGATGATACTTCTTTTGTAGTCTGGGGCGCATGCACATCGAACCTTATTGCTTCAGTCCTGATACGCACATTTTCTTCACGCAAGAATCCTTTCAGGTATTCATTTATCCCGATGCGTACTCCTTTTGGATGTGTAATGACGCCAAAAGCGCCGGGTGTGCCGTATGCAACATGGACAATATCGGCAAGAAGATCCAGGATGGCAAGGTCATGTTCCACGACCATTACTGCTTTATTAGCTGCAAGTTCCCGGATAATTTGTGCTGCCTTTATCCTCTGGTAGATATCAAGGTAAGGGCTTATTTCATCAATGAAATAGAAATCCGCATCTCTTGCCACGCAGGCAGCAAGTGCAACCCTCTGGAGTTCACCGCCGCTTAACTCATCGATCTTGCGGTCTACAATATCAGAAATATCAAGTTTGGATATAAGTTCCTTTAGTACTCCTCTTTCATCTGTTTTTGATAATAACTGGGATACTTTTCCCTTGAATTTCCTGGGGATCATATCCACATATTGCGGTTTTTGGGAGGTCTTGACTTTTCCCTCTGAAACGCCTTCAAGGTAATCGTGAAGTGCAGAACCAGCGTAATATTCCAGGATCTCTTCCCAACTGATCTTTCCTCGAGCCAGGTTTGGCTTCAATGTTCCTGAAAGGATGTTTATTGCAGTACTTTTTCCAATACCGTTAGGCCCAAGGATACCTGTTACTTTCCCGATCGTTGGTCCCGGAAGCCCGTATAATGCAAAACCGTTTTTACCATACCTGTGGGTTGCTTCTTCCAGTTTTTCCGGAAGCCCGATAATTATAATTGAACCGAATGGGCAGCGGTTGACACATATTCCGCATCCTGAGCATAACTCTTCCGAGATGACGGGTTTTTCATCCTCGCCAAGTATAATTGTCTCATCGCCCGTCCTTACCCCCGGGCAGAACTTAATACACTGGAGCCCACACATCTTTGGCTGGCACCTATCACGGTCTAGAACAGCAATTCTCATAAAACACCAATTCAATTATTCAATAATAGCGTCCAGAAAACCAAGAAATATATTATCGTCAAAAATTCCACATACAGCCAGTCCTTAATTTCAAATTCCTTCACCCTGACACCGATTAAAGGATATCCATATCTCTGGATGTAATAAGAAATAAGCAATACGAGTAAGAATGCGGAAAACCATGTAATATCTTTTGCATAACCGAATTTGAAGTAAAATAATAATGCGAAGAATGCGCTTATAAACGCTGGTATAACTGTCTTTTTAATTCCTTCTATCAATAATCGCTTTCCTTCATCCGGGGTTATGATCCTGGCTACCGGCACTATTTTCGCTTTTTTGTCTGTTTCAGTCACAATAATTCACTCTTTTCTATATATCATAGTCCCGATCCCTTCATTTGTGAACAATTCAATGAGCAGGGAATGTGGACTTGCACCGTCAATAATATGTACCTGCCTCACTCCACCTTTTAGCGCAGCAGCGCTTGACTTTATCTTTGGTATCATGCCACCGCTTATGATGTTATTGGCAATAAGTGTTTCAATTTCATTAAATGCTATTCTTGAAATGCGTGTTTTGGGGTCTTTCTGGTCTCGAAGAATTCCCGGAACATCTGTGAGAGATATAAGTTTTTTTGCACCAATAGCCGATGCAATATCTGCTGCCACAGTATCTGCATTCACGTTAAGGTCATTTCCTTTTTCATCCGTAGCTATGGGTGAAATGACAGGAATATAACCTTTTCCTGCAAGTATCATCACTATTTCAGGATTAATGACTTCCGTTTCACCAACCCATCCGAGGTCTACATCTTTCTCCACACCGCCCACGGTCACACGCTGGAGAGCCAGTTTCTTTGCCACCATAAGCCTCCCATCACTTCCTGAGAGGCCTATACCTTTGCCTCCATGCCTGCTGATAAGCGAGACTATTTTGCTGTTCACATTTCCCACAAGGACCATCCTTGCAATTTCCAGGGTTTCATCATCTGTTACCCTTAAACCGGCAACAAATTCGGGTTTTTTCCCCATGCGCTCCATTTTTTCAGTGATCTCAGGTCCCCCGCCATGCACTATTACAGGGTGAATCCCTACAAATTTCAGGAGGACGATATCCTGGACGATCTTTTCCATTATTACAGGATCAACAATAGCATGTCCTCCCATCTTTATCAACATGATCGTGTCGTGGAACTCGCGGATATAGGGGAGGGCTTCTATGAGGATATCTTCTCGTTTGAGCATCGAAGGCTAAAATGGGGATACGGATATTAAAAGTTATTCTTGATCCAAGAGAAAGCCTTAATATGAATGGAATTCGACTGTAAATATTGAAATAAAGGGTGTGAATACTTGTTCAGAAGATTCCTGGAATCATATGTCGAAGTATGCAATAATATTGTGACTGAGGCAGCTAATTCGGTATTAATGTTTGAAGCAGGGGAGCAGGCGGCGCTTAGTATAAAAACCTCAAAACTGGAGGATATTAACTGGGAATTTGAAAAGGAAGGTATCACTATTTCGATCGAAAAATCGGAAAAAAAAGTCATATTTCATGTAAAAGGTTTGCCTGTTGTGGGAAATAAATGCAGGTATTGCGATATTTTTAGAGGATTCTTCGGAGGATTATCAAGAAAACATATAGATGCGAGATATTATTGCAAAAAAGGCGAAGAATGCATAATTAAGGGTGCAATCGAGTGTATTTTTATTGCGGAGTTGATCGAATGAATGCTTCTACCAATCATTTCAATTCAAATACGAATAGCGCTATCAAATGGTGTAAAATCAAGTTAGATCATACATAGAGGAATAAATGCCAAAAGATTTGATAGTGACCCTGAATGACCTTGAATATGAGATACTCAAGAAACTGAAAGTAGTCGAAGGGGAAGACGGGGGGAAACTCAGGAATCTTTTCAGGCTTTATGTTTCAACAATCCCGGAATTAAAATCCTCTGAATATGCTTTAAAGAGAGTTGAAAAAAAGGAAGCAATTGATGAACATCTCAGGAATGTTTGGGCTGAATATGAACAAACGGATTTTCCCACAGAACAATGGAACGAAGAAAAGGTCAACAAACTGATTTCAAACCTCAGCGAAATCAATGCATTGGTAAAAGTTGGTGATAAACAGTATATACCCTCCAATAAATTCAGGAGCCTTTTTAAAATGCTTCTCCACGATATAACGACCGAATCAAAGGATATGGATGAATATTCCGCTGCATGCGTTGCAACCATCCAGTTATTGATGGAATTCAGTGTTGAGACACTCAGTAAAGAAACGATCAGGGATGGGACGATCTATATCAATGAGGGATGGATGTTCGTATATGCAACTGCTATCAAGAATGCAAGGGAATTTATGAAAACAAAAAAGCTGTTTCCGGAAGCAGAGATGCCGGTTCAAAGTGCGACATAGAAAAGCACATTTGGCAAATCACTTCTCTGGACCTATGATCATTTTTTCTTTTCTGTAATATCACGGATATCTATTACTATTACTATTCCTTCATCAGTTTCAACCGGACTCATATTGATCTCAACAGGAAATTCACTTCCAGTTCTTCGCTTTGCAAAAGTACTCATATGAAGTGCCATTATTCTTGTTGAAGGATTATCAAAATACTCTGAACAATATTTTGCATGCTTTAACTTGAAACGATCAGGCAAAAGCATTTCATAGGAATTTCCTATCATTTCCAGACGCGAATAGCCAAATAATTTCTCAGTATGGGTATTGATGAGAAGTATGTTGAAATTGCGATCAACAGCGATGATGGCATCCGGAGACCCATCAATAAGCACCTGGAAATTCTTCTGTGCCCGCTTGCGATTGGTAATATCAATTACCATTCCTTCAAAACCCACTGCCTTGCCAGTTGAATCTTCCAGTGCATGAGCATTTATTAAGACCCAGATTTTGGTTCCATCCTTGCGCTTGATAATAGCTTCAAAATCAGAAACAGAACCCTTGGACCTTACCGATCTCACCAGATGCAGGCGCCTTCCCGGCTCTATATATAGCTTACGGGCATCGGTAACACTTGCGATAAGTTCTTCGGCCGAATCATAGCCCAAAATACGCACACATGCCGGGTTTGCTGAAAGTATGCGTCCATCAATTGTTGTCTGGAAAATTCCTTCCGCTGCATTCTCAACGATACCGCGATATTTTGCCTCACTTGCTCGAAGGGCTTCTTCCATCCGTTTTTGCTTGGTGATATCGCGTGCCGCCGCGAATACGCCTTCAACTTCTCCGGCTTCATTGCGGTATACAATGGCATTATACAAGACATCGGTCACTTTTCCGGATATATGGCGGATGGTCAGCAAGTAATCCCTGACAATTCCTTTATCGAATACCTGGCGGTATCCCTCCCGCGCTTTATCAGGTTCAGTAAAATATTCTGAAAAATCGCTACCTATCAGTTTTTCTCTTGAAACTCCGGTGACTTCTTCTGTTGCTTTATTGACGTCTGTTATTTTTCCATCCGGACTAATAGTAGCAAGAGGATCAACGCTTGACTCTATGAGGTTTCGTGCATAAAGGGAAGCAGCTCGAAATCTTTCTTCAACGAGCTTTTTTCGCATAACGGATCCCAGCTGGGTCGCAACAGACGATACAATATCAACCAGGTGTTTATCCTTCTTCTGACATTCAGACATGAGAAATACAAGAACAGCAAGGACTTCATTATCTGAAATGATAGGAACTCCGAGACCCGCCCTGACTCCGCATTCCTTTGCAATAGTTACGCGGGGGTAGATATCTTCGGATATTATTGAAACATCGGGGATCCATTCTGCTTTTTTAGACGACCATACGCGCCCCGGAAGCCCTGTGGCTGCTGGGAAAACACATTTCTCACTTTCATTTCGAAATTTTGTAAGCCTGCTGTCGTTTGTGTACCATACGGGGCTGCAAACATAGGATATTTTGTCTTTTCCAAGAACCCAGGCTTCCCCATAATTCCAGCCTGTAGCTTCGCAAATTTTTTTCAATGAAATATCTATTGCAGTGTTCAGGTCTGCTGCTTCATTGATCGCCTGTGTAAGCGAAAGAAGCAAATTGATCTCGGTATCCCTCAACTTATATTCGGTTATATCGCGGATTGTACTAAAAACGATAATCCCGCTTTCTGTTTCAATAAACCCAAGAGCTATGTCAACAGGGAATTCTGTTCCGTCCTTTCTGAAACCATAGAGTTCAAGCTCAGATCCCATAAGTCGTGTATGGGGTTTTGCTATAAAGTGTTTCAGGTGTTCATCATGACGTTTCCTGAAGCGCTCTGGAATCAGGATATCAACCGGTCTATTAATGAGCTCTTTTCCAGCATATCCAAATATCTTCTCTGCCTGCGCATTTGCCTGTAAAATTATCCCTTCTTTGTTAACGATGATAATGGCATCAGGGGAAAAATCGAAAATACCCTTGAACATAACCTCTGAGTTTATTGTTTTTTCAGCAAATAGGTTTTCTTTTGTCTTAACTTCATCTTTCATAAGTACTCCCTGAAGAGACTTTTTATTCTCTTCTCCCTGAATATTAACAATATGTGGCACAGGTTAACGCAGTTGCATGAGCTGTGGTCTTAAGAAATGGAGCTTGTAGCGAAGGCATTTCTGGAAATCGTCTCCTTTGAAATCACAGGATTCAAGGTCTGAAGCCGTGCATTTTTCTCCTGAACAGAAGTTGCATTTTTCAAATTGCATATGTTCGTGATCATTTTTTTCCATAAATCCTCCTGCAAAGATAGATACTCCAATGAATTGTTGAAATCCTTAATATAAATAAGTTTCGAGACCGTTCTTGCAACCATAATCCGCACAACCGCATCAATATTTATGGATAATGATTTAAGTTCTTTTCTCCCTCGCCCCCTTCAGCAGCAACTGCATCTCTGTCCTTGCAACCATTTCCCGCACAGCCTCAACCGCATCAATATTAGCGGAAATGCTCGTGATACCAAGCTCCACAAGCCTCTTAGCCACCTTCGGGTTGCTGCCTGCCTGTCCGCAGATGCTGGTCTTCACGCCAACCTTATTGCACTCGATGATGACATGCTCGATGAGTTTCATAATTGCAGGATGCAGTTCATTATAAAGATGCGCCACATGCTCGTTATTCCTGTCAACCGCCAGCGTATACTGTGTCAGGTCGTTAGTGCCAAAGCTCACGAAATTAAGCCCCTCAGCAAGGAACTGGTCGATAATCAGCGCCGCAGCAGGGATCTCAACCATTATACCGATATCGATCTTGTCAATGTCAAGCCCGTTATTTCGCATGAACTCCTTTGCCCGCCTCAGTTCTGATGGGTGCTGGACAAGAGGGATCATTATGCCCATATTATTGTAACCACGCTTGATTAATTCCTTGAATGCTCTTACCTCAAGCTCAAAATGTTCCGTATCAATAAGGTCGCGCCTGATACCGCGGAATCCCAGCATTGGATTCGGTTCAATAGGTTCGCCCTCGCCTCCCTCCATAGCCCTGAACTCATCAGTTGGCGCATCAAGTGTCCTTACCCATACCGGTTTTGGATAGAAAGCATCAACTACCGTCTGGATGCGCGAAACAAGCTCTTCCACATACTCATCTGACTTTCCTTCCTTTATATACTGCTTGGGGTGTTTCGGAAGACCAAGGATCATGTGCTCGATACGTAAAAGTCCCACGCCATCTGCCTGCGTTTCAACAGCCCGGGCTGTGGCTTCAGGAATTGAAACATTCACCTTCACTTCAGTTGCAGTTACAGGTTTTGATTTTGCAAATGATACAACTGATTTTTCCTTATGTGCAGCTTCAGGAGAGGCGATTTCTTTCTTGCCTTCAAATACAAGCCCTTTTTCCCCGTCTACGGTTATTTTCATGCCATCTGTTAAAATTTCAGTCGCTTTTCTCGTTCCTACAACAGCCGGACATCCCAGTTCCCGTGATACGATAGCTGCATGGCATGTAAGGCCGCCCTCATCAGTAACGATAGCGCCTGCTCGCTTCATCGCTGGAACCATATCGGGCGTGGTCATGACAGCCACAAGAATATCACCCTCTTTGACTTTGCCAAGTTCGCTTGCATCCGCGATCAGCTTTGCTTCGCCATATGCAATACCCGGTGAAGCGCCAAGACCCTCAAGAATCGCTGTGGTTGCGACTTTTTCCTTTGGTTCTTTCTTCCTGATCGTGGTGATCGGTCTTGATTGGAGAATAAAAATCTCTTTGTTCTTTATGGCCCATTCAATATCCTGGGGTATCCCATAGAGGTCTTCCAGCAATTCCCCGAACTCAACAAGTTTTAAAATTTCATCATCTTCAAGAACCCTTGCATTTTTCTTATCGGATGGCACAGGAATATCCATGGTCTTCCCTGTCTTGGGATCCTTTGTATGCATGATATTCTTGGTAGCGATCTTTCGTTCTTTAATTGTTTTTGAAATCCTGTCTACCATATAATAGTCCGGGGATACTGAACCTGATACTACGGTCTCGCCAAGTCCCCATGCACCTTCAATGATGGTCAGGGGCTCTCCTGTTGAAGGATGTGACGAGAACATCACACCTGCTTTTTCGGCATCTACCATCATCTGGACAACTGCACAAAGATTTACCTTCCTGTGATCAAAACCCTGCTTTACCCGGTAATAGATAGCGCGCGCCCCATAAAGAGATGCCCAGCATTTCTTTACTGCATCGATCACGTTTTGCTCTCCCCTCATATTAAGGAAAGTATCCTGCTGCCCTGCGAAACTTGCATCAGGAAGATCTTCAGCAGTCGCACTTGAACGGACTGCAACAAAAACTTCTCCTCCCTCTTTCTTACACATATCCCGATATTTTGACCGGATGCTGTTTTCTATATCCAGTGGCATTTTAGCATCCATCAGGATCTTTTTTGCTTTTTTCTCAGAATTCCGTAATATATCTGCATTATCGACATCAACTTCAAGGGAACCGAAAAGCTCATCATTTATCCCGGTTTCATCAATGAACCTGCGAAAAGCCTGCGCCGTCACCGCGAAACCTGTAGGAACAGGCAGTTCTGCCCGCAGCATCTCGCCGAGGCTTGCACCTTTTCCGCCAACGATCGCAATATCTTCTTTTCCAACTTCTTCAAGCCAAACAACCGAATCTTCTGTCATATTTTTATCTCCTTTAGTGATTTTTGGATCTTCACGAGTTTTTTATCATAACTTTCAACAGCTATTTTGATCATGAATTCGAGTTTCTCCCTGTTAAACCCCAGTTCTTTTGCCAGGTTTTCAAGGAAATGAACATCGATTTCCTTATGCTGCGCCCTCTCCACCCTGATCGCTTCAATGAGTGCCATAGCATTAATGAATTTTTTCGCAAAATCAAATGTGGGAGTAACACTGCCTGTTTCAATACGCGAGATGGATTCACGGCGTAGATCCATCAACCCTCCAAAATCCTCCTGTGACATACCATATCTCTTCCTGTACCCACATATCACTTCCCCGGTACCCTGGATTAAAAAGAGCGCTCCTGCTATTTCTTTTTGAAATGATACAAGCCATTCAGGTGTATACAGCAAGGGTTTTGATGTCATTACGGAGAATTTCTCCTGAATTGATGTTTATTCAAATGTTAGTTTAAATGTCACACTCAATTCAAGCCTTTATTGTGGTTGGCTAATATTAATACTTTTCTAAGAACATTTGAAAAATAATATGATTATTATATCACATTCAAAGATCAATTCAATTTGTTTAGTTCTAGAAGCTACGGTCTTATAATTCACCTGTATTTTCTAATGGTACATATATACTATTATCGCAATTTCGGCATATTATCCTTTTACGTGGGTCGCCATAGATATGATTTCCACATACATGACACTCCATTTCTATTTTTTCTATAAATTTATTTCCTATGTTTTTTTGTATCCATAAAATATTTTGTTTTTTCTTTTCATGGATTTGTTTTTGATGTTTTGGGGACACTTCGTTATTTTTGTTTCTATTCCTCATAATTTGTATTCCCTCCTTATTATTATGGTGTTTATTTTCAGTATAATTAGAACAATATTCCGGACATACGTTTCATTAATACATGATAATCATAAGTATTTAAATATTACTTGACTTCGGTCTCTCTTTCGGATAAAGGATAACTTAATTAACAACCAGAGAAATAATATAATTGGGGAAAATATGGATTTTTCATTTACCGAAGAACAGGAACTTTTCAGAAAGTCCGTAAGAGAATTTTGCAAGAAAAAGCTTGCTCCTCGGGCTAATGAAATCGATGAGAAAGGAGAGATTCCACATGAAATTCTTAAAGATATGGCAACATTTGGTCTTCTTGGCATAACGATTTCTGAAAAATACGGAGGGTCAGGAGCTGATTTTATTAATGCAACGATAGCAGCTGAGGAAGTAGCCCGGGTAGATGTAAGTATGGCTACAGTGGTTTATTATTTGGTTGAAGCAGGTTGGGGTTTCCTGATGGACAGATATGCAACTGAAGTGGCTAAAGAAGAGATTCTGCCAGATATAACAAAAGGAAAAACGTTTCTGGGGATCGCCTCGACAGAGGCTACGGGCGGTTCTGATATTGCGTCCATATCAACCACACTGGAAAAAAGAGATGGAAAACTGATAGTTAACGGCGCAAAGACATTCATTAGCGGTGTCAGAGAGGCAACCAGATACGGAGGTGGTTATGTAACCATCGTTAAAACAAGCCCTGAGCTCAAACATAAAGGTCTGTCGCTGTGCTACCTTCCGGTAAAAGATGTACAGGGGATTACGACCAGTATTTTTAAACAGATGGGACGGGAGGGGATATCTACAGGCACCATTAACATAAACAGCGTTGAGATACCAGAACATTATCTCATAGGGGAGTGGAACCGGGGATTCTATTATGCGATGGAAGGTTTTAATTGCGCAAGGACGCTTGTGGCCGCAGCGTGTATCGGCGCTGCAGAAAAGGCTCTGGAATCCGGGATAGAATACATAAAAGACAGACATGTTTTCGGTAGTCCTCTCGCGAAGTTTGAAGGAATACAGTTCCAAATGGCTGAGGAATATACGAAATTAGAAGCCGCAAAATTGCTCGTCCATAAAGCGGCCTGGATGCTTGATCAGATGTATTCTGAAAACAGGTTCAGCATTGGAGAAATTAACAAAGCCGTAGCCACAGCCAAACTTGTTGCACCTACAACTGCTTTTGACATCATTAAGGATGTACTGACATGGTATGGAGCATATGGCTATACCAAAGAAGCCGGCCTTGAGAGAGGCTTAAGAGGTGTATATTCCTATATAATAGGTGCTGAGGGAGCACAAAATATTATGAAAACAATAATTGGCAGGGAAATCCTGGGGAAAGAGTTCGCACCTTACTGAAATCATAATATTCAAAACAATTGGAGAAATGACAGTGGTGATAATTGTATGCCTCAAGCAGATATATGATCTTGCTCAAATAAAGATAGATGCTTCCAAGCGTCCGGTAACAGAAGGGATTGCAAAAAAGCTCAGTGACTTTGATAAGAACGCCCTTGAAGAGGCAGTAAGGATTAAGGAAAAACATGGTGGGAACGTTTCTGCTGTAATTAAAGGCACGAAGGATGCTGCTAAAGAAGCTCTGTCAATGGGCGCGGATGAAGCAATTGTTTATAATGTAGACACTGATCCTCTTGGCACTGCTTCTATCCTTGCAGGGGTCATCCAGAATATGAAGTGCGACCTCATTCTATGTGGAGAGGGATCTTGAAAAAGGATACGAAATAGCTAAAGCAAAACTCCCGGCTTTAGTAACGGTTACAAAAGAGATAAATGAACCAAGAATTCCCACGCTCATGCAGATACTCGGGGCATCAAAGAAAAAAATCACAGAAATGAATCCTTTTAAACCAGAAGCCGGCGTTGAGACTTTGAGTATTCTAGCTATTGAGATGAAAAGGAAGGAAGTAATACTAAAAGATGTGGAGAATTTGGCTAAAGTTATCATGACAGAAAAATAGGAGTTAAAATGATTTTTGTATTCTCTGAGGATAATGAAACCGCTTTTGAGATTCTTGCGGAAGCGAGGAAGCTTGCCGATTCTTCAAAATCGAAGATTGCAGCTATTTCATTTGGAGGCGGTGAGGATGATTATATTGCCTGCGGAGCGGACACAGTCTTCTCCATTAATATTGAACCGCATGAAGATTCAGTCGTGGAAGGTATCTCTGTCCTTATTGATCAATACAAGCCAGAAACACTCATGATAGGGAGTACAAAGTTTGGGAGGGAAGTCGCTCCAAGAATTGGACAGCGTTTTGGAGCTGGCTGTGCCACAGACTGCATAGATTTTTCGAAAGATAATGAGAATTTGATAATAAAGCGCCTTGTGCTTGGCGGTAGATTCATCGCAACCCAGAGATTCTTGCGTAAGCCACAAATTGCCACCGTGCCGCCCAGGAGATTTGAGAAAAATATAGACAGATCCAGGAAAGGTGAAATAATCAAAATCTCTTTTAAACCCGCCGGGACAAGAGTGGAGGTGATAGAAACAAAGAAGAAAGCTCCACAGGAAATGAAAATAGAGGAAGCTAATATCATCGTTTCTGCAGGCAGAGGGCTAAAGAAAATAGAAGATCTCAAGCTCATCGAAGCTCTTGCGAATGTCCTTGGCGGTGCTGTGGGCTGCTCGAGATCCATTGCTGCCGATCTTAAATGGCTGCCCGAAGAACACTGGGTCGGGTTATCCGGGCATAAGGTAAATCCCAGGCTCTACATTGCCATTGGCATCTCAGGTCAGGTGCAGCACATCGCAGGAATAAGAGATTCCAGGACCATTATTGCGATAAATAATGACCCGAATGCGCCAATTTTTAAGTCATGCGACTATGGGATTGTGGGGGACCTTTATGATATAGTGCCGAGATTGACAGAAATTTTGAAGAAACAAAGTTAATACGATCATACGATCATCCATACTTATAACCTGACTTTCCGAGTTTCATAGGCTACATTTCTCAAAAAACAGCCTATAGTACTTGATTTTGATAAAATTCTAATAGCCTACATAAGGACTAAAAAAATCTATTCAAAATTTTTT
>CABEAN010000173.1_pt1 | contig 16361 bp, 14 predicted proteins | sample 3132371 | NCBI WGS metagenome assembly CABEAN01 (sample SAMEA5534343, study PRJEB31848) | metagenome | biome: tundra; feature: field; material: soil | place: USA | collected 2013-05 | depth 0.45 m | reverse complement strand
CTCGGATAAATATTCGACAAAAATAGAAAGCCTAAAAATACCTTTTGTGATACAATCGCCAAATATAGTAACGGGAATTATCGGGGGAGAATATGAACAGGAAGACATCGCTCCAACTCTTCTGGGTGTGCTTGACCTTCCCGACCATCTCCAGTATGCTGATGGAAATGCCATCAATATAAAAAAATATGCCAGCATCTTTGTAAAAACTGATTCCGAGTACCAAGTCTCATTATGGAATAATGGCCAAAAACTATCTGAGCGCTCGGATTCTGAACTTATTTTCGCCGGCCTCCCCTTGAATTCAAGTTATATCCTGAAAGCAACAGGAGATGGTGGTACATTTCAAGAAACAGTGTCGCTTGAGTCTGATAAATACTTCAATTTCAAAAAACCGGAGAATGCATTAAATATCAGTAACAGGGCATTGATCGCAATTATCCTGATATTGATAGTTAATGTTGCAGGATTAATAATCATAAGACGGATCAAGGATTAATGGTAAAAATGCCGCATACCTGTGAACACCAGTGACACACCAAGTTTGTTGGCCGTAGCAATAACTTCCTTATCCCTTATTGAGCCTCCGGGGGATACGATATACCTGATATTATTCTGGGCTGAATGAATGATGCTGTCATCGAACGGGAAGAATGCATCCGATGCCATGACGCACTCACTCATTATGTTTTTTATGAATTCATCCTCATTAATGCCCGGTTTTTCCCTTTCGTAAAGGATCTTGAGGTTTTCTCTTGCTTTTGTGGCGGCCAGTTTCTTTATGGAATCAACCCTGTTTGGCTGTCCAGCGCCTATCGCAAGTATCTGGTAACATCCTTTTTCATACTCCCTGGCTATTACCACGGCATTTGATTTTGTATATTTGCAGGCGTTTATTGCAAACTCGGAAAGTCCTTTCTTTTGTTCCGGGAAAGGATGCCGGGTCACTACCTCCCATTTTTCATATAATCCCCTGTTCCTGGACTGGACAAGCATTCCTCCCACAATATAGTGGTATGTATTATCGAGTGGTTTCCCTTCATCCATTGGTAATTCAAGGATACGCAAATCTTTGCTCTTATTTTTGAGATACATTAGCCCTTCTTCATCATATCCCGGGGCGATAATAAGTTCAACGAACCTTCCTTTTAAAAATTCAAGCGCAAGAAGATCGGGTTTGCAGGTCATACAGATTATACTGCCAAACGCTGAAACAGGATCGCCATCCCATGCTCTTAAGAGAGCTTCTTTAGGTGTATTCCCTGTTGCAAATCCACATGGATTGCTGTGTTTTACGATCGAAACCGCTATTTTCTTTTTGCATCCGAGAACTACATTCAGGGCGCTTTCCGCATCTACATAATTATTGTAAGAAAGCGCTTTTCCATGCAGTTGTTTTGCATTTGCGATCGTGGGTTCAGTTACGCCAGGCTCTTTATAAAATTTAGCGCTCTGGTGCCAGTTCTCTCCATACCTGAGAGTTGTTCCCTGAACGAATTTCATGCGTAGGATTTCTTCATTTACAAGGGCCGAGCTTAAGTATGTGTCAATCGCGCAATCATAATCTGCAATTCTTCGGAAAGCTTTGACTGCAAGCTTTTTCCTGGTTTCAAGGCTTATAGAGCCTTTGTTAAGTTCCTCCAGGATCAAAGGATAATCTGCTGTATCGGTTATTACAGCTACATGATTATAATTTTTTGCTGCCGCCCTTACAAGAGCAGGTCCTCCGATATCTATGTTTTCAATAGCATCTTCAAGACTTGCTTTACTTTCCACTGTTTTTTCAAACGGGTAAAGGTTAACAGCCACAATATCAATGAATTCAATACCCTGTTCCATGGCATCCTTTATATGGGAAGGTTTATCCTGTATTGCAAGAATAGCGCCATGGATTTTCGGGTGAAGCGTTTTCACTCTTCCGTCCATCATCTCAGGGAATCCCGTAATATCGGAAATATCTATTACTTTTATTCCGGCTTTCTTCAAGACAGAGTAAGTCCCGCCTGTCGAAATAATCTCAAATCCGAATCTAGCAAGCCCCTGGGCAAAATCAATTATACCATTTTTATCAGAAACGCTAATTAAAGCTTTCTTAGGCAGAAAATATCACCTCATCTAAATGGAAAATAGAAGTTATAAGTTTTTCTGACGATCAATCCTCAAAAATCGGTCATCTCACATATAATAAGGCTTTAATATGCTTCAAGCATTTCTTCTTACATGAAAGATTTTATAATCATCGGACATAAAGCCGTCACCGGAACATTTTCCCTTAACGATCTTCCAGGGGCTGCCGGGCGCATGGACATCCTGTGCAGGTGTGTTAACGCTGCGCTATTTCTTTCCCACGACCTGAGAAGAGATGTTCGTGTTTTTCTTGTAATGAAAGGTGAGCCATCCCCTCCAAAATTGATACGTTTTGATGGAGCCACGATAAGGTACCTGAGCCCTGATGAACGAAGCGCAGCATCATTAATAAAAAAAGCGCTTGAGAAGAATGTACAGGATTTCTGGACTGAATCCACGCCAGGTGTTAGCGTGAGGAAAGGGGATCTGGATATTCTTTTAATGGAGCTGGATACCAAAATCATCTATTTACGGGAAGATGGCGAAGATATCCGCAAAAATAAGTTCGGTGAAGCTTTTAATCCGTTATTTTTACTTGGAGATCATCTGGGTTTGACCGATGATGAGGAGAGAATAGTTGCGGGATATGATACTGAAATAACCAGCGTAGGGCCGCTCTCTTTACATGCTGATCACTGCATCGTGTTATTGCATAACGAAATGGATAGGAACTTTTGTTGAGTATGGATGGATAACATTCATGGAAACATATTTAGAACAATATGCATAATGAGAGGCAGATGATAATCCTTGATACAGCCTGCAAGATCATTCATGAAGGTCCGATATGCGATCACTGCCTGGGCAGGCAGTTCGCAAAGCTTTCAACAGGACTTTCCAATGATATGCGCGGGGCAGCCCTGAAACTCGTGCTTGCTATGCATGCAGGAGCGCAAAAAGATAAAGAACTGCAGGATGAACTTGCTAAAACCAGGGGTGAAATAAAATGCTGGGTATGCAATAATCTTTTTTTGAATATTGGGTCGTGGGTAACAAAATCTATTGAGGCACTTTCGGATTATGAATATATTAATTTCCTGGTAGGAACAAAGGTTACAGGACTTCTTGCCGAAAATGAAGAGATCCTGTGGGCAGAAAGCGGGACCACGTTTGCGGAGCCTCTTAAGACAGAATTGAACAGGGAGGTCGGGAAAAGGATAGAAAAGCTTACATCAAAGAAGGCGAACCTCAAAAAACCGCAGGTTGTGGCGCTCCTTGACCTTGAAAATGATACTGTAGAAATAGAAATAAATTCACTTTACATTTACGGAAGGTATCGGAAACTTATCCGTGGAATACCCCAGACACGGTGGCCATGCCGGGAATGCGGCGGGAGAGGATGTGAACGATGTGACAATACCGGAAAGATGTACCCGGAATCAGTGGATGAATTGATAAAGCCATACCTGATGTCAGCAGCACGGTGTGAAGATACTGCTTTTCATGGCGCAGGGCGCGAGGATATCGATGCTCTTATGCTTGGCGATGGGCGACCATTTGTTGTTGAGGCAAAAAGACCCCATATCAGGAGTCTTGACCTGGAAATCCTGGAAGCTGAAATAAACCGTGGCGCAGATGGTAAGATCGAAGTGCTTGGACTCAAATTCGTAGAAAGTGAAACAGTTGAACAGATAAAATCCATGAAAGTTGACAAAGTATATCGTCTCAAGATAAAACACAATACAACAGAGGAAAAACTTAAATCATCCATTAACATAATAAGCCAAACTCTCATCAAACAGAAAACACCCACCAGAGTGCTTCACAGGCGCGCGGATCTTGAACGGGTACGAAAGGTACACTCGGTCGAACTTGAATCGTATAATGAAAATATTGCAGTCCTCGTCATTGATTGTGAAGGCGGACTCTATGTCAAGGAACTGGTTTCTGGCGATGGTGGGCGTACGATACCCAGTGTAGCTTCACTGACAGGAAGTGAGGCAAAGGTTATTGAACTTGAAGTAATTAAAGTAGGATAAATAACAATCATAATTCGGAGAAATACTATGACGAAAAACCACGGAACAAGAAGAAAATCACGATATAAGTTAAAGAAAACAGTCCGGGAAAAAGGATTATCTCCTATCAGCAGGGCGATCCAGGAGTTCCAGGAAGGAGATATTGTGAACATCGATCTTGACCCAAGCATCCAGAATGGAATGCCTCATCCCAAATTCCAGGGCAGGACTGGAAAAGTCATGAGCCAGCGTGGCCGCGCCTATATTGTTGAAGTCAGGGATGGCGGACTAATGAAAGAAGTTATCATTCTTCCGGAGCATTTGACCTCTCAGAAATAACCGGTGAAATAATGTTAGTGAAGCAAATAATCAGTGAAGATATTTTGACCCTTAGCGAGGTAAAGAGCCTGCTTGAAGAAGTCAGGGAAGAGAGAGCCAAAGAAGACAAAGAACTCGGATATGAGTTGCGAAAGGCGATCTCTCATGCTGAAATGTTTGCCAGGCTGGAACCGGAGAAATCCCGGGAATTAATGAACGAGTTATCAAAACTTGAAAAGATGAAACCGGAGATAGCTGTAAGGATAGTGGATATTCTTCCGCTGACCAATGACGAGGTCAGGTCGATCTATGCGAAAGAACGATATACTCTCAGTGAAAAAGAACTGAAAGATATTCTTGAGCTAGTAATGAAATATAGCTGAAGAAATATTTATAAGATATAAACATATATTGTAGATTGACAGTTAGATTAAGATCCAAAGTGAGTGGTATTTGATGATAACCCTAGGGAAAAGGCAAGAAAAAGAAGACACAGCTTATATACTGGATTATCTACATTATGGGCGTTCTGATGATTCCCGTCCGATGTATCAAAAAAAGCCCCTTATTCAGGCAATCGGGGAAAAACATTTTGTTTTGATTGACCTTATCCCTAAAGAGACTGTCGTCCCCAATGTCCATGATAAGGTTTATATCGGGGATGGAGACCGCCCTGTTATCGATCATGTAAAGAGACGTATCGCCTATAATGAGCTTACACATGGGGCACAGCTGGAGCTTCCCTCTGTTATTGAAAAAATAGTACTTGCAAATGAAGCCCTGTTTTTGACTTTTTTTAATGATGCCTATCCGATAACAACACGTCTCCATATGCTTGAGCTATTGCCGGGAATTGGAAAGAAACTCATGTGGGGAATAATAGAAGAGAGAAAGAAAGGTAAATTTGAGAGTTTCAAGAATCTTGTTGAAAGGGTAAAAGGTCTCCATGCTCCTGAAAAACTTATAGCGCACAGGGTCATGGATGAATTGAAGGACGATAATATAAAATATCGTGTTTTTACAACCCCCATGACCACTACTAGAAGATGAAATGGTATAAAAAGGACCAGCATTTCTTAATTGATGAACAGGTCCTTGGCAGGATTATCGAGTATAGCCATTTAAATAGTTCGGATACTGTCCTTGAAATAGGCGCAGGCTTCGGTAACCTGACAGAAAAACTTGCGCGCCAGGCAGGGAAAGTCATCGCTATTGAAGTGGACCCGGAACTCGCATCTTCCTTGAACCGGTTTGAAAACGTTGAAGTTATCGTTGGGGATGCCATGAAACAGGATTTTCCACATTTTAATAAAGTGATCTCTAATTTGCCATATTCTATCTCATCGCCTGTGACCTTCAAACTGCTGGATTATAAATTCGATATGGGTGTTCTTATGTACCAGCATGAATTTGCAAAAAGAATGGTTGCAGCAGCGAATAGTAAGGATTATGGCCGGCTTTCGATAGCAGTCCAGTATAGAGCAAATGTTGAGATCATAGAAGTTGTGCCACGGCTGGCTTTTCGCGCTCCTCCGCAGGTCAATTCAGCAATTGTCAGGCTTGTACCGCGACCGCCGCCATATGAAGTTAAAGATGTGGATTTTTTCATGAAATTCATAACCGCGGCTTTTTCACAGAGAAGAAAAAAACTCAGGAATGCCATATTAAATAATGCGGCATTTCTCGGCATCCCAGGTGAAGCGCTGGAAAAACTGCCTCCTGACATCATTGACAGGAGGGCGGAAACCATTTCTCCCGGGGAACTGGCAAAACTGTCTGATATTCTTTTTGAGGAGGAAATTTGAATATCTTTTTCTAAGAAAAGATAATTATTCATTAAAAACGTGTTAAATGTATGAAAATTGCCGTAGTCTTTGACAGTGCAGGAACACTGCTTCGCATGTACCGCGTGGCAAAGAACATAAATACTGACGCTATTCTGAATGAGGTGGTTTCAACAGACCTTGTCGGGAAAAAACCGTATTGTGCGCTTCTTGTAATGCAGATTGATTCTAACAGGCTCACAAAATGCCCACCAGACATGCTTATTTCAGATTTCATCGGTAAGTATAAAATAGGCATCGATGTTGGCTGCTCAAGAGCGCAGGTGGATAACGAAACAGCTTTCTCGGTTGTAAAAAACGACACAAGGGCAACAATGTCCGACCTCCAGGAGGTAATGGCTGCTGTCAAACAAAAATGTAAGAATATTTTTTATATGGGTGTGGGGCTCATAATTGATGTAGAAGAAAAAAACATTCCTTATGTCATCTGCACAGGCGGGAAAATATATTCCAGTAGCTGTAATGTTATACAGACGCTTACTGAGAAAGGCATAAGCATATATATCGCATCGGGTGACAGTATGCGAAATCTTAAGCCGCTTGCGAAGAACGTCTGCGTTCCCCTTGAATGCGTATATGAGATATCAACGCCAAAGAAAAAAGAAGAGATCGTAAAGAAATTGAAAGAACAATATGATAAGGTAGTAATGGTGGGAGATGGGATCAATGATATACTTGCATTTCGAGCGGCGGACCTGAGTGTGCTCTCCATACAGCAGACAGGGATATGCCCTCCTTTGCTTTGTGAGGAAGCAGACATTGTGATAAAGGATATCAAGGAGATAATAGGGATTGTTGAAAACTTGCAGAGTAACAATTGGAACACAGATTTCGCTGATGACACGGATACCCACGGATTGATTTATCCGTGAAGATCCGTTAAATCCGTGTCATACGTGTTCGAATAGGGTATAATAACCTGAGATTCCGAGTTATGTGGGCTATGTTTACAGAAATAAGCTTAACCAACTCGATTCATGGTGTCTAGTTGTAGCATATATATATGCCACAAAATTACCTTTGGAATATTTGAGGAAATCAATATAAAATAAATCCCGGAAGGATAATCAACCACAGATTTCGCAGGTGCGCCGAGCAAAGCTCGTAGTCGCCAGCTGGTGAAAATCCAGCATGAGGAAAGGTTAGCCGCCACCTCAGAACTGAACCCCACACCCGGTCTGGTAACAGACCGATGTGAAGCTGGGGGGAAGGGATACCAGGCCGCAATGGAAGTGAAGGTTATAAGCCCCGAAATTCTGATGATCTTGGAAGCCGACGTTATCTGTGTAACGGAAGGCAGCAATCACACCACCGATATTAAGCACCTCCAGTCTTGGGAGATAGCAGAGAGCTATGAGATACAGCGAGGCGATGTGAGTCCAACGGGGTCTAAGACCGCAGCATGGTATCAAATGGAGATGGCTACAGAACTTCTACGATCATACCGTGAAACTTGCCTTCAAATGGATAAACAAACGAAGCCAGAGGAAAAGCTACAACTGGGATCAGTTTCATAATTTCATCCAGTTTAATCCTCTTCCGATACCGAAGATATATCATTCACTCTATAACCTGAACGCATAGAGGATGTGCTTCTGAAGAGCCGGATGAGGGAAATCTTCAAGTCCGGTTCTGTGAGGGGGTTCATAGTAACCTTGGGGCTATTACCTTATCAAAAGGTGCGCTTTGGGCTCTACTCGACAGAAACAATAACTCTGCCGAATAAGAAGGAGAGATTGCTCTCTCCCCCTCTTCTCAGAACGGCACGTGAAACTTTCGCTTCATGCCGCTCAAGCCTTTTATAACCCTTTAATTCGGGCAGCAGTTTTTTGTCATGGTATTTGTTTCTGGTTTGCATATTTTCTTGGCTTTATCCGCAATTTTCGTTGCTATGCCTGTTAGTTTCTTGAGTCCTTGTTTAAGTTTCCTGGAAACAAAGTATTCTTCGTCAAGATAAGGGTTTTTATCTCTTCTATTTGTCTTGGTCGAATGAAGAAGAATGAGATTATGAATAATAATACTACCACAATATCTGCAATACGCCAAATATCATTTCTCAAGTTAAAGGGTGTAATCGGATTAAAAATCACAGCAATAAATATAAATAACCACATAAAACTAGTTTTGACCTGTTGCCGTGCTTGATATGCTGTCATCAAAGCTGCACCGGCCACGATCCAGTTCATTAAATGATAGTAAGCATAGGGAAAATTTCCAAATGAACCAAGCAAAAATGCAATAGCTATCAACTTAAGCCAGTTATCGTCAAGCCATGTTTTCATTGTCATGATTATAATCAATATGCCTGGCGATATAAATACTTATTCAGACATTAATGCTATTTAGAAAAAGTAAAAGGAGTATTCATATTAACTCCTTTTGTCCAACAAAATACCAAATATTTCTACTTCTTATCTTCATCCACTACCTTATATTCAGCATCTGTAACCGTCTCATCTTTCTTCTCTTCTTGTTGACCGGCCTGCTGCTCACCCTGTGGCTCTTGCTGCCCCTGTTGCTGCTGCGCCTGCTGCTGGTACAGTATGGTGCTGATAGCATGCATCTCTTTTGTAAGGTCTTCTACTGCTGATTTTATCCTGTCCACATCATCGCTCTTGATCGCTTCCTTTGTATTCTCGACAGCTTTTTCGACTTTCTGTTTTTGGTCGCCGCTGACTTTATCCCCGAGCTCCTTAAGCGTCTTCTCTGTAGTGTATATAAGCGTATCAGCCTGGTTCAGGATTTCCACCTTTTCTTTTCGCTTCTTGTCTTCATCAGCAAATTTTTCAGCGTCTTTAATCTTGCGGTCTATCTCATCAGAAGCCATCTTAAGGGGTGCAGTTATTGTCAGCTTCTGCTCTTTACCGGTTCCAAGGTCTTTTGCTGTTACATGAAGGATACCGTTGGCATCAATGTCAAAAGTAACCTCTATCTGCGGGATCCCGCGCGGCGCTGGCGGAATGCCTACGAGATTGAACCTGCCAAGCGTAACGTTATCGTATGACATAGCCCTCTCCCCCTGAAGAACATGGATCTCAACGGTTGTCTGGGTATCCGCCGCTGTTGAGAATATCTGGCTCTTTCGCGTTGGGATCGTGGTGTTCCTGTCGATGAGCTTTGTCATTACATGACCCAGTGTTTCAATACCAAGCGTGAGGGGTGTAACGTCAAGAAGAAGTATGTCTTTCACTTCACCCGAAAGAACACCCGCCTGGATAGCGGCCCCCATTGCCACGCATTCCATGGGATCAACCCCCCCTTCCACTTTCTTGCCAACATAGTCCTCTACGAATTTCTGGATTACAGGCATCCTTGTAGGTCCGCCAACAAGAATGACCCTCTTAATGTCATCCTTTGTAAATTTTCCATCTGATAATGCCTGCTCCATCGGCGCTCTGCACCTATCTATGACAGGGCGTATCACTTCTTCAAGTTTTGACCGCGTCAATGTCATTGTCAGGTGTTTGGGGCCGCCGGCATCTGCTGTTATGAATGGCTGGTTTATCTCGGTTGTAAGGGTTGTCGAAAGCTCGATCTTTGCCTTTTCTGCCGCATCCCTTAATCTCTGGTTAGCAACCCTGTCCTTGCGAAGGTCAATGCCGTGTTCTTTCTTGAATTCCTCGGCAATGTAATCCACAAGCTTATTATCCATATCAGTGCCGCCAAGCTGTGTATCGCCCGCCGTGGATTTGACTTCAAATACGCCGCCGCCAAGTTCCATAATGGTAACATCGAGAGTGCCCCCTCCAAGGTCAAATACCATGATCTTCTGGTCCCCTGCTTTGTCAAGACCGTATGCAAGGGAAGCAGCTGTTGGTTCATTGATGATCCTTACGACCTCAAGTCCTGCTATCTCTCCGGCGTCCTTGGTTGCCTGCCTCTGGTTATCGTTAAAATATGCTGGCACCGTAATTACCGCTTTTTCTACCTTATCACCAAGAAAGGCCTCTGCATCCTGTTTTATTTTCTGGAGCAGGAAAGCTGAAAGTTCCTGCGGCCTGTATTCCTTGCCGCGAAGATTATATTTATAATCAGTACCCATTTTTCTCTTAAATGCGTAGGCTGTGCCTTCAGTGTTTGTTACTGCCTGTCTTCTTGCAGCTTCCCCGGTCAATCTCTGGCCATCTTTTGTGAAAGCTACATATGACGGAAATGCCTTTCCGCCCAGGGATACACCCTCCGCACTTGGTATAATCACTGGTCTATTCCCCTGCATGACTGCAGCTGCCGAATTGCTTGTACCCAGATCTATTCCGATTATCTTAGCCATTATTTCACCTCATTTTCAATATTACAACTAGTTTCTTCTTTTTCTTCTGATCCTTCCTTTTTCGATACTCTTACTTTAGAATAACGAATGATCTTCCCATTTAGCATATAACCCTTTGAAAATTCTTCGAGTATTGTACCATCTTCGTAATCATTTGTCACGGTCTGCATCAGCGCTTCATGTCTGCAGTGATCGAATTTCTCACCCAATGTTTTTATTGGGACAAGGCCATTTTTATCAAGCACCTCTTTAAATTGCCTGTACACAAGTTCCATGCCTTCCATCAATTTATCTTTGTTTTCTGTTTTCCTTGCATTTTCAATCCCACGCTCAAGACTTTCAAATACATTGATCAAATCCAGGATAAGTTTTTCATTAGCATATTTGATGAATTCCTGTTTCTCTCTCAATGTTCTCTTATTAATATTATCGAACTCTGCATTCAGGCGAAGACATCTGTCTTTTTCTTCCTCGATTTGTTTTCGTGCTGCAACTAATTCTTTCTGAAGCTTTTGTTCTGGTGTTTCAGTCATCTCCTCTTCAGTTTTCGGAATCTCTATTCCTGTTTCCCCGGTTTCCTCTTTATTTTTATTTTCCTTTGTTTTCAATTATGAACGACCCCATTAAAATGATACACAAATTAAATATAAATTCATGGACACACTACCGCTTTCCCTCTTGGTATCATATCATTTGAACTTCATTCTATTTAATATTAGTCTTCTCCCACATCAGGGGCCTGGATACCATCATAAAAGTCTGCCGTGTGTTCGGGTTTGACATCCATCATGCCTGTTTCTTTTGCTGTGAGGATATCGTTGATCCTCAAGATCATTACTGCCGCATCAGTTGCCGACTTGATTTCCTGGGTCTTAACACGAAGAGGCTCAATCACACCGAGTTTGAGCATGTCTTCTGCCTTCCCTGAAAAGACATTCAATCCCACGTTCTTTACGCCTTTATCATGCTTATTCCTGAGTTCAACTATAATATCAATTGCATCAAGACCTGCATTTTCTGCTATGGCTTTGGGTATTTCCTCAAGCGCATCCGCATATGCCATTATCGCCAGTTGCTCCCTTCCTCCATACGTTGTTGCGTATTTTCGGAGTCTTGTAGCAACCTCTATTTCCGGTGAACCGCCACCTGCTACGATTTTGCCATCTTCTATGACAACACCTACTACACGCAGGGCATCATCAAGGGCTCGCTCCACTTCATCAGCAACATGTTCCGCGCCGCTGTATATCAAAATAGATACAGCTTTTGGATTTTCGCATCCCTCTATATAGACCATCTTATAATTGCCCACGCCTCGCTCTTCTACAAGAGCTGCTTTCCCGAGGTCAGAAGCTTCAACGCCATCCACTTTTGAGACTACGCGGGCTCCTGTGGCTTTTACAATTTTTTTGATCTCTTCATTATTGCATCTTCTCACTGTAAAAATACCTTTCTTTGCAAGGTAATGCATACCGATATCATCTATACCTTTTTCAGTAAATATGACGTTGGCGCCGCTTTTTGCAAGCGCTTCTATTTTCTCCTCGATAAGCTTACTCTCTTCAAGCCTTGCTTCGGAAATAAGTTCCGGAGAAGTGATCTTAAGCGTTGATTTCACCTGTGTCTTCTCTACTTCTATTCCGGTGTCAAGTACCGCTATCCTTGCATTCTCAACACGCTTTGGCATATTCTTATGCGCCCTTGCCTTGTCAATAACAAGCCCATGGACGAATTTTGTATCTTTTATGCTGCCGCCGCGCTGGTGTATAATATTGATATTTTCCTTTATGTTAACTTTTCCGCCTTCTTTAATTGATTTGGCGGTCTCAACACACAACCTGACAAGTGAATCAAGAGCAAGATCTGCACTTTTTCCAGTAAGCGCTGTCTTTGCAATATTCTCAAGCGCTTCATCAGAAACATCAATGGCAATATCATCAAGGATCTCAAGAGCTTTTATTGACGCAAGGCTGTAACCTCTTGTGATGGTTGTGGGATGAACGCCCAATTCAACAAGAGTATGGGCTTTGTTTAATAACTCTCCAGCAAGAACCACTACGCTTGTTGTTCCATCGCCAGCCTTATCTTCTTGTGTGCGGGCAACTTCAACCATCATTTTTGCTGCAGGGTGCTTTATATCCATTTTTTGCAGTATTGTTGCGCCATCATTGGTGATGACGATATCCCCAACCGCATCCACAAGCATTTTGTCCATACCTTTCGGGCCAAGTGTTGTTCTTACTGCATCTGCTACCGCTTTTGCTGCTGTGATATTAAATCCCAGGGCATCTTTTCCCTGTGTTCTTGTACTGTCCCTGTCTAATATGATAATAGGCTGTCCGCTTAACTGTCCTGCCATAATGAATTACCTCCAAAGTAAGATGTTTCTAAGTGTTTGTAGTTCTATAAATAATTTATGTGCTCAGTGCGGAGGAAAAGATGTGCTCAGGAAACCTTGATCTTTCGTCTTCTTTCCTGCAACAGGTCTATAAAATCATCTTTATCATTGAATTTTTCAAGCTCTTTATCATCAATAATAACAGTTCCCTCAATATTCTTTGTTTTCCTTGCTCCCCGGATAATTAATAGCGATTGGGTCCCGGCTACTTCTGATATACTGCTCATAAGATGCGCTTTCTTCACCATTGTCCGTGAATATTCTGCCACCCCTGTCAGTATCGTAGCATCTTCATCCCTTCGGTTCGAAGACTGGGATACTGCGTCAAACGGCGCCTGTGAAATAGGCATGACATTAAAACCCATATCCTGCAGGATGGAGAATACATTTGAATGTTCCTGTATTGTCTCATGTTTTTGTGTATCCTCATGATGAAGTTTTTCAAATATATTGACTGAAACTGTAAATCCGCGGTCCATTAATTCTTCAAGCTTGAAAGCAACATTAACACTTGCTGCCATTTCCCCGTCTTCATATTTGCTTATGGTCCTTCTCGAAACGCCAAGCATGGAGGCAAGAGCGCCAAGGGAAATGTTTTTCTTGATGCGTTCCGCTTTAAGGACGTTTCCCTCAATATTTACATACAGACCTCCGTGCTCAGCATATATTAAGGGCGGTAGATCGTCTATAAAATAATCCTGCATTGTTATTATATCAAATGCCGGAACACCATACCTGAAGTAAACTACACCGGTTTCCAATGAATGGTCACGTGTTTTTTCTCCAATGACTATCGGGTATCCATGCAGTTGTTTCGAAAGTATCTGCATTTCCCTTGTAGTTTCTTCGTTAAGGCCATCAATATTTGAGATTATTTTTATTAATAGCAGTAAATTATCTCTTCTTACTGCTATATCGAAACTTCTGGGGCGGGTGTCACAGCGTTCTGAAATAATAAAACCCGCACGGTTCAAAATGACGAATGCTCGATTTATGAGCGACTCTTTATTCATTAAATTTTAATGGTTTCTTCGTCTATATAAATGGTTGCCAATATTTTTTATATAGGTATGTATGTGTGAGGCTTATGATTATAGGAATCGATGACACCGATTCAAGAGATGGCATGTGCACGACCTATCTTTTAGCGGTCCTGATCGGGAAACTCAATGCTTTCGGCCATTTAAAGGATTATCCGCTCCTTGTTCGCCTTAATCCGAACATCAAATACAAAACAAGGGGAAATGCAGCATTGGCCATGGATATTGAACTCAATGACCGGAATGCTTCACAAAAAGTCAGGGATATGGTCATCGATATAGTTGAAAGAATGGCGGTTCTTTCCGAAGAAGACACAAACCCAGGAATCGTTTTTATCGAGAATTCAACAGATAGTATGGAAAATGACCTTTCAGAATTTTCCATGGGAGCTGTCCGGGACGTATTGGAAATTCATGAAGCAAAGGAGATATTAAGTCGCCACGATATCTCCCATAAGGGATTCAAGAACGAAAGAGGTTTAATAGGGGCACTCGCAGCGGCTGGTTTTGCATTATGCGGACTTCCTGATCATACATATGAGCTTATTGCATACCGTGAAGAAAAAAATTGGGGCTCATTGCGTGAAATTGACGCCGGATCGGTATATGCAGCAGATGCTGCAACGCATCCTGATACATGGGATACGATTGATATTGAAAATCAGCGAATAGTGTTTGCGCCGCATTCGCCTGACCCCATTCTTTTCGGGATACGGGGAAACAGCGAAGAAGCTGTAAGAAGGGCATTTTCAATTATCAAAAGCGAGCCTGTTGAAAGGTATGTTGTTTATAAAACTAACCAGAACACTGATATGCACCTTATCAAAGCAAAAATACATGAAGTTAAAGAGGATCGCTCGTACATTCTGGAAGGCATTGTCGGCAAATCCCCAAAAACAATAATCGGAGGGCATATCATTTTTGAGCTTTCAGAAAACGACACATCCATTGAGTGCGCAGCTTTTGAGCCAACAAAAGGTTTCAGACGCATTATAAGGGAACTCAGGGCAGGGGATGAGGTAAAAGTTTTCGGAAGTGTTAAAGACAGGACACTGAACCTTGAAAAGATCAAGATCGATCGACTGAATATGCAGGAATTGCGAAATCCGATGTGTTGCGATAAACGAATGAAATCCATGGGAAAAGAACAGGGTTACAGATGCAAGAAATGCGGTGCAATTAAACAAGAACAGGAAATAGAGACCTTACAGAGAAAAATTTTTGCAGGATTCTATGAAGTCCCGCCATGCGCAAGGCGCCACCTGTCAAAGCCGCTTGTCAGATTTCCACTGCGACAAAAAGTCGGATTATAAATTGCCATGCGAAATTTCCCGATCTCAATGACATAGGTGCATATGGGATCAGGTCAGACTTAAACTGCTAGTTGCCTTTTGTCGCAGAAATTATTTATATATGATGCGTTCTTATGACATAAAGGTCTTATAATGTACCTTTTTACGATATGTCAGGCGATGGAGAAATGATTTAAAATGATTCGAGGGGATAAAATTTGGTAAATGGAAAATATTTCAAGAGAAGTGCAATTTTGGTATTGATATTAGGAATGTTATCTGTGGCAATGGCAATTACGATAACATCACAAGTACCTAGTGATCCATCTGTAAGTAATATGATTGGAGATCCTGCGAGAATTTTTACAATTACGACATTAGGCAATTCAACTGTTAAATGGTATGTTAATGGAACGTTAGACAAAACTGATCCAAATCCGAATGCTACGACTTCTTCTTATACTAATAATACTTTTAGGGCCGGAATTTGGAATGTGACGGCAATAGCAACCAATTCAAGCAATAGCAACGATACTGCTAAAATAACCTGGACGTGGACAATAACTGCTCCGATAAATACAACTCCAATTGTTACAAATCTGAATGCTACCAATAAAACTGAGACAACTGCTGATATAACTTTCAACGTCGATCAAAGCAACTCGAATTCAAGAGTTCTTTTTGGTACCGATCCATCATTATCAGGGGCAAATTGGAGTAATAGTTGGAGTAACGGTACTCCCTCACCAAGAACAATCCATCTTTCCGGTTTAGTCAAAGCTACTACATATTATTATACTGTTTATGCATACCACGCAACTAATCAAAGCCTTTTTTCAAATTATTCTCCCATTCTGAGTTTCAACACGCTTAATCTGACCCCACCTATTATTTCTTCGATTAATGCCACACCAAACACAGATACCAGTGCCAACATAACTTTCAATGTGGACCAAAATGATGCAAACACCGTTGTTAATTATGGTACTGATAACTCAACATTGACATCTCAAAGTGTTTGGAGGAATGGAAGTTCCTCTGGTTCAAGAACGATACCCATCACTAATTTAACAAATGGTACTACATATTTTTATGAAATTTATGCATATAATGC
>CABEAN010000169.1_pt1 | contig 16477 bp, 22 predicted proteins | sample 3132371 | NCBI WGS metagenome assembly CABEAN01 (sample SAMEA5534343, study PRJEB31848) | metagenome | biome: tundra; feature: field; material: soil | place: USA | collected 2013-05 | depth 0.45 m | reverse complement strand
ACCTGTCTTTGAAAGATATGAAAAAACAACTGCATTGCATGCTGATTTGAGTTGCAACTAAAAAATTCTAAATCAAAAAATAACTTTGGTATCTTTCAAAACACTATCCAATCTGAGCTCGGTAAAAAGTCTCATTTGATCTATATCCATTTTCTCAAAAACAAAATTCGGTCTTTCATCCTCTCTCTTTACTAGAGCGACTCTGATTTTTCCCAGTTCCTCAATTACCCTGGTTTCCGAAATTGACTCATTTTGTTTTTTCAATTTCCAGAGCAAAAATCTATAAAATACTAATCCCATGACACAAAGGAAGGAATGGACTTTGATCCGTTTATCTTTTTGAAGAAAAATTGGTTTAAAAGGCATGAGTACAACATTCTTAAGCCATTTAAAATCATTCTCTATTAAGTCTTTTTGAGTATACAACTTGTACCGTTAAAATTCCCATCATCGGAACTTTTCAATATATAAATCAAAGTTAAATAATTAATTTAATATCAAATGTTTGCATGATTTTCTCGCATGATAGAGCGGGATTATGTTTTAAAATATCTTCAAGATAAACAAGAAACCGAAGGTGGTTACACAGGAAACGATATTACAGCGTTTGCAAAACAATTGGGTGTCACAGAACGTGGACTTAGAAAACGGATAGCAAATTGGATAAATCACGATAAAGAATTCAAACAACTGATATATCTCGGAAAAGAAAAACCCTCAATCACCCTCTCAGAATTCCTTGAAATCGAATACAAATTCTCAAAAAATCCCATTCAAGTAAAAAATGGTATTTATGATGAAATTCAAAGAAAAAGAGACTTATTAAATCTTGCACCATTGCCAAAATCATCCTATTATCGGAAAGTGAACCAAACACTTCTCTCACAATATTCTTACGATATTGAATACCGCTGGTTTGAATCCGAGAAAATCACTATCCCTGAGGATTACTCCCTAGAAAAAAACCGTGATTCTTTATCAAAACTATTCACCTTTTCAGACCTGAAAACATATGGTGGTGCTGATCTAAATGCGATTTGTGAACGATTAACCAAAAGCAAAGAATGGTTTTCAATGTATGATGTCAAAGCAGATCGATTTTATTCCCAAATATTGACAAGAAATCGATTTCTGAAAAATATCCTTACCTCAATACATCCAAATCAGAAAGTTGGGGCTCAAATAAGATTATTTTTTGAGTTGCAGGCAGCCTATGTTATTGAATGTATGGATCTTTTCATTGACGAGATAATACACAAACAAGGAAGAATGCGACAGTCAGATAATGCATCAAGACAAAAAACGGAAAACCAGTTTCGTAAAGAAGCACTAGAAAAACTGCGAAAGGACATCAAGCAACTTGCAAATTCAGAAAATATCGAGCCAAATATTCTTCTTAAATGCTCCGATGTTTTAATTGATGAAGAACTTCAAACGCGAATAAAACTCTTGGGGAATCATTTTGATTCATGTCAATCGATCATGAAATTGATTAACAGCTTAACATCGAACATGACTCAAGGTGTGAAGTTCCACAGAAACGAGGCAACGACGGTATATCGTCTTGCAACGGGAGAAATTACATGGGATACTTTGAACGAAAACGAAAAGCGTTCAATTGCATGGAATCCTGATTTTGTTAAAGCAATTGATAATAGTAATGCAAATATTGTTCCCGTTATCGCTTTCAATAGGTTAGTGGATTATATCCGTAAAGGTAAAGTAACATTCGAAGAAAGTTATTACTATCAAGATATAGGTCAACGAATACAAAATATTCAACTTCTGGATGATGAAAGTTATTTAACACCTGACATTTTGGAACAATTGAGCGAAGGCACTTTTCAAGTAGATACAAATTTTCTTCGAAATCTATCTACTACTGATATTGAAGCATCCGATGATGAAGTTCCATCATCCTGGACAAATCTTTCTGAGATATTAAAAGAAGTTTCATTATATGTCAGGACTGTTAATTCATCATGGTTTTATGAACATCAGCAATTGTTTAAAATGCAAACAGACGATCTGTTTTCGATGGAATATTCAGAAGTTGATTTTGCAGAGCGATTGTACAATTCTATTGGTTTTTTAGGGAGAAATTTTAGATATAGGGATTCTGATAATTTTATGAATTTGAAATATTTTATCCAGAGGTATATATCTGATGCTACACTTCGACTGGAACTCAAATTTTTGCATAGGTGCATTGAGCACTTCACAAACCGAAAAATAGAGGGTGTAGTTATTGATACTATGGGTGTTGATGCAAGAATCAAGAGCATCTTATCCACTTATCATGGAAGATATCATACAATTGGTTTTTCGGATTTGCGTGCTGTAGCTATTGATATGACTCCAATTTTTTCTGGAGTTTGCCGTTCAACAGATTCTGAGGCAATGAATATAGTCGAAGTTATCGATGAAGTAAAAGAGATATGTGGAGATGACGTGCATATCTACACAGGCAATGGACACACAACAACTAAAATATCTGCCGGAATGGCTTATTTGAGTCATGGAGTAATCGCTGCTGGTAGGTTTCGTTATGAACTCAATAAAGGTTTAGGGCAGAGAAAACTTTCAAAATTGAAACGGAATATCATTTTGCTGAATAAAGTTGGAAAGTTATTGAAAACCGAGCCTACATTGGGGAGAGTAATCGCTATGAAAAAACATATTTATGTAGATGGATTGAATGTCCGTACAATGGTCGAAGATCTTGGTTACCTGATTTTGAAGAATGTATCTCGCACAGGTATTCCAATTGATGAAATATGTGATGCTGTTGAGAGGTCTAATCATTTGAAGAAAAAAGCGAGAATAGTAGAGGGTACCAGAACGAGGGTTGAGCCGGACCAGGCAGAATTGCTGTTGAAATCAAGTGAATTGATACTTTGTATAGTTGGACTCTATCATCTTATAAAAGGGTGGAAAGGTCCTTCGAGCCCGATAAATTTTTCAGACGTTAGGTTGATATTCCCTGCATGAAATAATTTATATATTTAGTGTGTTCAATGATGGGAATTTTAACACCACAACTTGTCCTTCTTGACAATTTCCTTCCATTCTCCAGGAACTTCCTTCTTATGTCTTCCCAGGTTGACACCAATCGCAGATACAGAGCCTGTTGATTTGTATATTTTATAGATATGCCTGAAACATCTTGATGTAATGCCAAGATACTCGGCTGCCAATTCCTGAGAAATGCTTCCTGAATCATAATCCTTCAAATATACTTTTAGTTTTCACTTGTTCTTGATTTTGACCACATATATACATTTATTTAGACTGAGGAAGTTATTTTGGGAAAAGATAATAAAACCTATGATCGAAATCCTTATCTCATGCCGAATTAAAAGAATAATCAAGAAAATAAAGGAGGAAAAATGGACAAATATAGGTGTACAGTGTGCGGATATGTTTACGATCCCGAAGTGGGAGATTCCCCTAATATCAAACCAGGAACTGCATTTGAGGCTTTGCCTGATGATTGGGTTTGCCCTGAATGCGGCGTGGGAAAAGAAATGTTTGAAAAAATGTAGGAAATCCTTCGGCAGATTTAATATTAAAAAGCGATTAGTGCGATAATTGGGAAAATACCTATATAGTATTGGCCATAATATTAGTTCGTATATATACGAATAATACAGAGGAAAAAACATGAAACAAGAACGCTGGGGCAACATAGGCTCAAAATTCGCGCATCTTACGAGCGCTCACCCGTGTTATAATGAAAAAGCGCATTTCACGACTGCAAGGCTCCATTTGCCAGTTGCGCCGCGGTGTAATATACAGTGCAATTACTGTATTCGCAAATTAGATAAATGCGAGCACAGGCCGGGTGTTGCGTCAGGTATTCTTAATCCCCGCGAAGCTCTTGTCAGGGTTGATAAATACTCAAAGGAAATGCCAAATCTCAAGGTCGTGGGTATAGCAGGGCCTGGAGAGGCGCTTGCAAATGAAGATAGCTTTGAAACCATGCGCCTTGTGCATGAAAAATATCCCGACCTTATTAAATGCGTGGCGAGCAACGGTCTTATGCTTTCCGAAAGAGTAGATGATCTTGTCAAAGCCGGAGTAACAAGTGTCACTGTAACAATAAACGCAGTTGATCCTGAGGTCGGCGCAAAGATATATTCCTTTGTCCGCTACCATGATAAGACTTATAAAGGCGTGGAAGGCGCAAAACTCCTCATTGAGAAACAGTTCGAGGGATTAAAGAAGGCAAGTGAAGCCGGACTGAATGTTAAAGTCAACACTGTGCTAATTCCTGAAATAAACTTTTCACAGATAAAGGAAATCGCAAAAAAAGCGGCAGAGAACGGCGCAATAATAATGAACATCATTCCCATGATACCTCTTAACAAGTTTGAAAAGGAAAGACCCCCGGATTGCGACGAACTAACGATGGCAAGAACTATTGCGGAAGAATTCCTGCCCCAGTTCAGGCTGTGCAGGCAGTGCCGCGCAGATGCGGTTGGTGTCCCGGGTGCAGAGCCCTGCGGCTCACCCGTGCAGCAGCGTACAACCAGCGAATATTATCATGCTTAACATTCATAAAAGAAATAAAAAGCAAGAGAGGTGAAAAAATGTGCTTTGCAGATTCATCGGTCAGCGTGGAAATTGAGGAAGGAGATCTGGTATTTGAGCAGTATAAATGCATGGATTGCAGTTACCAGTTCCGCGGGATCGGAAAAAAGGTAAAATGCCCTACGTGTGAATCAGGAAATGTGAAGAAGGTTTAATTTCGATTCATCAGTTTTTCAAGGCATCTACAAACTGCTTGAGTTGATTCTTTGCAACTTTCAAATCATACACCTTTATAACCCACTTTTCGGCACGATCACAATCACAGCACCTCATCCATGCTACCGCTCCTGAAACCCATCAGGTCAAGCGTAACATACGAAAAACCAAACCTCTTAAACTCAGCAGAAACCGCTTCGCGCATCTCCATCAACCGTACCATCTCATCTGGCGTGATCTCGATGCGGGCTATTCCGGAATGGTCGCGCACACGTACCACAGTGAACCCCCGTGCATGAAGATAATTCTCAGCAACTCCTACGCGCCTTAACGCATCAGCTGTGATGGTTTGCCCATAAGGGAAACGGGACGAAAGGCATGCCATTGAGGGCTTATCTGCAACAGATAAACCAAGTTTTCGGGCTATCTCCCTGATCTCTTCCTTTGTGACCTCAAATTTCACGAATGGGTTATAGATCCCCTCCTCAACAACTGCCATGTAGCCAGGCCTGTGGTTTTTCAGATCAGAAATATTTGTTCCTTCGATTATAGTTTTTATATCATAATCTGAGGCGATTTTTTTTAGTTCTTTTATCAGTCCCTTCTTGCAATGATAGCACCTATTCACTGGATTTTCTGCAAACCCCGGCTCGCCAAGTTCATCGTAGTATATCGTCTTATGTGAAATCCCGATCTCTTTTGCTACTGCTTTTGCGCGATCAAGCTCACCCGGGGCAAGTGTCTGTGAATCCGCTGTGACAGCAATTGAATTTTTTCCAAGGGCCTTGAATGCCAGCGCTGCAAGTACGGAACTATCCACTCCCCCCGAAAATGCAATAAGAACGCTACTTCTTTCTGCAAGATCCGCCAGAATAGACTGCATTTTTTCGTCAGGTGACATTGCATTAATAACAATCCGAAAAGATGTAAGCGTTTCTATGAAACAATGAAACCATGATTTGTTTATCAGAACATTTTCCACATGAAATGCAGGTAAAATAGTAAACATATTTCTAAAGACTGCCATTAATCTGTTAAAAACAATATTTATTATTCATGTTAAATCGTGAATCGATAGCTAATGGCTGATTTAATATGCAATTTTTCCATCATCATAATCAAAATTATAATTTAATTTTTCCATGGGAAATAAAGGGGTTAAAATAATAATGATGATGCATATTGAAAAAAAGTGTTTTATAAGAATAATTATTTCAACAATATTGTAAATGTATGTTTGTGTTCTTCCTCATCTGTAAGGATCTCTTCAAACAGCAATCTTGTGGTCGAGTCTTTATTTTCTGAAGCAACAGCGATGATTTCTTTATATAGCTCAATAGCTTCATTTTCTGTTTCGAGGTCGTCTTGCACCATCTCTTCAAGAGAACCGCCAACTTTTATGGGTGTAGGTTTTGCTGTCGGAATCCCTCCCAGATAAAAAATCCGATCAGCGATCTTCTCGGCATGCTTCATTTCATCTATTGCGATATCTTCAAAAATATCCTTTACTTCAGGACTTTTCATCCCCATTGCCATTACATGCTGCCACATATACTGGACACTTACACCGATTTCTCTGGCTATCGCTTTATTAAGTAATTCTATTAATTCACTCGCCATAATTGATCTATACTTTATTTATCTTGTTCTTATTTAAGGATTGACATTTCAAGCCAATATCATTTAATCTCCAATCCTTTCACATTTATCCCTTTGTCAACGATTTCCCCGACTACTTTTCCACCTAACATCCGTGCCACATTTTTTGCATCTTTTTTGGGAATTACTACAACAAAACCCATACCCATATTAAATGTCTTATACATCTCAAGGTCTTCAACATCCCCTTCTTCCTGCAGGAACTTAAATATCGGCTGTGGTTCCAACGGGTATTTTATGTCAAATCCGTATTTTGTGGTGCGGTGAAGTTTCATAAGCCCGCTTCCGGTAATATGGGCAAGCCCTTGAATATCGAACTCTTTTATTGCATCCAGTATTTCCATGTATATCCTTGTAGGTACCAGCAATTCATCCCCTATAGTGGTCTCTTCGTTGTATGGAAAAGGATCATGATATGAATAACCTGCGTCTTTTATGATCCTCCTGACAAGGGAATATCCATTACTGTGCACGCCACTTGATGGTATCCCGACAATGGCATCGCCCATTTCAATCTTCTCTCCTGTGATCACTTTGTTTTTTTTGACCATTCCCAGACATGTTCCGGCAAGGTCAAAACCATTGATAATATCCGGGAGAGTCGCAGTTTCACCCCCTACGATGGTCATCCCTGACATCTCGGCGCCTTTTGCAAGCCCTTGCCCGATCTGTCCCATGATCTCATTATTGGGTTCATGTATGGCGATGTAATCCACAAATGCAAGAGGCTCAATCCCCATAGCAAGAAGGTCGTTCACATTCATGGCGATACAATCAATCCCAATTGTGTTCCATTTTTTCATCTCATTTGCGATCATGACCTTTGAACCCACACCGTCTGTTGTCAGTGCGAGAGCATATTCCCCAAAATCAATAAGACCCGCATAGTGGCCAACATCTGTAATAGGTGCGCCAATACCTTTACGTTTATAGATAAGCTGTTTTGCAAGGGCAGCTATTGCCCGGTTTTCTGTATCGATATCAACGCCTGCTTTTGCATAAGTTAACGCCATACACGCTTCAATAAGAGTGATTGCATAAAGATTTTATGATTTGATAGAGCAGGCGTAGGATAGGTGTGTGTGGGAGTGACATAAAAAAATGCCTGCTCATACTTATGATAATCACAATACTATTTAACAATTTTGGTTGATTCGCAAAATAGAAAAAATATTAAGCTTACAGGAATCCCAGTGTATCTTCTATCCGGCTTATCTCAGGACTGGTGGTTTCTTCGCCGACCGCATAGCCTTTACCATTGGCAAGAAGCCCTGAACCAATAAGAGGTGAGCCAAAATTAACCGTCCCGATATTGACCGGTAATTTGAACAATTCTTCAATTACGGATATCTCTGCCGGGCTGGATTTAGGATGCACGAGTACGCCCTTGTTCGTGGCTATACCTGCCATTCCAACGGTCTTTAAACCGCCAAGTGTGCCTCTTTGGACTTCGATACCGAGAGTTTTCCGGATTATCTTAATGGACTTTTCAGAAAGGTCAGGATGGACAAGTGCCGCCGTATCATTAGCTAAAATAAGATTTCCTGCTGCGTTCAGTTCTTCAGTTAACCTTGCTGCCTTGATATGTTTCCTTATAGCCCGGATCTCTTTTTCCAGGACAAAACCTGCTACCATCATCCCGTTATTGTTTCCTCGCATAAGTGAACCTATAATGGAACTTCCGCTTACAGCAGTACGGCAGGCTACAACTCCAAGTGACTCTTCCAATTCTCCCATGGTGTCAGGAGATATCTCATAAGGTACAAAAACGAATTCATCTGTACACGTTGCGAAGACGCCCAGTACGGGACTCCCTGAAATATTCAATTTACGTTTCAATTATGCCCCAAAAAAATTATTCCTGGGCAAGTTCAGCCTGAACGCCGCCGGCTTCGAACTTGACCGCCCTTACTCTTAATTTCAACGGCGGTTTCATTGAGCCCCTCTCCCAGAGTTTCTCGTTTATTGTCTTATCGATCTTGATCTCGTCAAGTTCGGTTTTCAGGTGTTTTCCGAGGTATGCTCTTACTTTCCTGACTGCGCATTCCGCTCTCTTCCAGCGCGGGACTTTCCTTGCATCCGAAAGAGGAATAGTATAAATTCTTTCAATATCTGCCATAATAATCACTTTAACCTTTGAGTGTGCTTCTTCTCCAGTTGCGTCTCTTAGGGTGGGTCATTACATTTCTCTTAGTCTTTACGATAACCCATGCCGGAAGGCGCTGGTTCTGGTTCTGGTGTTTTGCCAGTCGTTTTTTCTTTGCTTTTGTCCTTTGAGTCATAAGAATTCACCGAATAATCTGGAATTGGAATACCCTGTACGTCTTGATACATTGATAAAGCTTTGGATACCTATTTATACACTCCTGCCATCTAAAATCCTCTTGCGGGTGATATGATATGGTAAAAACATCAAAGATATCAGGTTTCTATAAGCAAAGCCCAGAAGAAAGGCTCAAGATAGTATCCGAATTCTCAGGTCTTTCGGAAGAAGAGGCTTCAAGCATAAGCGCAACAGGCGCTCTATCGCTTGATGCCGCTGACAGAATGGTAGAAAATCTCATCGGTGTAATGGAAGTGCCCATGGGTGTAGCCGTGAATTTCCGGATAAACGGCAGGGATTATCTTATTCCCATGGCAATTGAAGAACCTTCAGTGATAGCTGCGGCAAGCAACTCCGCAAAGATGGCGCGGGAAGGCGGAGGTTTCACAACTAGCAGCACAGGTCCTGTTATGATGGGGCAGATACAGGCTGTCGGCATAAAAGACCCAAATGGAGCGAGATTGAACATCCTTGAGAAAAAAGAAGAAATTATAAGACGTGCGAATGAAGTTGACCCGATACTTGTTAAATTCGGCGGCGGCGCAAAGGATGTGGAAGTAAGGGTGATTGATACACCTTCCGGGAAAATGGTCATCACGCACCTTGTGGTGGATTGCAGGGATGCCATGGGCGCAAATGCCGTGAATACGATGGCTGAAACTGTGGCGCCTTATATTGAGGAACTCACCGGAGGGCGCGTGTATCTAAGGATTATTTCAAATTTTGCAGATAAACGTTTGATGAGGGCAAAAGCGGTTTTCCCAAAAGAGACCATAGGAGGAGAAGAGGTAGTAGATGGGATTCTAGCAGCATATCATTTTGCGGCGGGCGACCCGTACAGGGCGGCAACCCATAACAAAGGTATCATGAACGGGGTTTCAGCGGCAGTACTTGCTACAGGCAACGATACAAGGGCAATTGAAGCCGGAGCACATGTTTATGCATCACGAAGCGGAGTTTACCGCCCTCTTTCGTGTTATGAGAAAAATGCAAACGGAGACCTTGTTGCAACAATAGAGATGCCAATGGCCGTAGGTCTTGTGGGCGGCGCGACAAAGACCAACCCGATAGCGCGCGCAGCCGTAAAGATCCTTGGCGTAAAGACTGCTACGGAAATGGGTGAGGTATTTGCAGCCCTTGGCCTTGCCCAGAATTTCGCAGCAATGCGGGCACTTGCTACAGAGGGTATCCAGAGAGGTCATATGGGGCTTCATTCAAGGAACGTAGCCATCCAGGCAGGTGCCACTGGTGATATGGTTGATAAAATAGCACAGATAATGGTAATGGAAAAGAAAGTCAGGGCTGACAGGGCAAAGGAACTGCTTGATGAGATGATGGAAAAAGGAGATAGCGAATCATCATCGTAAGGAGAATGGCAAACTCCCTTGGAAGCTTCAATAAAAAACAACGCCGCTATCTACAAGTTTGGTGCCTACCCAAAAATTATTTATCCAACATACGCATATTTTACCTTATGAGGTACATTGATGGTCTTGAATTAAGCCCCAAGAAAAGCGAATATTTAAAGTACATACTGGAAAAGGGTGGTATCGTCCATACTACAGATATTTCACAGCATTTTAACCTTGATCCTTCAACTATAACCAAGACCATCCAGGAGATGTCGCCAACTAACCTTATCGAGCATATTCCGTATAGGGGAGTAAAATTGACGCCAAGGGGTAGGGAGTTCGCTGAATTCCTGGTAAGAAGGCACAGGATCATAGAATTGATGCTCTCGCATTATGGGCTTACAGAGCAGGAAGCTTGCGACGAGGCTTTGAAGTTCGAAGGGCTTGTATCCAAGGATGTGGTCGATAAAATATGCAATTCACTGGGGCATCCGAACATGGGTATCTGTGGCAGGATCAAGCATGATACGTGCTGTTGCTGTCCTCCTGATAATCAATGGGGTATTACCGGATGAGCGAACTATCTCCCCACATACCGGACCTTGACCTTATCACATTTTACAGTGAAAAAAGCACTTCATTTTTCTCCAGGATCAGCCCCTGGACTAAGGCATTAATGCTTGTACTTATCATAATCTTTGTTTCCATCGATAAAAGCCTCATACTGGCGGTGTGCCTTTTCCTGGTCGTTTTTGCATTATACGGTTTATCGGGCCTGCCAATCAAAAAATTGTTCCAGTGGTACATGATGCCCTCTATATTTATTCTATCATTGGCGCTCATAATAATGTGGAACGAGCCAGGGAATCCAATATTTTCCATGGGCGCGCCATACTTTTCCCTTACTCTGACTGATAATGGGCTGCTAATGATTCTAACGCTTCTGTTTAAATCCCTTGCATCTGTGACCTATTCGTTATTTTTCCTTATGACAACCAGGTATAATTATTTCTCGGCCATGATATATCGGGTTTTTCCTTATCCGATCGACCAGGTATTTCTTATGTCGTACAGGTTTATCTTTACGACTTTGAAAATGGTCGAATCCATGATCAAAGCTCTCAGGTCAAGGGGCGGTGGGCTTTTAAAAAGCGCGCGCAGGCAGAGCAAGATGTTTGCCGAGGTGTTCGCCCTCACCATGATACGTTCATACGATAGGGCTGATAGGATCAATAAGGCCATGGAATCCAGGGGATTCAATGGGAGATACGTTGCTGCTACCAGGATGCCTGTAGTGAGCATGGGTGAATACCTTTCTATGCTTGGTGCGATGATATTAGTGATTTATCTAATATACTTCGTTAAATTACCGTTTTAAGAGTGATACGATTGACAATCCCAAAACAAATCCAAATAATACACACCTGTAATGCTTGTACGCCTGGTGCAAAAGAGCTCATTCATGTTGATTGTGCAAACCACATCTACCCCGATGGAAGCCATGGGATTCATGAAATGTGTTTCAGGGTGCTTGAAAAAGAGATCGTGGCTTTATGCGGACCTAACGGATCTGGCAAGTCCACGCTCATCGAGCATTTGAACGGATTGCTGCGACCCAGCAGCGGTAATGTCACAGTTATGGGCAAGAAGCTGGATTTGAGTCTTTCAGATATATGGAGGGATGTTGGAGTAGTATTCCAGAGCTCGGATGACCAGCTTTTTGCACCAACAGTATTAGATGACGTGATGTTTGGCCCCATGAACATGGGATTTAGTATTGAACAAGCAAGGGAAGAAGCTTTGAATGCATTAAAAGCAGTCGGCGCCGAAAAATTGTCTGATAAAATACCGGGCTATCTGAGCGGTGGCCAAAAAAGGCTGGTTTGCATTGCCGGGGTTCTTGCCATGAAGCCAGGAGTGATCGCCATGGATGAGCCTACATCTGACCTTGATCCGTTACACGCGCAAATGGTAGAGGACATCATCCTTAACTTAAAAAATAACCACGGAATCAGTATCGTTATAGCGACACACGACCTTGACATGGCAGCGAGGATATCAGACCGTGTTTGCATCGTGAAAGATGGTTCCATTATTGCAGAGGGGAAACCCAAGTCAATATTTTATGACAAGAATCTCCTGGAAATGTCGGGATTAAGGCAGCCCAATATTGTCCGGATATATGAGGGAATAAGAAAAGACCCGGGCGTTATTATGGATAATTGCCCCCTGACAATTGATGAATTGATCAAGAACATTTCCCGGATGATGAGGGAAAGTTAAATCATGGCGCATGTACATCTCCCGGATGGGACATTTTCAATTCAGTGGGTTATTATATGGTGGCTTCTGGCCATCATAATTTTAGGTTTATGCCTGTACTGGTTGAAGAAAATCAGGAAAATAGACAATAAAACAATAACACTGGCAGCGATGTTGACTGCCGCCTCTTTTGCGATATTCCAGGTCAGCATACCCTTATTTGGAGGTGTACACATAAACCTGACCCCACTTATAGGCATACTTGCCGGGCCTGCGATCGGCAGCATCATCGTTCTTATCGTAAACATATTATCGGCCGCTATCGGCCATGGCGGATGGGGGATGATAGGCGCAAACGTACTCGTCAACATGACTGAGGTTACTGTTTCGTACGCCATATATAAATCTCTTCTTAAGCTGAATCTCGATACGTTCTCAAGAGCCGGAATTGCAACGATTATCGGACTTCTTTTTGGAAACATAGCAATGATATCGATAATCCTCATATCCGGAATACAGGGTGTTCACCAGGATATCACAACTACTTTCTATGGATTGTCGCTCATTGCTGCCGTGAACATGGGTGTTGCTATAATAGAGTCTTTCATTACCGGGTATGTAGTGTCATATATTAAGAGGATCAGGCCGGATATGCTTTCAGAGGTGAAACCTGATGGAGCAGCCGCAAAGTAATAAAAAGGGAATTATTATATTCGGGGCGATCGTGCTCATATTTCTGGTCATATGCCTTTTCGCCTATATAATAACAGGAGATAAAGGGATAGAAGAGCGCTTTTCAAATGCCGTAGGACTACCGAGCGAATCTGAAAGCGGCAATAATGGGATTTTTGGCTTCACGCTCGAAGGTAACCACCTGTCCTATGTGATCATAGTCATCTTGATCCTGGTCGCAACGGCATTGATTTATTTGAAATTCAGGGAAAATACTTAACTATCTGAGCAACAATTTTTATCCATATGGACAACGATTTATTCAAGGCGCTGAGCAGCACCACTCGCTTGAAAATGCTAAAGACACTGGCGAAAAAAGAAATGCACATCTCAGGGCTTGCAAGGGAGCTAAATCTTTCAAATCCTGTTGTGGCCAGGCATGTAAATATTTTAGAAGCAGCCGGTTTGATCCGGAGAACGAAATTTGGTAAAACCCATGTGCTCAAATGTAAAATAGAAAATATTGACATTCTTCTTAATGCTTTTGCTGACACCTGCGAAGTTAATGTACCAAAAGGTTCAAATATTCTTGAGGCCTTGAAAAAAGTATCGGGAGTGGAAGTAAAGGAAGTCCGTGATAAAGAATTTGTCATCTCCATCGATGGTGAGCAGGGTTTCTATATTTATGAAGTCAATGGAAAGTCACCTGAAACTACAGTTGAAGATTTCAATATCGAAAAAGATTCCACAATAGAATGGAAAAAACTGGTACCAGTGACGCGCAAAAGAATATTCGTAAAAATTGAACAATAGTCCATCATTATCCATTCAGGTAATAACTATAATCCAAAAACACATATTCTTTTATCATTGGCTGCATGAATCGTCGATTATGCACATAATGGAAGGATTCCTGCCTTTGACATGGGTAATTTTCTGGTACTGCCTCAGTGCTCCTTTTATTATCTATGGCGTATGGAGATTGAAAAAAATCACGGAAGAACATCCTGATTCAAAACCCATGCTTGCGATGGCAGGCGCTTTTGCCTTCGTTCTTTCTTCTCTTAAAATACCTTCAGTAACAGGCAGTAGTTCCCATCCCACAGGCACAGGTTTTGGAGCTATCGTATTTGGACCTGCTGTCACATCAGTAATGAGCGTAATAGTGCTGTTATACCAGGCGCTGCTTTTGGCTCACGGAGGTATCACCACTCTTGGCGCCAATACCTTTTCCATGGGAATTGTAGGGCCTATTGTTGCATATATGGTCTATAGGGCCCTTCGGGATATAGGTGGATTCAATTTTGCAGTGTTTGCGGCAGCTACTCTTGGAGACATGGCAACTTATGTTACAACTTCATTCCAGCTTGCTCTGGCATTTCCTGCCCCCCTGGGAGGGGTCATGAAATCCTTTATCGGATTTGCGGGCATCTTTGCAGTAACACAGGTGCCACTTGCATTAATCGAGGGACTTGTCACCATGCTGATTTTCAAGTACCTTCTGGAATTAAGACCGGATGTGTTCAGGGCATTCCAGGTAAGTGATAAAGCAGCATTAGAGGAGGCGAAAAATGTCTGAGCTGAAAAAACTCACAAAAATAGTGTTTCTTTTGATTGCTGTCATCGGATTGTTGAGCGCATTTGTGTCGCGCATGATCGGGACCACTCCGGAATGGGACGGAGCCGATGTTGTGGCGGCGAATAAGATCGGTGAAATGAGTAATTATCAACCGTGGTTTTCACCCGTCTGGAAACCGCCGAGCGGGGAAATAGAAACCCTTTTATTCTCACTGCAGGCAGCTATCGGAGCAGGCATTATCGGATACGTGGCAGGTCTATACACAGGCAGAAAAGAGAAAAAGAGAGACAATACATGAGCTACTCGACGATCGATACAATAGCCCATACAAATAGGCTAAGGTATATTGATACACGATTGAAAGTCATATTTGCCATAACAACATTGTTAATTACTGTCGCATCAACATCTCCTATTACACCCATTTTAATTTTTCTAACAGCAACTATTCTTATACTGTTTGTTGCAAAGATAAGATCTAATATATATTTATTACTTCTGTTAACACCACTTTTATTTGGACTTATTAGCCTGCTGCTGATGTCTTTGTTTTTCGGATATACTGACAGCCCTTTGTATTCTTTTGAAATACTGTCCCGCATTTTTGTACTGCAAAAAGAAGGGATAAATGCGGGAATTCTTGTTGCATCAAGAGCACTTGCCGGCTCAGCGTGTCTATTCTTTCTTGCACTTACCACACCAATGACAGAACTGTTCACCGGATTAAAATGGCTTGGAATACCAGAAGTTGTAATTGAGCTTACCATGATAATATATCGTTATATCTTTTTATTCTTAGAGGAAGCCCAGAGGATGTGGCTGGCATCTCAAATGAGGGGAGAGAATAATTTTAGAACAAAGATCGAAGTGATCTCAATGCTGGGAAGCACACTTTTTCTTCGCACCTTACACCAGGGTGAAAAACTCTTTGTAGCCATGAACTCCCGCTGTTACGACGGTGAAACAAACAGCCTTAGCTATCGGGAAAATCCAACAAGAATAAGCGTCACAGCACTTTTTGCAGTTTTATTATTTGAGTCTTCTCTTGCTTATTTAACGATCATAACACAAAACATGGCATTGATCTAGCAGGAAAAAATATGAATATCATTGAAGCAAAAAATATAACCTATAAATATCCTGATGGTACAAAAGCCCTGGATGCCATTGATTTCTCAGTTGAAAAAGGAAAAATTACAGCTATTCTTGGCCAGAATGGCGCCGGGAAATCTACTCTGCTTCTTCACCTGAATGCCACCTTGAAACCCAGTGATGGCACTGTGTATCTGAAAAACGAACCTTTCGCCTATAATAAAAAGGGGTTGCATCACATTCGAAGCACTGTCGGAATGGTGTTCCAGAACCCCGATGACCAGCTTCTTGCACCCACGGTTTTGCAGGATGTGGCATTCGGTCCGAAAAACCTGAAACTTACAGGTGCGCAAATAAAACAAAGGGTAGATGAATCCCTCTGCCTCGTGGGGATGGACGCTTATGCAGATAAACCGCCACATTTCCTAAGCGGTGGACAGAAAAAGCGGGTAGCGATCGCAGGTGTGATCGCAATGCTTCCTGAGATCATTGTGCTTGATGAGCCAACCGCTGGCCTTGATCCGCAGGGTTGTGCCGAAATTATCGAGATTCTTGATGAATTAAATGCAGAGGGCAAGACCATCATTTTTTCCACTCATGATGTTGACCTCGCAGCGAAATGGGCAGATGAAATATATGTCCTTCATGAAGGAAAAATCAAAAAAAATGGCACTGCGACCCAAATATTTGCCGATCATGCCATGATTTCCAGGACTGGCCTTCGACTTCCAACTTTTGTCCAGACTTTTCGTGAGTTGAAGGCAAGGGGTATATCCGGAGGAGATTCAC
>CABEAN010000168.1_pt1 | contig 16581 bp, 13 predicted proteins | sample 3132371 | NCBI WGS metagenome assembly CABEAN01 (sample SAMEA5534343, study PRJEB31848) | metagenome | biome: tundra; feature: field; material: soil | place: USA | collected 2013-05 | depth 0.45 m | reverse complement strand
AGATATAAAGAGAATTATGTAAATTGATTTCATTATTTCACCGGCTTTCTTGGTGTTCTTTTCCATGTTCAACTTCCACAGGTTCTTTTACCGATTTTTTCTTTCGTAATCTTTTTTTCACTGGCTTTTTTTCATCCCCGATCAATGGTTTAGCCGGTGGTACTATTGCGGTCTTAATGTTCGGATCTGATTTCTTCGTAACAGTTTTTCTTCGTCTCTTTTTTTCTTCTTCAATCCCTATCAAGGTGTCTTCAAGCTTAAGCCCTGAAACATCTTCCATCATTACCAACGGTACATTAAGGTCTTCTGTCACATGAGATTCTATTTCTTTTGAATGAGATTCCATCATATTTAGTGTTGTTTTCGGGATTTCATCTTTGATCTCCTGTGTTTGATTTTCCAGTTCCGGAAATCTTTTTTGCCTCCGGATTTTCTCTTCTATACTGATTGTTTCCGCGTCAGTTTCTGCTATACCAACATCCGTCACGGGTTTCATCAGGTCCTTGATCGGGTGGATCTCTACGTTATCGGATGTTTCAAACTTAAATTCCGGGGTTATATCAACGATATCCTTATATTCAAATTTCTTTGGTTCTTGTCCTAGCTTTTTTTCATGTGATTTCCTGAGCAAAACAAATTGATAAATCGCAATAATAAAAAGAAAAACAATAATGATGAAAAGCGCGATTCCCTCTGTACTCATGACATCTCCATAATATATATGATTATAATAATGATATTTAATTCTTTTGATTGCAAAACATCATACGAACATACAATTATTTTACTCCCATATCCCCTAATTCCCAGCCCAGGTATTCCTTTATTATAATGTATGCCATTTCAGGAGGGATCGCCCCGGCCTCCGTGCATATAAGATCTATATATTCACGCGGCGTTACATCAAAAGCCGGGTTTTTTACAGATACATTTGAGAATTCCCTTAATTTTTCATCTGCTATTACTTCAGAACTATTTCGTTCTTCTATTTCAATAAGCTCACCCAATAATGATTTTGGGCTGAATTTATAGGTCTCGGCTGCAATTATTACGTTTTTCCTTGCTTCATGCGCAGCAAGGGCGAGCTGGGATGTGCCAATTTTATTTATGACTGAACCATTAGCCATAACTGCATCTGCGCCCATCACAACAAGGTCAACTTCCTTCATAAAATATCGAACAGCAGAGTCTACTATTAATGATGTTTTTATCCCGATTTCATCAAGTTGCCTGATGGTCAGATGTCCCTGCCATCTTGGGCGGGATTCTGTTGCTATGACATTGATATTTTTCCCATCCTTATGCGCGGCAGCCATTATTGAAATTGCGGCATTTGAGTTGCAGTGCGTCATTATTGTGTCGCCGTCGCGGATCCTGTGCGCGCCTATTTCGCCAATTTTTAGCACAGCGCTTTCTGAATTCCGGATAAATCCATCCGCAAGTTCCTTGATTTTTGCTTTTGCTTCATCGACGCTATCGCCTTTATATCTCATCACAGCACGAACCGCATTTGGCAGTGATACTGCTGTGGGGCGCGTGCTGATAAGAAGTTGGGCAGCCTCAATCATCTTTGTATTGAATTCTTCAAGCTTTCGTGTTCGAATTCGCCCGCTATATTCACGAAGTTCGGCTGCCGCTGCTCGCGCAATCCTTCCCGCGCCCCGTATCTCCATATTTTTAATCTTTTGCGCCGTTTCTGAAAGCTGTTTCATCGTTCCCCCAGCATTCGATATATCGAATCCATATTCACATGGGATTTAATAATTGCAGAAAGCTCCTCAATGCCATCGCTCTGGGTTTTATTTTCATATATCAATCCTTTTTGATGATATAAATAGCTGAGGAAAGAATTCCTGAAATTATCGTTCTCAAATAGCCCGTGAAGATATGTGCCTATAATAATCCCATTTTCACTCACGCTTCCGTCATCCCCGAAAGCGGGCTCTCCTCCTTCTGTTTTACCCATATGGATCTCATATCCTGTAACGCGCTGGTCTTTTATCGGCCCGAGTATCAGTCCATTTCCCGTAATGGGTTTTTGAACCTGCCGTGTTTGTTTCTCATATTTTGCAAATTGGGTAGCAACATTGAGAAGTCCAAGTCCATTTATAGAACTTGCGCCGCCAGTTCCTTCTATGCCGCTGTCTATTATTTCGGTACCAAGCATCTGGTAACCGCCGCATATGCCGATCACGGGGATTCCTTTTTTGGCCTCAATGATGATCTTTTGTCCCATTCCGCTTGATAAAAGGACTTTCATATCATCCATTGTGTTTTTTGTTCCAGGCAATATGATCGCATCTGATCCTGAGAGTTCTTCACCAGGTTCAACATATTCAATATCTGCGCAATGTTCAAGAGGCTCAAAATCAGTAAAATTGGATATATGGGGTAATCGTATCACTACTATCTTAACCGGATTGCTGTTATGGGTTTTATCTTTGATGGAAACAGAATCTTCTGATGGTACCCTCATATTGGTATAAGGAATTACACCCAGCACAGGGAGTCCTGTGATTTCTTCAAGCTGTTTTATTCCCGGCTCAAGGATCTTTAAATCTCCCCGGAATTTGTTTATTATAAGACCAACAACAAGGGGCTTGATATCAACAGGCATCAATTGCAGGGTTCCATAAATACTTGCAAAAACCCCGCCTCGCTCGATATCCCCTACAAGTATTATCGGAGGCCTAACAAGTCTTGCCATACCCGTGTTCACGATATCCCGATGATACAGGTTTATTTCGGCTGCTCCGCCTGCTCCTTCTATTATTATTAATTCGTGCAGAGCGCAAAGACGCATAAAAGCTCCGGAAACAGTTGACATGACATCATCTATCGAATCATAATAATCCCCTGCTTCCTTATCAACTACAGGCTTTCCAAGGATTATCACCTGTGACCTGTGATCTCCTTTAGGCTTCAATAACACTGGATTCATGTCTGCCGTTGGTTCAATCCCTGCCGCTTTTGCCTGTATTGCCTGCGCAATCCCGATTTCGCTGCCATCTCGTGTTACCCAGGAGTTAAGGCTCATATTCTGCGCCTTAAATGGGGCAACAGAATATGTTTTTGAGAGTATCCTGCAAAGGGCGGTCACAAGTATGCTTTTGCCCACGTGTGACCCTGTACCCACGATCATGAGGCTTTTTGTCATTTTTTTCATTTATCCTCTTTTCCAAACATTCTGTTCCGGTAAGATGCCCAGATACCTGCCACCAATACAATAACCATGGAACCTGTTCCAATACTATCAGAAATATACCCCTGTGCGATCTTCCATCCCTCGCTATAATCGTTGAAACCATAATCAAATGTCCATAATAATTGATTTGTCCGGCTAATTTCAAGGCTTGCATCAATAAATGCCATTTGATTGAAAACCGGATAAAAAAGTACCACTCCACCTGCGAACAGATCAAGAATAACATGGGAGACGAAATACACACCAGCTATAAAAAAAATAGACCTGCTTTTCTTTATTGACAGACCAATAAAAAAGAGTATTGCAGGAATAAAAATATTATGTAAAAGCGCCCTGTGTTCAATCACAAAAGTGTCAATATCAGGCAAAACTGCAAGTGGCAACAGCAAAAGTATATATTTGTGATCCTCTTTCCTGCCTACAATTAAAAGAGCAAGAAGAGGAACAATTAAATGTATCGCCCAATTTGGCATTTTACCTGTTCATTCGGTTTTGTCAACCCTTGTAACGCGCAGCAATGCATTAAGAGGAACACCTGATATCTCATCAAATCCTTTCTTATCAATGAGTACAGCTATAGCTACTGGTTTTGCCCCAAGGCCCTCAAGAACCGATACGGCTTCTGTAAGAGTCGTTCCTGATGTTACAACATCATCTATAACCACGCAATTCTTTCCAGCGACTTTTGCAAAGTTCTGGCTAATTGTTCCGCCAATATCCTTTGATTCCGGCGTCCATTTTTGCTTATTCGGATGATATGTGGCAAATTCAACCCCCAATTCATCTGCTATAAGGTTAGCAAGCGGTATTCCTGAAAGCGCAACCCCTACGATAACGTCAATATCAGATCCTGACCTGCTAAGGCATTCAATAACCATATCAGTCAATGAGCTTGCGATCAGTCTTTGCCTTTTTGAGCTTCGCCCAATGTTGCTCCAATCAATATAAATATCCTTGGGAGCTGCGGTAGCATCGCCCTTTTTGGAATGGACAAGAAGCCATGTTGCTGTTTCACGGGAAACATTCAATTCATCAGCGATCTGGCCTGTTAAGAGTCCGCCAGCCTGGAGTTCTACAGCTTTTTGAATTAATTCATCGATTGTTTTCATAAGGATTTCACCGGAAATGATAATAATACTTTTTCTTTCTATTTAATAGGTTGTGCGAAATCTTTTTATAGAACTATAAACATGAAACAACCAAACGTCAAGGGAAAATCCATTATTGGAACCATGGACGCATTTCATATAATTATCTGATACAGGAGAATATCTATGCAAGGCCAAACCGGCGGACAGCCGATCATCATTTTAAGACAGGGAACGGAAGAAACCAGAGGAGACGAAGCAAAAAGAAGCAATATCATGGCGGCGCGCGCTGTAGCTGAAGCCGTGCGGACAACCCTTGGTCCAAAGGGGATGGATAAGATGATAACAGACCCCGCCGGACTTGTTATAATTACAAACGATGGCGCCACTATCCTTGATGAAATGAAAATAAAACATCCGGCCGCTAAACTTGTCGCTGAAGTTGCAAAGACACAGGATGACGAAGTCGGCGATGGCACTACAACAGCGGCAGTATTGACTGGTGAATTCTTAAAAGGCGCTCAGGAGCTCATGGAAATCGGGGTTCATCCAACAACTATTATCCATGGATATAACCTTGCATCTCACAGATCAAAAGAAATACTTGCAGATATTGCGGTTCATTCAACAGATGATCATCTTAGAAAGATAGCCGAGACGGCGCTTACAGGAAAAGGCGTTGAATTTTCAAGGGAAAAATTATCAGACCTTGTAGTAACGGCTGTAAAATCAATAGTAAAAAAGGAAAACGGCAAGAAGACCGTAAACATAAAGGACATATCTATTGAGCGCCGCGGCGAGGGAAACATTGAGGACAGTGAACTGGTGGAGGGTATTATCCTTGATAGGACAAAGACCCACCAGAGCATGCCATCAAAGATAGAGAACGCAAAAATAGCAATTCTTGCTACACCGATTGAAGTCAGGAAAACTGAAACAAAATCCGAGATATCTATTGAATCGATAGGACAGACCAGGATGTTCCTTGAACAGGAAGAAAACCTTGTACGTGCGGCGGCTGATAAGGTAATAAAAAGTGGCGCTAATGTAGTTTTCTGCCAGAAAGGCGTTGATGACATGGCCAGGTATTTCCTTGCAAAAGCAGGTATTTTTGTAACCCACAGGGTCAAGAAGAACGACCTTTTAAAATTATCAAGAGCAACCGGAGGAAAAATCATCACAAGCCTTGATGAGATAAAACCCGATACTCTTGGCGATGCAGCGCTTGTTGAAGAAAAAATGGTGGGGAATGGAGAAATGATATTCATCACTGGCTGCAAGAACCCCGACACCTATTCAATATTATTGCGCGGTGGCTCGGAACATGTTGTAACAAGCCTTGCAAGGGCTATGCATGACGCCCTAAGGGTCGTAGGTGTGGCCATCGAAGATGAGAAAATACTGGCCGGCGGCGGCTCACCAGAGATAGAACTTTCGCTTCGCTTAAGGGAATATGCTTCAACGCTTGAAGGCAGGGAACAGCTCGCCGTCAGTAAATTTGCCCAGGCACTTGAGATTATACCCAAGACACTTGCGGAAAATGCGGGGCTTGACGCTATTGATATGCTTGTTGAACTTCGAAGCTCGCATGAGCAGGGAAATAAAACAGTTGGCCTTGATGTCTATGAAGGAAAAACTGTAGATATGCTTAAAATCGGTGTTATCGAACCTCTTCGTGTTAAGACCCAGGCGATAAGTTCGGCAACAGAGGCAGCTTCTATGATATTGCGTATCGACGATGTGATTTCATCTGCAAAGGACGCAAACCCAAAGAAAAAACCTGATTTGAGTGACCTTGATTAGCACTTAGAAAATATTAATACTTCCCAGAATCATGTAATAAATGATAAACAGGTGATTATATGGCGATTCTGGACAGTCTTAATATCACGGACATCCTGTGGATACTGGTACTTATTTCATTCTTCATACCATTGATCCAAAAGCGAATGCTGTTGTCAAAGCGTCAAATGATTATGCGTTCGATTGAGACAAAGCGCAATAGCCGCGTGATCAGTATGATACACAGGCAGGAGGTCATGAGTTTCTTCGGTTTTCCACTTGCCCGATACATAGATATTGAGGATTCGGAGGCTGTGCTTCGAGCCATACGCATGACACCGCATGAAATGCAAATCGACCTTGTGCTCCATACGCCCGGAGGACTTGTACTTGCCGCGGAACAGATAGCCTGTGCCCTTAAACGTCACAAAGGAAAAATAACTGTGTTCATCCCACATTATGCAATGTCAGGAGGTTCGCTGATAGCCATGGCAGCTGATGAGATCGTCATGGATCCAAATGCAGTCCTGGGCCCGGTCGATCCGCAGCTCGGCGGACCTCAAGGATACTATCCCGCGGTTTCCATACTTAAGGCGCTGGAGCAGCCAAATCCTAACAGGGATGATGCGACTCTTATTCTTGGTGATGTGGCAAGAAAGGCTATTGACCAGGTATATGAAGCGGTATACTCCCTGCTGCTTAAGCACAACACTCCTGAAAAAGCTGCAGAACTTGCAAGGATGCTCAGCGAAGGGCGGTGGACGCATGATTATCCGATTGATTTTGAGCAGGCAAAGGAACTGGGTTTGCCAGTTAATGACCAGATGCCCATAGAAGTCTATGATCTTATGGAACTATACCAGCAATCGGGCATGCGTCGACCTTCTGTCGAGTTCATTCCCATCCCATATATGCCGCATGCTCCGCCTGGCAAGGGAAAGTGAACAACTACCCACTTCCTCCGACCATCGCTTTATTAACAAGCACATGCGGCGCCCCGTCGCTAACAGGAACAAGCTGACCGGCTTTACCGCATCGTCCGGAATTCATCTCCAGGTCATTTCCAACTGCTGATACATTATTTAATATTTCAAGAGTATTCCCTGACAGGGAAACATCCCTGAGTGATGTTGTGAGCTCCCCGTTTTTTACGATGAACCCGCTCTCTGCATTGAACTGGAAAACTCCTTCACCAGGATTCACCTGGCCTCCGCGTGAGCCTTTAAGATAAATCCCGTCCTTTAATTCTGCGAGCATTTCATCAAATTTCATCCCGTCCGGGGCTATGAAGGTATTGCTCATCCTGATAACGGGTCTTGAATACCCCTGGGCACGTGAATTCCTGGATTCACCTCCAAGTTTGCCTGCAGTTTCCCTTGAATGGATAAAGGATTTTAGCACGCCATTCTGTATTAATGTGGTTCTCTTTGATTCTGCGCCCTCGTCATCAAAAGGATAGTATCCATATTCGTGAAGTGACGGGTCGTCATAAACCGTAATAAGGGGAGATGCAATTTGTTCCCCGATTTTTCCTGAAAGGATAGAATTTCCCTCAAGAACATGGTCTGCTTCTACTGCATGACCAACCGCTTCATGGATAAAAACACCTGCAAGTTCCTGGTCAAGGATCACCGGGTAGGTTCCTGCTTTTGGCGTTTTCGCAGATAGAAGCTCTATTGCAGTATTAGCTGCTTTTTCTGCAAGTGCGAAAGCGTCATGTTTTTTAAATATCTCAAACCCCATTACTCCAAACCTGGATTCCCTTCCGATCTGGTAAACGCCTTCTGACTGCGCAATTGAACTTATCGCAAAACCAATACGGGTTAAAGTATATTCGCAATCAAGCCCTTCGGAACTCGAATATTTGACATTTATCAGTGCTTCGGAATATACGGCATTTGTACTTTGTATCCCGGTTTTTTTTGCACTTTTTTCAATTTCCAGAAGTAATTTGACTTTATCTTCGATCGGAATATCCTGGGGTTTTTCCTTTATCTCCGGAAGATCCTTAAGACCGGGTCTGGTTATAGGGGCAAGATCGATTGGGTTCCTTGGACTTCTGTTTCTTGCAGACTCAGCAAGCCTTCCTGCAGATGAGATCACAGCATCGAGATTCCCACAAAAGCCATCGAAGGAAACGAATCCCCATGAACCCCCGTTTAGAACTCTTACAGCTCCTCCGCTTGAGAAATTATTCGAGATCTCACGTATCTCTCCATTATCAAGAATAATAGAAGTGCTGACACTCTTTATAATACGTGTATCATAAAAATCCATGGATTTCTCACACTACGCTCAAAGGCTTTGGTTCAGGGATAGGAAGAGCGAATTTTGTTCTTGAAGCAAATTTTTTCAGGGTAGCTATAAGACCATCTTTTTCCACACCAACAAGACTGTATTCCAATACCTCTTCAATATTTGATACAGGGATTATTCTAATCTGATCTTTGTATTCATCTTCTATGAGTACATCTCCCATATTTGATTTTGGAATGAGGACAGTTTTTATTCCAGCCAATGCTGCTGCTTCTATCTTGTATGTAACGCCTCCTACAGGCAACACATCGCCCCTGACCGAAAGTGAACCGGTCATTGCTACGGTCTGGTCTACCGGTATTCCCTGGATCGCGGAGAGTACCGCTGTGGCTATGGAAATGCTTGCCGAATCGCCTTCTACGCCCTCATAAGTACCCACGAACTGGATATGGACATCCATTTTGGATATATCCTTGCCTGTGGTCTTCTTTATAAGGGCGGATACATTCTGCACAGCCTCTCGTGCTATATTTTTCAGCATTCCTGTGGCTATTATATGGCCTTCGGATGTGGATTGGGTTGGTGTGACCTCAGCTATTATCGGAAGGACTATACCTGAATCCTCACCCATAACAGCAAGACCATTTACTCTTCCAACCTGTGCACCCTCCTTTATATAGAGCTTATAATCTTTTCTTCGCTCAAGATACTGGTGCGCAAGTTGCTGTTCAACTGAACGGGCAATGCTCTTTGCTTTCAAAACATGTGCGGCTGTGGTGAGCGGTGCATTTTCCCCGTGTGCAATATCACCTGCAACACGAACAAGACCTCCCAGGTCCCTGAGTTTAAGTGTCAGATGCCCTTTTCTTCCTGCGCGGCGGCGCGCTTCGCGTATAATCTCTTCAACAGCGCCACTGTCAAAATGCGGTATCTTACCATCTCTTACTACTTCCTGGGCAACGAATCTGACAAGCTTTTGCCTGTTTTCAGGCGTATCCTCTATGGTATCGCTCATATATACTTCGTATCCATAGCCCTTAATACGTGAGCGAAGCGCAGGATGCATGCCTTTGATGGCATCAAGGTTTCCAGCTGCCACCATTATAAAATCACATGGGACGGGGTCGGTCTTGACCATTGCGCCGCTTGAACGTTCAGATTGTCCTGTAATTGCAAATTCTTTTTCCTGGAGTGCGGTCAAAAGACTCTGCTGGGATTCGATCCTGAGAGTATTTATTTCGTCAATGAACAGTACGCCCTTATGGGCTTTATGGATAGCTCCGCTCTCGACTCTGTCATGCGCTGGCGTTTCAAGTCCGCCTGACTGGAACGGGTCGTGGCGCACATCGCCAAGAAGCGCGCCTGCGTGCGCACCAGTGGCATCAATATAAGGAGCGATCTCCTTGCTCTTGTTTGAAACGAGAAGTTTGGGGATCAAAGTAGTTTCTTTTGGCATGAACTGGCGCATCACCATAGCTATTAAAACCGCTGCTATGATTCCCAAGAGATACTCACCAACAAAAAACGAATATCCCACGATGCCAAGGACAAGAAGCATGATGAACATATTACGCGCTGTTGTTCTTTTTTGCGCTTCCACTTTGTGGGCATCGGTGATCTCTTTGCCTTTTCCAGCAGGTACTATGCGTATCTTTGGATTATTGGAATCATCAGGATTGTTATAAACCAGTACATCCTGTAATTCCTCTTTGGGAAGCAATTCAGCCATTGCTTTTGCGAGCATTGATTTTCCAGTGCCCGGTGTTCCAAGCATCATTACATGCCTTCGCTGGTTTGCCGCTTTTCGTACTACTTCCACGGCATGCTCCTGGCCAATAACCTGTTCGATCAATTTTTTAGGAACCTCAATATCTTTGGTAGATATTATTTCTAATCCGCCAAGAAGTTCCTGGTTCTTCACTTCGTTTTCAGTATTTTCCATATTTTACCTGATATATAAGTAATTGGTTTATTAGACTTAAGATTATCGCATTTAGGGAAATGATGGTTATTAGTATATGCCTTTAAATCTTTTTCGCCCCTACATCCAAAAAGTCTATATGATTTAACTTATATTAAACTTACGTTATATCAGAATTTTTTTTGATTTTTTAATCAGAAATACTACTTTATGCCTCAGAGATAAGTGAAAGCGGACGAACTGCCACTAAAAAAGCGAATTTGGACTTGTAATTCAAATCCATCTTTCGCATAACAAAATACAAAAAGAACAGGTTAGATATCGGCTAACTAACCTGTCTGGAAAATTCCTGCTAATACTCAGTAGAAGGAGCTTTCTCTGCAGTGCGGGGCGGCACTGTTCCCTCTGATTTTGCCTCTCCTGTTGAAGAAATGTCTTCAGCTCCCGTGCTTTTCAGGATTTCTTCAGCGCGCTTTGCCCATTCCGAACTATCTGAATGAACTGATAGTAAGATGCCGCCTTTATTAACCATTCCTTCATACCTTTTTGCCTCATACTCGGGAATACCCATGCCGACAAGAGCTCCTGCAATTCCGCCAACCGCACCGCCAACACCAGCGCCAGCCAGAGCTGCCATAAGAGGGCCTGCTGCTATAAAGGGACCAACACCTGGAATTGCCAGTGCGCCAATCCCTGCCAGCCATCCAAGAGCCCCTCCGATTACAATTCCAGAGCCTGCCCCTGTTGCTGCGCCCTCCGGAGCTTTAGTGTGTTTTTCATGTGCGAATTCTTTTGTACTTACCTTTTCAGGCATGAGGACCGAGATGTCTGAACTGCGAAAACCTGCAGCTTTTAGAGCATCAACAGCCGATTCAACTCCCAGTTTTGTCTTATATATTCCAAATACCGCTTTTTTTGTTGCCATATTATTTATCTCCCTTTCATTTAGTATATCTTTTCTCTATCTTAATTAGCCGGTAATTTCCGACTTGCTCCCGACAAGCTCTAACCATACTGATAAAATTTCTCGTGATACTAAGAAATATCCGGTATGGTTATAGAATTTTTCACAAAGTATGTTGTCCTTGTTTGCTTTGTTCAGATTTAGACGACTCTGTCTGTGTACTGGTTCTTTTCACAATTTCACACTCCTCATTGTACAAAAGTACATCCCACTGTACTATAAGTACATCATTATTGTATGCATTTACTAGTAATAAAGGTTGCGGTTAAGAAGCTGTACGAAATAATTTCCGGATTCTACACACAGCCGACTTGACCTATAATTATAAATACCATAAATTGCATGATCATACAATAGGGAGCAAAGGATTAACTATAAATAATAGTAGTGTTTCACGCAATGGAGGAAAATTTATGGGAGTGAAAGAAAGAGTTGGGAAAACATCAGATGCACGACGTGATGAAGAAAAAATTGAAAAGGATATCATCAATGAAAAAATTAGCAGCCTAACGTATCATATTGAATCCGCCGCTGAAGAATTTCTCACAACCAACCAGGGGACACGCATTAATGATAACCAGAACTCTCTGAAAGCCGGGGAAAGAGGCCCAACGCTTTTAGAAGATTTTCTACTTCGTGAAAAAATTACTCATTTTGACCATGAACGCATTCCTGAACGGGTTGTGCATGCCCGCGGTACAGCAGCACACGGTTACTTCCGGGTGTATGAATCAATGGCTAAATATACGAAGGCAAAATTCCTGACCGATCCCTCGGAACAGACGCCTGTATTTGTGCGTTTTTCGACAGTAGCCGGTTCTCGCGGTTCTTCCGACCTGGCCAGAGACGCAAGAGGATTTGCCGTAAAATTTTATACAAAAGAGGGCAATTACGATTTAGTGGCTAATAATATGCCTGTCTTTTTTATTCAGGATGCAATAAAATTTCCTGATTTTGTTCATGCTGTCAAACCTGAACCTCACAATGAAATCCCACAGGCGTCTTCTGCACATGACACTTTTTGGGATTTTATATCATTGACACCTGAATCGATGCATATGATCATGTGGGTAATGTCCGACCGTGCGATTCCACGCAGCTTTCGTATGATGGAAGGCTTTGGGGTGCATACATTTCGCTTTATCAATGAAGATGGGAAATCAGTTTTCGTCAAATTCCATTGGAAACCCCTGCTGGGTGTTCATTCGGTAGCCTGGGAGGAAGCTCAAATAATATCGGGTAAAGACCCGGACTTCCATCGAAGGGATTTGTGGGAAGCTATTGAAACAGGTGCGTTTCCTGAATGGGAATTAGGTGTGCAGATAGTTCCTGAAGAAGATGAACATAAATATGAATTTGATTTGCTCGACCCCACTAAAATAATTCCCGAAGAATTAGTTCCTGTACAACGTATCGGTAAAATGACGCTCAACCGGAACCCTTCCAATTTCTTTGCTGAAACCGAACAGGTTGCCTTTCATCCTGGAAATGTTGTATCCGGTATCGATTTGACCAATGACCCGCTTTTGCAGGGACGGTTGTTCTCTTATATTGATACGCAACTTTCTCGTTTAGGGGGTCCGAATTTTCATGAAATTCCAATTAACCGCCCGATAGCCCCTGTACATAATAATCAACGCGACGGGCACATGAGGCAAACCATTAATCGCGGTAATACCAGTTATCAACCCAATACTATTGAAGGCGGATATCCCATTCAGGCAAAAGCTGCAGAAGGCGGATTTACCAGTTACACCGAGCGGATTGACGCAAATAAAATTCGCGGCAGAAGCCGCAGTTTCTTTGACCATTTCAGCCAGGCAACGTTGTTTTACAATAGCCAGTCAGATGCAGAAAAAAAACACCTGACTGATGCTTTGAGTTTTGAATTAGAAAAAGTAAAGAGTGTTGAAATCCGCCAGCGTATGGTGGGATTACTCACCCAGGTTAATGAAACGCTGGCTACAAACGTTGCAAATACTCTTGGAATGCCTGTACCCAAGCAACCCGAATACCCGATGAACCACATCATTCCCGCAGATGGCGACCCGAAGGAATATCAACCTGTAAAAGTAAAGCAGTCAATTAAAAAATCGGACGCATTGAGCATGGCTAACACCATAAAAAATACAATCAAGACAAGACAAATAGCTATACTTGCCGCGGATGGCGTGGATGAAGCTTCGATCAGTCAAATGAGATCTGCATTGGCAGCCGACGGCGCAAAAACAAAAATAATAGCTCCCAAACTTGGATATATAAAAAGCGCAACAGGAAAAGAAATAAAAGTTGACCAGAGTTTCTTAACGGCAGCTTCAGTTCTATTCGATGCGGTATATGTGCCTGGAGGGGCTAAAAGTTCGGCATCCTTAAAAGAAAATGCCCAGGCGCTACAGTTCGTTTATGAGGCTTATAAACACGGCAAAGCCATTTCTATGGATGATGAGAGTGCCGGGTTATTGAAGGTATTTTATCCTGGTAATAAAATGCTTTCAGATACCTTGCAAGAAACTGATCTTGCAGCAAAGGGAATAATCGTGAACGTACATGCAAAAGGAGCAACATCAAAGGACTTTATTAAAGCTATAGCGCAACATCGTTTCTGGGATCGGTAAAAGAGATGTACTGTTCCGGAATATGGTTCATTCTTAAGCTAAGCAAATTAAGGACTAGCAATTCTTTTATTTTGTTCCGATATTTCTTTTTTTACCAGTAAAAAGGGCAGTTTTTATGTGGTTTGCAGAATATAAAAATATAATACAAAACGTATAACAAATAATAAATCAAATCAAGGATATAGTATTGAAAAGTATTGAAAAAGTAACTTTTAACTCATATCAAGCTTAATTAAAAGAAGAGAGGACTTCATGAATTCATCGATCCAGATAGGAAAAATAATGGGCATCCCGATAAAATTGCATATAACATTCTTACTAATAATACCTGTATTCGGATACATTTTTGCGAATAACCCTCCCAGTTTTGGTTTTTCCGATGTTGAACAATTATTGCTGCGATATGCCCTGGGTTTATCCGTAGCGATCCTTCTTTTCGCCTGCGTTCTCTTACATGAATTGGGTCATTCCTATGTAGCTAAGAAACACGGCTCCAATATCCAGGGAATTACACTTTTCCTTTTTGGTGGCGTTTCTTCGCTTGAAGATATCCCCAGGAATCCAAAAATAGAGTTCAAGATGGCATTGGCAGGACCCGCTGTTAGCCTTTTAATCGGTTCTACACTGATAATTTTTTATGGAATTCTTGAGGCATATATATCTATGAGTAACCCGGATTCACCGATGAGTAACCCTTTTCTACGACTTGTCTGGATGATGGGTCTCATTAACGTGACCCTTTCTATTTTCAATCTCCTTCCGGCATTTCCAATGGATGGAGGAAGGGTGTTAAGAGCAGTGCTTGCAGGCAGGATGTCGTACCTGAAAGCAACGCGTTCTGCTGCATATGTGGGTAAGATGTTTGCAATATTTTTGGGCATCTTCGGATTTTTGACTGTTCCAGGTGGAGTCTGGTTTATGCTCATAGCATTTTTTATCTACATTGGTGCATCGGAAGAGGAAAAATCCACACAGGTCAGTGTTACACTTGAAGGTATGAAAATCAGGGATATAATGTCAAGGGATGTGACAGGCGTCCCCTTTGGAATGTCTGTCGAAGAACTGGTGGATTTCATGTTCAAGCACAAACATATGGGATATCCTGTTGTGGATGGGACTGAAATAAAAGGCATAGTAACTTTTACAGATGTCCAAAATGTTCCCAGGGAAGAGCGAAAAATCATTAATGTTTCAAATATAATGACCAAAGAGATTATCACCCTGAAGGAAGATGATGATGCAGTAAAAGCATTAAAAATTATGACCACAAATAATATAGGAAGGATAATTATAATACAGGATAAGAAAATGATTGGTATTGTTTCAAGAACAGACCTCCTGAGGTCTGTACAATTATTGGAATAACATGAATAACGGCATTTATAAAATAAGCTGCAATTTTAATGTCCGGAATCCGGCCGCACCCGGTGGAAGGATAATTATTGTGGGGACAGCTCATGTTTCTGAAAAAAGCATTGCCCAGGTCAATGAAGTAATAGAACGTGAAAAACCCGATATCGTGGCCATTGAACTTGATAGTGCAAGGTTCAAGGCGATCAAGGGTGAAGAGCAGGTAAAAGAAATAAATGTAAAAGACCTCCTCAGTGAGGGCAAATTCTATTATTTCATGCTTCACTGGCTTCTTGCATATGTGCAGAAAAAAATTGGCGCCGACACAGGGGTCAAGCCTGGCGCTGAAATGATGGCGGCAATTGAACAGGCAGAAAAGTCGGGGGCAAAGATCGCGCTCATTGACAGGGATATCCAGCTTACACTGTCACGTTTCTGGAACAAAATGTCCTTTTTCGAAAAATTGAAGCTTTTTGGTTCCCTTATCGGCGCTTCGTTTGGTTTCGGTTCGCAGGAAATAGATATGGAAACGGTTACAAATGAGGATGTTGTGACCCAGCTTATTGGTGAATTAAGAAAACTTGCTCCCAGTGCGGCGACCGTCCTGATCGATGAAAGGGATGCCTTCATGGCAAAGAACCTGATTGACCTATCCAACCAGGGAAAAGTAGTAGCAGTGGTTGGTGCAGGACACAGGGAGGGAATACAGAAATATCTTGATAACCCTGAAACCTTACCGCCATTGGAACAACTCACAACTATTCCAAAAAAAGGTTTTAATTGGTTAAAGGCCGTAACTATTGCAATCATCTTAATGATCGTCGGGGTGCTTGCTCTCCTGGTTTTCGGAGGATATCCCCTTGAGAAGCTTCTTGTAGCAATGCTATATCTTTTTTTGGCCCAGGGAATACTTTCTGCAATTGGCGTCCTGATTGCCAGGGGTCATCCACTATCCGCTTTGACGGCTTTTGGCCTGGCATGGTTCGGCTTCCTGCATCCATTTCTTGCAATAGGCTGGCTGGCCGGTCTTGTAGAAGCACATTTTCGTCCACCCACGACAGAAGATTTTAAGACAATAATGACAGCTGATACCATGAGTGAATTAATGCACAACAGGTTATTCCGTATCATTCTAGTGGCAGGATTGGCTAATCTTGGAAGTTTGGCAGGGACTTTTGTGGCAATACCTATTATGGTTCATTATCTTGGAATAACAAATCCGCTTGATATACTTAAGATGGCGCTTGAAACCGGATTCAATACGGTGAAATCATTGTTTTGAAGCCTGACAAAGTTATATCTGGATTTGTTAAGAAAATTGCATTTATTCAGACAGGATTAACAGGATCGACAGGATTTAGTCATCCGGTTTTTCTAATCTATTTCATCAGGAGAAAATA
>CABEAN010000167.1_pt1 | contig 16753 bp, 17 predicted proteins | sample 3132371 | NCBI WGS metagenome assembly CABEAN01 (sample SAMEA5534343, study PRJEB31848) | metagenome | biome: tundra; feature: field; material: soil | place: USA | collected 2013-05 | depth 0.45 m | reverse complement strand
CTAAAAAGCCATTAAAATGTTAATCCCAGGTACTTACATTGTTTTATGACACAGTGCAAGGGGTAGATTCAACCTCTGCCTGAAGGCCAGAGGTATACTCTACCCCTTGACCCCAGCGCAATTAAACTCATAAAATTTTATCAAAACAAAAAAATGTTGATCTCACTTCTTAGATCATTCTTATCACACTTATTCTTTATGTTTTCAAAAACTCCCTCATAGAAATCTTCTTTCCCAAAAAAGATATCAGAATATTTCTTGCTATATTGGGGGTAAAACTCTTTAATGAATCTTATTATGTTATCCCTCACATCTTCTTTCAACCTCAGTTTGTCCACAATCACATACTTCGGTTTTGCAGCAGCTATAGCATCAATCAATGCCTCAACATCTGTGATATACGGCATCACTGGCCCCAAAAAAACCCACGTATTAATCCCATTCTTCGAAAGCTCTGAAAGCGCACGCAGCCTCTCTTGCACACTTGATGCCCCCGGTTCAAGTTTTTCCCTGACGTTCTCATCAAGCGCCGTGAGAGTCACACCCACCTCGATGTTTGAAAATCTTTTCAGCAAATCCATATCCCTCAATACAAGTGAAGACTTTGTCTGGATACAAACCGGAAAATCATGCATTAACAATAGCTCAAGACATTGGCGCGTAATTTCATATTTCTTCTCAGCCCGCTGGTAAGGATCAGTAACCGTTCCAAGCCCCACAACGCCTTTTTTCTTTGCTCTGAGTTCTTTTGAAAGGATACGGGGCAGGTTCACTTTTGCTTCCACTAGCTCGCCCCATTTCCCTTTATCCCAGTGAATGACAGATGGGGCATAACAATAGACACAGGCATGTTCACAGCCTCTGTATGGATTAAGGGCATAGTCAAGCCCGGGAAGTTTTGAGGGTGAAAGAGCACTTTTTATTATTTTTTCTTTTATTTCTTTTTTCATTTGATAACCTTGGATAATCGCAAAGTGTGTACAGGCTATGTTTTCTATTTTATTTGAAGAAATCCTCCAGTCCTCTCTGGTATAATGTATTTTTTAGAATCGTGCTTTCCTTGATCCACCGCGCTTTCGGGATGACAAGCCTTGTAGAGATGTATTGGAATGCCTCATCAAGGGATGAGAACTTTCCGGGCGGCACCTTGAGCGCTGCTCTAACGTTCTCCCTGACATTCCACACCCCGACGGGCATGATATAACCGGGATGTGCTTCCCTTAAGATCACGACACGGGCCTGCCGCCTTTCCTTGACAAGATATTCATTCACTGCAAGCCGCGCGGCATAATAGCAGCCCCCGATTTCAGCATAAGTAGTTCTTCCTTCATAACTCTCTGAGGAGGACATTATCGCCACATCTTTCCCGAACGGGTTCCATACTGTATTTGGATACCATGCTTCGATCAACTCATAACTCCAGGCGCGGGGCATCATCAATACCACGAACCTGTTATCAAGCTGCCATGACTCAAAAACAAGATATTCGTTGATAAGGGGAAAATCCTTCATTTTCTCCATAAGATTTGCGCCGATCATGCTGTCAACAGCGGTGATGCTCCATCTTGTCGGAACAAAACGCCTCGCTTTTCCTTCCCCGAATGCACCTACAGAAAATGCCTTCTGGATGCTTGATATGATAGTATCTTTTTTATAAAGTTCAAGCACAGCTTCCTTTGCCTTGAGGTCAGTATCATTATATGCTTTCTCTATCCGCTGGTCGAATTTTTTGTTCCCGACATCGATCTTTTTTAGAGGCGCTGTGGGGCCAAAAGGCTGCACTTCATCATCAAGTACAAGCCTTGCATGTGGTTTTTTCAAAAATTGCGCCTCTACATCAATAGGGGATGCGCAAAGAGCCATCTCACGGGTGGCTTCTACTATGCGGCTGCTATCCAGGTCTCTTATATGAACAAGATGTTTTCCCCGCACGAGCTGCGATCGAAAATCCACGATCTCATCGATACTTTTCCCGATCCACATCTCAGGGGTGTCAAGAAGGGTGGTATCGCCGTGTGTTGGGGGAATAAGGGGCCCAACTGAAACATACGGGTAGCCGATCCTTCCAATAAACACGCCTGGGGGGGAAGAACCATCAATATTCAGGCTGTCTGTCAGCTGTTTGACCTTTACGTTGGAATAGAATTTGACGAGGACCGGGCACCTCTGTTTGCCGCATAATAATTTTGAACCGCGACACTGTATGCAGACCGTTTCACTTGTCCCGCTGAATAGCGAATCAGGGCTTTCCATATCTCAATTGATGACATATTGGAATATAAATCAAATGCCAGGTTGTTCAAAATTATTTTTGCCCGCATAAATTAAGAAGTGACAAAAAGGTTATACTAACATGAGTAATTAAGCAACCTCATGTTCATTGAAATAGATGGCTGGATGGCAAAACTGAGATTTTCAGCATGCCATTTCATCCCCAATCACCCTAAATGCGGATGCCTTCACGGTCATACATATGCGGTCAGCGTCAGGATCGAGGGTGACCAGAAGGGTGAGTTCATTATTGATTTTGAGACTGTAAAAGGAATTGTTAACAGGATATGCGACAGCCTTGACCACAGAGTCCTGATAGCAGAAAAAGACCCGCGCCTATTGATACAGAAAAGTGACAGCGTATCGATCGAGATAATTGAAAGTCATAAAAGATATGTTCTTCCTCTTGAAGATATCATGTTCCTTCCCACAAATTCCGTAAGCGCCGAAGACCTGTGCAAATATTTCACCTCCAATTTAGCAAAAGGCCTTAAAGCCAGTGGAGCAGATAATATCACGAAAATCCATGTTCGTGTGGATGAAGGGATAGGACAGGGCGCTGGCTGCGAATATCAATTATAGGGGTTTTCTTTTTTTTACATTAAATATGTGTATAACCAATGTATTTCAGTTAAGCAAATGTTGCGTTTTTGGCAAATCTTTATATATGGCAATGTACAATATACAAATACGCAACAATTGCACAATAAACTAAAAGGAGATTAACAATGAATAAAAAAATAAATCAAAAAATCAATGTATTAGGAATTTTAATTATTCTTCTGTCTTTGGGAATAATTGCGGTTAATGCATCGATACAAACAGCATTTATGACGGGATTAATAACAGCCCTTGTAGCCCCATCAGCTGCTGTATTAGTAGGCAAGGTATATCCTGGTAAAGTCACATTCAGAAATTAAATAATATGATCGAATCATAAAATTGGCAGTCATTCTTTTTCTCGATTCATATTTTTGCTTTTATCTTATAATATTTCACTGGTTTTTTTACATATTATTTTAATATCAGCTTCTCGTAATATAGGATCAAAAAAAAGGAATGAATAATGGCCAGCAGAATTGAAGTCGGTTTTAAAAAAGGGATAAAAGATGCCTCAGGAGACAGCACGAAGAAAAGGATAGTTGAAGACCTGCACATAAATGTTGAGAATGTCAGAACACTTGAGGTATATACTATCGATGCAGATATTTCCATAGAACAGTTAAAGGTTCTCGGTGAAGAACTGTTTGCAGACCCTGTGATTCAGGAATTTTCCAATAAACCGCTTGCTGAGGATTTTTCCTGGCTTGTGGAAGTGGGCTTTAAGCCTGGTGTGACCGATAATGTTGGAACTACCGCGAAAAAAGCATCTGAAGATATTCTGAAAACCACAATAAAAGGAGTATATTTTTCAAGACAATACCTGATAAAAGGCAATATTACAAAAGAAGATGCTGAAAAGATCGTGGGAGGGCTACTTGCAAACACACTTATTGAACGATGGGTAATAATTAACAGTAAAGATTGGGATAAAGAAAAAGGTGTACATCTGCCGCTTCCTGTCGTAAAAGGAAAACATGAACCAACAGTCCTGGACATAGACCTGAATATAAGTGATAAAAAATTAAAGGAATTGAGCACGCGAAGACTTCTTGCTTTGAATCATGGGGAAATGAAAGTCATCCAAAAATATTTTGATATGGATGATGTGAGAAATGAAAGAGAAAAATTTGGTCTGGCATTGCCCACGGATGTGGAAATAGAAGTGCTTGCCCAGACATGGTCTGAGCACTGCAAACATAAAATATTCAATAGCCAGATAACTTATTCGGACGATAAATCAAGCATGGCCATAAACTCACTTTTTAATACTTTCATAAGGCGCGCCACAAAGGAAATTAATAAACCATGGCTTGTTTCTGTTTTTACCGATAATGCGGGCGTGATAAAATTTAACGAATACTACAATCTTGTCATGAAGGTTGAAACGCACAACACGCCTTCGGCTCTTGATCCTTACGGCGGCGCCATAACCGGTATTGTTGGAGTGAACCGCGATCCTATGGGCACAGGGTTAGGCGCCCGATTGATATTTAATACAGATGTATTTTGTTTTGCATCCCCTTTTTATGATAAAGAGCTCCCTGCCCGGCTTCTTCACCCAAAAAGGATATTTGAAGGCGTAAGGCGCGGCGTTGAACATGGCGGGAATAAATCTGGCATTCCCACAGTGAACGGATGCATTGTTTTTGATGAGAGGTATCTTGGAAAACCTCTCGTATATTGCGGAACTGGCGGGATAATGCCTTCCATGATCAATGGAAAACCCTCCCATATAAAGGAGATCCATAGTGGTGACCTTATTGTAATGACCGGGGGGCGCATCGGGAAAGACGGCATTCATGGAGCCACATTCTCATCCCTGCAACTTGATGAGGATTCACCCGTTACCGCCGTACAGATAGGAGATCCCATAACCCAGAAGAAGATGCTTGATCTCCTGCTTGAAGCGCGCGATAAGGGATTATATAGGTCCATAACAGATAACGGCGCAGGCGGTCTTTCTTCTTCGGTGGGAGAGATGGCGCAGCTTTCAGGAGGATGCCTGATCGAACTTGATAAATGCCCCCTGAAATATCCGGGACTTGACCCCTGGGAAATCCTTGTTTCTGAGTCACAGGAGAGAATGACGCTTGCTGTTATTCCCGAAAAAATCGATGAATTCCTGGCTCTTGCAAGAACAAGAGATGTTGGAGCCACTGTTATCGGAACTTTTACAGATTCCGGCAAATTCCATGCAAAATACGGGAAAAAGAGTGTGGCTTATCTGGATATGGATTTCCTGCATAATGGTCTTCCAACCCTGAAACTGAATGCGCGATGGATACAACGTAAGTTCGAAGAGCCTGTGCTCGGTGTTGTAGATTTGACCGCTGTTCTTAAAATCCTTCTTTCGCGTCTTAATATCTGTTCAAAAGAATATGTCGTCAGGCAGTACGACCATGAAGTCCAGGCGGGCTCTGTTATCAAACCATTGACGGGAGAAGGCCCTAGTGATGCTGCGGTTATCCGCCCCCTGCTTGACAGCATGGAAGGAGTGGTTGTTGCAAATGGCATCTGTCCGAGATACGGTGATATTGATACTTATCACATGACAGCCTGCGCCATTGATGAAGCCATAAGGAACCACATTGCAGTGGGCGGTTCATTCGATCATCTTGCAGGTCTTGATAATTTCTGCTGGTGCGATCCTGAAAAATCAGAAAAAACACCGGATGGTGAATATAAGCTCGCCCAGCTTGTGAGGGCGAACATGGCGTTATATGATTACACGAAAGCATATGGAGTTCCCTGCATTTCAGGAAAGGACAGCATGAAGAACGATTACCAGATAGGGGGCAGGAAGATATCCATTCCTCCCACTGTTCTTTTTTCGACAATTGGTAAAATTGAAGATGTAAGAAAAGCAGTTACAATGGACGTTAAGAGATCTGATGACAGGGTTTACGTTCTGGGTATGACCAGAGATGAACTTGGAGCTTCGGAATATTTTGCATCTCTAGGATTTATCGGGAACGATGTGCCCAGAGTGAATGCCGCTTCAGCAAGAAAATTGTATATGGCTCTTGAAAAAGCGATCAACGAGGGAGTTGTCGCCTCCTGCCATGACTGTTCTGACGGCGGACTGGGTGTTGCCCTTGCTGAAAGCGCATTTTCTGGCGAACTTGGAATGACCATCGAACTGACAAAGGTCCCTGTTGAGAACATCAGACGCGCTGATACGATATTATTCTCTGAATCCCAGAGTCGCTTTGTGGTGACTGTAGCGCCTGAAAATGTGAAGAGATTCGAGGCGCTCATGAAAGAGAATGTGTTCGCTGATGTTGGCGCTGTCACTGCGCAGCTAAATTTTACTGTGATGGATGGGGAGAAGGTGGTGCTCAGTGAGGGGATCGATGTGCTTAAGGATGCGTGGCAGAAGACTTTGAGGTGGTAAGTGAGTTTATCTCACCCACACCACTTCAGGCTCTCTTCTTTCAGGCATCTCGGTGCTGCCTTTCGGATACCCGAATATCAATGGCGCAACAATTATATAACCCTGAGGCGCGCCAAGTTCTTTCATGAGTTGTTCATCCATCAGGGCGCGCTGTACGCCTCCTATCCAGCAGCTTCCGATCCCTATCGAATGGGCGGCAAGCATCATTGTCTGGGCGGCCATCGCGCAATCATAAGCTGCAGTGGGCGCTTTATTATTCCCAAGTATGATCACCAGCACAGGTGCGTTATAAAACATATCTGAGCCTTCTGTTTTAAGAAATCCAAGAAAATCAGCAGCTGCCTGTGAACTATTTTTAAATTCTTCCAGCAGCGGGATCATGGATTTTTTTCCGAAATCCGAAAGGCGCCGCAAAACATCTTTATTTTTTATCACCAAAAAACTCCATGGCTGCATATTCATACCCGAAGGAGTATACCCGGCGCAATCGATCAGGAATTTGATATCTTCATCAGGGATCTGGTCTTTTTTGTAATCACGGACACATCGTCGCGTTCTTATTATTTCAATAACATCTTTCATGTGGCTCACTAATGATTGAATGTCGCTTCTTATTAGAATAGATTTCCAAATAGTATAAGAAAATTGGTAAAAAATTAATGGGGAATTCACCCCTATTTAAATGAGGTCTTTGAGATAGAACTTGTATGGACCCAGTGTGCCACCAAAATTCCCTGCTGAAATCTTTTTTACTCCGGGTATTTTCACAGCGGCTTTGATACCTGCCAACATGGCCTGGGAAATAACCTTATCATTAAGTCCATTGATTACGATCTCATAGATACCGTTCACATCAGCTGGCACATTGCTTCCTTCCACTTTATTCTTAATGCTTGGAGAGAACTTTTCATTTGAGGTGGCTTTCAGGAATTTATAATTGTTTGCCCCTGTCTTTGATCCACTGGCAACAATCCCACCTGGGAATGGTGTAATGACGCCATCAACCAGGGCTATTTCATCTACTGCAGCCTCAGCTGCTACAAGAGCCGCCATCTGATTTTCTGCCAGGATAAAGAAATTGCCACCTGCAATACCTTCTACTGCACCAATGTTCAACTCAGTGATGAAATCCCCTTCCATCATTGGTATCCGGTATACCTTACGACCGCCTATCTCTTCCAACGTTTCCATACCATCCCCGAAGTAACGAAGCTTATTACCGGTGTCTATCTGCTTTTCTGCATCTGGCAGACCGTTATACATATGGGCTGTGGGCGCGGGTAGTACGCAATCACCTAACCTCGCCATAAGCTGTGCTTCAAGATTCTTGTAACCAAAGGTACATATCTGGATATATACTCCGGGTCTGCCGTCAGGAGTTTCATCTCCCCCTACCACTTTTTCAATACCGCCTTCTGCAGGGCAATGTATGACTGAAGTCCCAAATCCTGTTGCTTCGGTAGCTGCTATCAAAGCCCATCGCTTTGTTGCACCTGTGATCAATACTCTGGCTATCTTTATCGGAAATGCTTCCGCGAATGTATCTTCTATCTCTACTCCATTGAGTTCCATAAAATATCCCTCACATGATGAACCCTGAAATATCCATTATGGGTCATCAAACAATCCGCTATTTTTATTGTAGTACCTAATATATGCTTCGAAATGTTTCGAAAGCTAGAAAAAAAAGAGACGTTTTTTTGGTTTTTTAATGCATCATTTCATCCACAGTACGGCTTGCAAGTTCCTGCATTCTCACCTGGGTTCTTCCAGGCCCTGAGAATTCATCAAGTGTCATTACAGATGCTATCTCCTTACCGAGGATGAAGATCGCGTGTTTATGTTCGGCTTTGCTTCGATGCACGTGTATGGGGCTTATCTGAAGGGACTGGTATTGGGCAAATTCTCCCTGGCCATTTTCCTCAAAAAACTTCTTCATTTGCACCATCAGTGTATGTAGCTGGATCAACTCTTCTTTGTGTATAAGACCGCCTCCTAACTATGTGTGTAGCTGTTTACTGCAAGAGCAGTAATTCTATTCTAGTCACATTAATTCAATACTAAAATGATTTTGATAGGAAATACATTTCCTATATTTTACATTTAAAGTTTACGATTTAATCGTCATGATTCATAATGATTAATTCATTGAAAATATTTTTTGATTCCCGGTTCAGGGATTCACGATGATCTTCTGGTGAGCAATTTTTGGGAATTCCTCTATATAAACCTCGTAATTTCCAGTCTCATTAAATGTATAATTGAACCAGCTCAAAGAATACTTCATTCTGGAACTGGAATTATTCCATAAGCCCTCTTTACTTACGATCGTTAAAGGATAATTCGCATCAGTTACACTTATCCATTTGACTGTATCACCTGCATTTATTGTAAGTGTACGATTAGTATAATTTGATGAACCATTTCTTACGGTTACCTTGCGGAACCCATAAAGTTCATCAACATCTGAAGTATATAATGCTTGTGTTCTCGCAATTGCAGGGGTTGGAGTTGGCTGCACAGTTGTCGGAACCACTGTGGGCTCCGGAGTCGGCGTAGCGGTCGGCGTTGCTGTGGGCGTCGGGACCGGAGTTACGCCGGGTTTTTCTTCAACGCATCCCAGGAAAATCAAAGACAATACCATAATAAATATTGGAATAATTTTAAAGTTCATTATACCTCACCAAAGCATAAATGGCATTAGTTATAAATAATATTATCGATTTGTTCCCTGATTGCGATTTATGATATGGGTTTATTATTGATGCCTCCCATCAGAACAATGAATGGATAATGAGCCCATGAAGGAAAAGAAGTGGATATATGAAGAGATCGTTGGAAGGATACCTCCTTTTTCTTTACTGTCTTATAAATACAGCATCCTCCTCCAATTTCTATTGCTTCTTGTTATCGGCATAATCCTTGGTTTTATCTTTGACCTCGGGCAAATTTCCCTTCTATATGGTTCACTTGCCATTCTGGTCGCAGTATCATGGAGTCTTCTGATACTGCAACTTGCGCCAACACTTCGTAAATTCAGGGCCCCGTTAAGTAAGGATGAAAACGAATTACTTGAACGGTATAAAGGGATACTTTTCCATATTAATCATTATGAGGCCGTACCAGGGCTGGTTATTTTCATCCCTTTTATGTTTTATCTTTATTATTTCGGCACAGATTTACTGGATATGTGGCTTGGTAAAGATCATCACCCGATATTATTATTGTTCGTAAGTCTCCTGATATGGGATATTTGCTACAGGATGGGGCTTGGATTATGGACATCAGTCCTTGCACTATGGAGATCTATCCGACTAAAAAAACTTGCAGAAAAAAGAAGCGAGCTTGAACATACGCCATATACTGAACTTCATTACCTGCGAAAGCTGGATATCAATAATGTCTTTTTCGGGCTCATTTCCCTTCTTTTATTGCCCCTTTTCAAGATAGATAGTTTTTTGGTCATGATCACACTGGTTTTCATGATTTTTGTAACCTTGACCTCCCTTTTCTCAGCATATATAATCTCAAAAGTACCCTGGCTTCCGCCTGATATTTATAATCTCGTAAATGAATCAAGTTTTGCATACGTAGGAACCTCATTGAAGGGGAAAACCCATGTAACTCCGGTTGTTTATGTTTTTGATGGGCAGAATATCCTGTTCAATACTTCAAAAGAAGCAAGAAAATTAAAGATCATGAAGGAAAACAACAAGGTCGCTTTCCTGATAGATAAAAGGGATATGAGCAATATATATCAAAACAAGGCAGTCCTGTTTACCGGAGAAGTCAAGATCTACGGTATAATGGATATTCCAATGCATTTTATCCATATGCTTGCGGCTCTTTCTCTATTTATGAAAAAATACCCTGAATATACGAAGAAATATTCAACTTCAGAATTGCCAAAAGCATGGCAACTGACACCTATTATTGCAAGGATACTGGTTGAAGTAAAACCAGTTAAAATAATTTATTGGAGAGGCGCAAAACAAATAAGCGTGCCGGTGTAAATATGCGTATCCCTGAGGAAATACGAAATATCCTGTATGGTAATTATTTCGGTTATGTATGCACAAGCGATAAAAATGACCAGCCGCATCTGACTCCGGTTTTTTTCATATACGATGAGAATTCCCAGAAACTTTTCTTCATAACAAATGATCGATCAAAAAAGGTCAAGAACCTGGCTGAAAATCCCAATATCAGTATTACCATTGATATTCGAGATCCTGTAAATCCTTTCAATAATGAAGGTGTTATGGCCCAGGGCACTGCAACAATTACGGATAAAGCTCCAATTTATTTCCTGTCTGAAGAAACGCTGCAATTATACTATGATATATATCAGGAATTTAAAAGCAAATACCAGAAAGTAATAGAAAATAAGCCCCTTGGCGAGAACGATGTGATCATACAGATAAATGTTGAGAAAATAGTTTATTGGAAAGGACCACATTTTAAATCAGTATCATTTAAAAAAGATGAATAAAGATCCGGATCATGCAACCTGGTTATTTTGATGAACTCAACTCTTGTGACCTCTTAGGGCTCTTGCCGCCTCGAACTGCTTTTTTCAACCTGATGTTTTGATCCATTATTTCCATAAATATCTTTTTTCTCATCAGTTCTTCCCGGCTTTCAAGAAGAGCTTTTTCAAGCTCCCTTATCCTTTCATTGAGTTCACCGATTTCGGAATACTTTTCTTCCAGTTCCTTCTCAAGGTTATTGATAGTGACTTCGCGGCGGTGTATACTGATCTCCATCTTCTTTTTTTCAACCGGGTGAATATGTTCAGCCGGCATGATCCGGATTTTTTTTTCAATATCAGGTCTCGCTTTTCCGGAAAAAGGAACATTCAGGAAAGAATCCTCTATATCCTGACCTTTTAGCTTTTCAATAAAAAGCCTTGATATTCGCTGCTCTTCGGCAGAAAGAGTCCATGAAGCCCCTTTGTAGCGCTTTTCCAGACTTGCGATATCGAGCAGTTTTTCAGCCGCTGATCCACTGATCCAGCCTATGCCCTGATAGTAATTTAGAAGCCTCGGGAGATTATTATGGCCTACCCTCTCAAGGAGGAATTTAAGCCACTTTCTCTGGGTTTCAATCGTTGTGTCAGTAAGTTGTTCTAGCATTTATGCGGTTTGCCAGAATTCAGGCGGCATATCCTGTGCCAGTTTAAGGGCACCATTAGCGCCGCTAAAAACCGGGTCTGTATCTTTGAAGATCTTTCCACCTTCTATTAATTCAAGTTCCTTTCCCAGAACAACATCAATGTTCCTGATCAGGCTGCCTCCGCCTGCCAGCCAGATATTATTGCGCAGCTCTTCCTGGAAGTCAGGATCATATGTGGATATCATTTTGGATATACCTGACATTATATCCGGAATAATGGATTCACACGCCATTCTAATCTCTTTTGTAATTGATAATTTAAGTATAGAAGAATCAACAGGTACATCAACAACAATTTCTTCTTCAGGCTCACCCACGAATGAACTCTGTTCCTTCCATTTTTTGGCCACCTCATTTGTTACTCTTACATTGGTATATTCCTCGGAGATCAGCTTTACTAATTCAGCATCAATATAATCACCGGCTTTGTTGCTGCTTATCTGGTCATCTGGTTCCGGAAGTGTGCCATGTACCCTGCATATATCCGTGGTCCCTGCCCCTATGTCTATAACCAGGGTATGTTCCAGCTCTCCCAGGTTATATGCGACACAAAAAGGTTCGCTTGCAACCATTACTCCATCAAAGAAACCTTTTGCCATTTCTGTAATGATCTTTTTATTAAGTACGCTAGCCTGGGATGGAACTCCTATAATTGCATACTTTTTTACATCGCGGTTAGCATCCACAAGCCCTATTACATGCCCAAGCAGGCCTTTTGCAGCCTCAAGGTTCTCTCTCTGGTTCTTTAATAACCCGGACTCGATAGGTTTGAACATGTTAAGTGCAACCCTGTGTTTTAATGCTTCATCACCATACAGGCGCTCTTTCTTCAGGAATTTTGATGCTACTGCATCTCTTGGGACCCCCATAACGCTGAGAATGCTCTTTTTCATTCCTTCACTCGTTGATATTGCAGTATGGTTCGTTCCAAGGTCAATTCCTATAAATAATGTCTTATTTTCTTTTACACGGGTTGCACCCGCTTTTTCGATTGTAATTTTTTTCTTGTTTGCCAAAAGTATCCCTCATAATGATTATGTAAATTATATAAATGCATTACTTAAATATATAGTTTACTTAACATTTGTCTGAAAAAATAGTCTGATTTTAGTTTACCCAATATTATTGATCTCCTGCCTCAATTCCCCCAGCGTTGACTTCCTTTCCGCGAATGCATTATGCCTGTGGATACTCTCCTCATTTATCTGTTTTATCACAATAACAGAATCATCCGGAAGTTCAGGGAATTGCTTAACTATTTTCTGGGCCATGGTCCGCACGCAATCTTCCACGAATTTGGGATTCTTATGAGCTCTTTCTACTATCATAGCTTCATCTGTCCGCTTTAATAATTCAAACATCTGCGAACTCATAGAATTCTCGATTATATTGATGATCTTTTCAAGTGAAACAAAATGAGTGTCATGAACTTCTATTGAAATTATACCGCGCCCTCTCTGGTTATGCGTGGGCATGGGCACCCTGTTCAAGAATTTCTTAATGACATCGGATTCCACGCCAAGAGTCTTTAATTCCTTTCGTGCCTTATCAACCATTATTTCCTGTGCGCAAGGACATGCAGTGATACCCAGGACTTCAGCGCCTACAAGTTTTCTTATAGTGAGTGTTTTACCACGTATCGCTTTTGCCTCGGCAAAAATATTCACTACTTCCTGGCAATTCAATTTTGTCGCTGGTGTTTCCCTTTTAAGGACATATTCACTTTTCATCCTTACTTCAGCGATCAATGCATATTCATGCCTGTCGATGAGCCTTTTTGCGACTTCGCTGCACAAGTCCTCTATTTCATAAACAGGCGATGCGATCATTTCCTCCAGCACTTCGTCTATAGCCTCAAAATTCCTCGATAAGTTCGCGCCTTTCCTGTCAGAAGGAAGGTCCACAAAGATATCAAACGTAGATACAAGCACTATAGGCCGTTTATCTTTTCGTGCTACTTCTACAAGTTTCTTGACATCCGTTACCCCCACGCGTGTCAATGTAATGGGAATATCAGGCTGGTTCGCCTGTATGTCTGGTAGGTGAACTACAGGAAGTTTCATTTTTAATTATCTCCGAATGTGTATTAAATTAATAATTCTACACTCTTAACACAGCACAATAACTATCTTGTATTATTAAATTATTGCTATTTGAATTGACAGGACATCAAATTGTTTAAATACCCATAACTATATTTTGTTTTCAGAGGGATACTATCAAATTCAAATCAAATGACTTTACCAGGATATTGGCAATTGTAGCCGGAATTGCATTTATCATGATCTCTGTTGCCTATGGGCTCACTTATATTTTCCAGACCGGTCATATTGTTTTTCCCTATGAGCCATATTATTTCTTATTCATATTCTCTATAGGGTTCGTCATTTTCACGGTATATTTTGAACGGGAGAAAAAAGCTTTTTTTCAAAGGGAGCTTATCGGTGGAGCAATAGCATCTGCGTGTTTGACTTTCCTTATAATAGCATGCGTTGGTGGAATGAAATATATCTGGGAAAAGGGTTTGTCAGGCATTGGTATCGAAACTCTTGCATATGCATTCTCTATCTCCATGATACTGAGCCTTATTTTATATTTTATCATAGGAAAAATTAAAGTTAAATTCGTCCCAATGGATTTTACCAATGTGCTTTCAAAAGTTCTGGGGATTGCGATTCTTATGATGATAACTGTGGTTTACGGGATAAATTATATTATTAAGATCAATCCATTTCCGGTCAAACCTTACATTCTCTTTTTCATTTTCGCGATCCTGTTCGTCCTTGCTTCTGTTTTTTATGAAAAAAGAGGGGCATTATATCCCTGGTTCCTCCTTGGGGGTGCAGTGTCCTCGGCTTGTCTTGTTTTCATGATCACGGCAATTATCGGGGGGTTGAGGTATGTATTCGAAAAAGGATTTACAGACCTTGGTACTGATACGGTGTTCTATTCCTTATCGATATGTATAATCCTGAGCACGATTCTATTCAACCAATATAATATAATAAAAGAAAAGCTTTGAAAGAGAACAAAATATAAAAAAAGTGGTAAAAAAGTTGATAATATGGGAAAGATCCTGGTCCTGGACGAAGCATCGATAAATAAAATAGCAGCAGGTGAAGTGATCGAACGCCCGGCTTCTGTTGTTAAGGAGCTGGTCGAAAACTCGATCGATGCCGGCGCAGACACTATCAGGATCGAGATTACAAAAAGCGGAAAAGGTTCGATCCGCATCACAGACAACGGCTGCGGGATGAGCAAGGATGATGCAGCGCTGTCTTACATTAAACACGCCACAAGCAAGATCAGAAAAATCGAAGATATAGAAAATGTGAGAACAATGGGATTCAGGGGTGAGGCTCTCTCTTCTATTTCTGCCATTGCTAATGTTGAAATCATCACGAAAACAAAAGATGAATTATCAGGTACAAAAGTGATCATCCAGGGCGGGAAACTGGTAAGTATTGCAGAAATTGGAGCCTCAGATGGGACGACAATTGTAGTAAATGATCTCTTCTACAATACACCTGTCAGGAAAAAATATCTGAAATCCGACACAGTTGAACTTACCCATATCATCGATATAGTTTCAAGGATAGCGCTTGGGCATAATCACATTTCTTTTTCTCTTTTCAACAATGGGAAAGAGTTGCTGCGCTCACCCGCCGCCGAACTTCATGATACCATCATTCACATATATGGCCGGGAAATTGCAAGGGCAATGCTTCAGGTGGATCTTGAATCCGCTATCGTGAGAATAACAGGTTTCATCTCAAGACCATCATTGATGCGGGGAAGTCTTGATTTCCAGTCATTCTACATAAACGACCGGAACATCAATTCAAGAGCGATCGGTTTTGCTCTAAGGGATGGTTACGGTACCCTTGTTCCAAGAGGACGTTTTCCCTTAGCGGTATTAAAGATATATGTTGATCCGCATGAAGTGGATGTGAATGTTCACCCCACTAAGAACCAGGTGCGCCTGGGCCATGAGAGGGAGATTTCCGATATGGTTACGCAGGCTGTGAAGAACGCACTTATGCACAAGGACCTTATTCCTGATATAAAGATACCAATGCAGCAGTCACTACTTTACGAAACTCCCGCCGCTGGATCTTTCCATGTAAAGGAGACCGCCACCGATTTTAGACCGTCGGCGAAAGACACGGAAAGAAGATTGAGACGATCAGAAAGAGCGAGCATGGAAATGGAGAATATACAGACTATTGAGATGCCTGATGTGAAAGTACTGGGGCAGGTGGATAGCATATACATCATTGCCGAGACAAAGAACGGTTTGATGATAATAGACCAGCATGCAGCACATGAGCGTGTATTTTTTGAACTTGTCCGTGAATCAAAACGGGATGATTCCCAGGAGCTGATCGTTCCAATTAATATTGAACTTGATTCCAGGGAGAAAATCTTGATGAAAGATACTATTCCCTATCTTGAAGAGTTCGGATTCAGGATATCCGAGTTCGGACCCGATTCATTTGTAGTAACGGCAGTCCCCATCGTCCTGGGAAGGCTTGAAGACCCCCGGATGGTGCATGATATAATTTCCGATATTCTTTCCGAAGGAAAAATAAAAGAAGAAACAGGGATTTTTGAGCGAGTAACTAAAAGCATCGCATGCAGAAGCGCGATCAAAGCCGGAGCTGATTGTTCTTCCTCCCAGATGGAGAATCTCATAAAGCAGCTTTTCATGACCCGGAATCCTTATACCTGCCCGCATGGAAGGCCAACGATGGTATCTTTTAACAGGCAGGAACTTGATAAGATATTCAGGAGAACACCATGATCCATATCCTGGAAGGCACGATATTTATTAAGGACATTGAAATTTTCCTTACGAAAATTAAGGAAATAAGCAAAGGAAAAGACACTGTAATTCTGGCGCTTGATGCTGATAAACTTGCAGGGAAAGAGCATCTTATGTTCGCTATTGAAAAAGCAATGAAATCATTCAAAACAGGCAGGAATATCGCAAACGACCTCGGAAAGGAAATAATGCTTTATGCAGCAGGCACGCGCCAGATAAACCGTGCTATGATCATAGGTGTGCATAATGGCAATAACAATATCGTCCTTGTAGCTATCGGTGATGATGTTGATCTATCTCTATTTGAAGAGATAACGCGAAAACATGTCCTGCAATATGAAGGATCAAAGAACAGGGCTTTAGTGGAAATTTTCAATATTACTGATGAAGAGATCAAAATTGTTGGTGTTGAAAGGATACCTGAACTTGTTCTGGAAAGGGTTGCGCTTGTGGATGTTTTAAGAGTTGGGTGCAGGGCGCAGTAA
>CABEAN010000156.1_pt1 | contig 17910 bp, 19 predicted proteins | sample 3132371 | NCBI WGS metagenome assembly CABEAN01 (sample SAMEA5534343, study PRJEB31848) | metagenome | biome: tundra; feature: field; material: soil | place: USA | collected 2013-05 | depth 0.45 m | reverse complement strand
ATATTGTATATCACACTTATGGATATATCACAAAATTTGATAGAATTGCATTAGGTCTTGATAAATCTCATAATACCGATGCTTTTGTAATCGCAGGAGGAACTATGCAAGAAAGAAGTTCAGTAAGCCATTTAATCAAACAAGTCAGGAAATGCAATCGTAAATTATTCAAAGGCGAAAGAAGCCATATCAAGAACACAGCTGCCCGATTCATTCATGGATTCCAAAGATTCGATAAAGTTCTATGGAATAATATTGAATGTTTCGTATTCGGAAGAAGAAAAACAGGTTATTTCGAGTTGAGGAAACTTGATGGTACAAAAATCCATGCTTCAGCAAAGGCGAAAGAACTTACTTTAGTAGAAAGTTCTAATACATTTTTAATAGCGAATTTGAGGCGGGGTACGCTCCCCAACACTCTGAAGAGTGTGGTTTCCGCTACCCTTGCACCCCATGGAGTTTTATGAAAATCCTTGTGGCAGAATATGCAGTGGGAACTGGCATCGAAGAATTCATGCTTGAAGGAAAAGCAATGCTTGATACCCTTGTGAGAAGTTTTGTTTCATGCGGACATATTGTATTATATCCTACAGCGGGTATAAAACTTCAATCAGGGAAGGCTGTCAGGACAACCGAATTTGAGGTAACGCTCACGAAATTGTCAAAAGAATGTGACGCTGCTTTAGTTATTGCGCCTGATGAAATCCTCGGGGATATGACCCGGATCGTTGAAAATAATTCCGTGAACCTTGGATGTCCATCCGATTCAGTGCGTTTGTGTGCAGATAAATTGGAATGTACCCGTTCCCTTTCACGAGAAAATATACCTGTCCCGGAAACAATCGGAAGCGGTGAATACAAAGGTGATTTCGTGATAAAACCAAGGTTTGGCTGTGCTTCCGAAGGAATGCATAGAAGCAAAAGCGGAAAATTAAAAGAAGGTTTCATAGCTACAGGATTTGTCGAAGGAGAACACCTGAGTGTCAGTTTGATAACGGGGAAAACACAGCTGCCCCTTACGGTAAACAGACAGTTGATCGAAATAAATGACAACTTTTCCTACAAAGGAAGCCTGGTGCCATATCCTTGCGAAAGGAACGAAGAAATAATAGATGTAGCAAAAAAAACGGCAAGAATCCTGGGATGCCGCGGATACGCTGGCGTGGATATCGTGCTTGGGGATAAACCATATGTGGTGGATGTTAATCCAAGGCCAACCTCATCCATAATAGGAATTTCAAGAGTGATGGAAACCCAGATAGCTGACCTGATAATAAAGTCAAAATTCGGGGAACTTCCCGATCATGTAAATCTAAAAGGCAGTTTCACTTTTACAAAGGATCAGCTATCTGGTCTTTAAAAGAACCCAGAAATAGAAAGCTCCCAATATAGTATTGAACCAGTAGGATGAAAGTCTGTAAAGGAGGGTTGCAAGTATTGCCATCTCAGCGGGCACGCCTCCGGCGATGAAAAGGAGTGCCATTGTACCGTCAACAATTCCAAGCCCCCCGGGCAGGAAAAGAGGAAGCCAGCCACTTACCATAGATATGGTATAGGAAATGATCAATACACTGATATGGATATTTGTTTCATCTATGGACAGGAATACCATATATATCGCCATCAGGTCAAAAACCCATCCGAGATATGATAATATCAGGACGTTTGCAAGGCCTTTCCTGTCATGGTGAATATTCCTGAGCCCCCCATGGAATGAGTTAATCGACTCATCCACAGCAACAATGTATGAAGTATGGTCAAAACCTTTTTTCACCAGTCCAATGAATGGAACAAAAAAGCGGATACATGAATGAACAAATGAAGATAATTTATCTTTCCTTATATAAAAATAGATAATAAGAACGAATATTGAAAGAGCAAGCCCGATAGAGAATATCAATCCAGCTATCTCCCAGAACCCCAGTTTTATATTGGGATTGGAAAACAGAAGCCAGATACCAAACATCCCGATCGTTAAAAATGGGAACATATTTAGCATCCTCACTGATACGATGCCTGCAAAACATTCAGATTTGCTCGTTCCCGTTTCTTTCCCGAGATACATGGCTTTTACCGGTTCTCCTGCTGTCCCGAATGATGGTGTAATGTTATTGATAAATGTTCCAGCCATATAGAATTTGAATAATTTAAATAAGCTGATCTTTACAGGTATCAGGAACCGCCATGACAGGGTGAAGGTTATCATATTCAATAAATTAAAAAATACGGCAAGAAGAAGTAAAGGTTTATTGGCGTTATTTACCATACTAAAAAATTTCTCAAATCCTATCTGTTTTGCAAAAATTGTAAAAATAATCACGCCGATTATAAATACAACCAGAATATTTCTAGATTTGAACCTTTCCATAAAATCCCACCGATACTTGCTCTAACACTTAATAAGAATTGTGGGTAATTCTTTGATTATATACTTGAATTTGAATTAGCAATAATATTTAAGTGCGCCCAGAGCATTCACAATCTGGGGTTCATCAGGCGCTAGTATTTCTTTTTGGAGGATATCCTTAAGCGCTGATAACATTCCTTTATTCTTTACTGTCCCGCCAATAAGAACAAGGTTTTGTGCTTCCGGTATCATAAACGAGATTCGCCGCGCAAATGCATAATGCATCCCTGCAATTACTTCTTCCTGTGCGTATCCGGCTACAAGCTGTGAGATCATCTCGGAAAGAGCGAATACTCCGCATGTGTTATTTATCGCAGGAATTCGTTTCGCCCTGCTGTGGAATGAACCGAGCTCTTTTAGTTCGATCTTGAAATAATTTGCGACGAACTCAAGGAAAGCGCCTGTGCCTGCGCTGCATTTGTCATTTATTATGAAATTATTTTTTTTTACATCGATGACCTTTGTGTCCTGTCCCCCGATATCAACGATCACATCAGCATCAGGAAAATAATGCCGGACACCATAAATGGCAGCTGTTATTTCAGTAACAGAGGCGCGATGCGGGACCAGGTTCCGGAAATATCCGGTTGAAATAATATCATTCCCGTCAATCCCGGTTACCAGGTCTTTCCAATTGTGCGTCCCTGTTATCTGATATTTTATTTCGCCATCTTCAATTGAAACTTTTTTGGCAGTAGTACTGCCCACGTCAAGCCCTATCATGACCTTTCAAGCGCCTCCCTGAAGGCTTCAAGCCTCAATTTTATCTGCTCAGGAGTATTCCCCGGAAGGTCTCCCTGGATGGTCAGCATAGGATAATCAAGCTTTGACCTCAGGATATCATCTTCAAGCATGTGATGACAGGCGAACTGGGTATAATGTATTACTCCCTCAACTTTTCTTTTTTCAAGTTCCTCCTGGAGGGATTTTATCCTGAAATCAAGCGGCCTGGCAAAGGTATAGTCGCAATAATCGCAAGCGATTTCATGGATATCGGTTCCTGAGTGACTGATAAATTCAAACGGAAGCTCATCAAATATAACAGCAAGGCCCAGAGATTGGGCAACATCATGGAAATCATGAAATATCGGAGGAACACCAATCAATGCAACCCTATTATGCAGATCAATTTTTTGCTTTTTTATAGAGGAAATAGCTTCCCGGCATTTATCAAGATCACCCATGAGGTCGGAAAAAGAGATCATTATCCGAAAAGCATCACTGGATGAGATCTTTCCATCTGCTCTTTCTTTATCAATTTTTCGCCCTAATTTTTTAAGCTCCCTGATCTGTCCTGGTTTTTCGGGTGATACTATGTTTCCCAGGAAATCACTGAGTTTATACAATTGTGATTCCAGATAATCCGGATCCCCATCGAAAGGATAAAAGAAAAAGTGAGTGGGAATGCCGCTCATTGAAACTTTCTGTCCATCTACGAGCGCATTATGGCAATCCCCGCCTGCAACCACAATAAGAGAGTCTATATTAATCTCTCTTTTTGAAAGCATCTCCTGCCAGATGGCAGTCCAGGCGCATAACTTGTTACGCGGGTATTTTCTTGATCCGGGGATGATATTATTGACATCAAAGGGCTCACAACTGCACGCAAATATCAATTCCGGCGGGACAAGAGCAGTAATTGCGATCTTTTTTTGCACAGGCATCCAATGTATTTGCAGATAATTTATATTTTTGTATGCGTTTCACAATCTTTTCGTCATGTATGGTCCTTCTCGCTCATACCCGAATTTCCTGTAATAATCCCTGACGCCTATACCGCTTGTTGCCGAAATTTTTTCATATCCGGCAACCCTTGCTGTTTCTTCTGCATGGGTCAGGAGTTCTTCACCATAGCCTTTGTGCTGCCACTGCGATTTACCCGCGTCCTCACCCGGCGCTACCATCGAGCCATAGACATGCAGTTCACGTATAAGCGCTGCGCCTTCAAGTTCAGTTCGGTGAGGCTCTGCCGGGAAGCGCAGCCTGAGGAAGCCGATCAATACATCCATTCTTGCATCTTCAAATGAAATGAAGTGTTCCAAACCCCCGCAAGTCCTGTATTTTTCGTTTATCAGTTCAATATTCTCCGGTTTTATTCCTGAAAGCTCCTTATGCCCAACTTCACGGCACCTGATGCACCTGCATTTTCCACCCATTTCAATGAGCCGTTCTTTTGCAAGCTGCCTGATATTGCTTTTCCTTATGCCTGCAAGCACCTGGTACGCTGGAATGTCACGCTGAATCCTTTGCAGGCGTACCCATTTAGGCAGCATGGCTTTTATTTTGGCAAGCAACTCGACAGCCTCAAGAACTTCAAGAGGCGCATAATCCCCGAGTTCCCACATCCCGTGAAGCCGTGTTCCTTCAGTGACAAGTGTGGGGTATATCTTGAGATAATCAGGCATGAAGCGTTCATCCTCGAATAACCTTTTAAACATCCGAAGATCGGAATCCACAGTAGCGCCAGGAAGCCCGGGCATCATATGGAATCCCACCTTCAGTCCGCTGTCCCTGAGTCTCATATTAGCATCAACGGACGCGGCAACTGTATGGCCCCGCTGTATGCCTGCGAGGATAAAATCATATGTGTTCTGTACCCCGATCTCCACCTTTGTCGCACCCAGTTCAAGAATTGTATCGATATGCTCTTGTTTTGTCCAGTCGGGTCTTGTCTCAATGGTTATCCCGACATTTCGTACCTGAGCGCTCTCATTTGCAGATTGGACTTCTTCCACTGGAAAATAATCCCTGTCTTTTCGCCATTCTGTTCCATAAAAATCATTCATGGCCTCGACACAACGTTTAACGAACCATTCCTGGTAGCACAGCATCCGGGAAGTATATGTTCCGCCCATTACTATAAGTTCCGCTTTCTCAACCGGATGCCCAATTTGTGAGAGCTGTTTTAAGCGCGATGTGACCTGCAAATAGGGATCAAAATTATTCTCAAAAGCGCGTTTGGCGGCGGGTTCAGCTCCCATGTAGCTTTGCGGTGAGTGGAATTTGGAATCAACGCCTCCCGGACAGGGAACGCATAACCCGTGAGGACATGGCGCGGGGGATGTCATAGCTGCTATCACCGCTACTCCTGAAATCGTTCTTACGGGTTTTAACTGGAGATGTTCAAGGACGTATTGTTTCTCCTCAACGTTACGAGCAGCTTCAAGGATCTGGGAATTGCCAAGAAGGGACGAAAGCTTATATCGAATGCATGCGGATTTTTTTGCTGCATTGAGGGCTTTTTCATCAGGGATCTCATTTCGAAGGAGTTGTTCTATGATTTCCCTGGCTGCTGATTCGGTGGACTTTGGAAAAGCCATGATGACGCAAGCCCTTTAGGGTTGCATAGTTTACGTATTAAGATGGCTTACGAGTTCAGATTTGCCTGCCCATGTAAAAAACCGCTTTAGCTTGACTTTGCAAATTTGTGCTCCGGTAAAACATTCATTATGTTTTTCCAAAATGTACTTATTCACATCGGTTTTATCCCACTTTTCGAGCGACTTTTGCCTGTTGATATTCTTTAAAAATTTACTATAGTCCATCAGGATTTTCTCTGTCGTGCCATTGACTTTGAGTTCTTGAAGGAATTTATCGATTATATTGACCATATTCACTTGTATGTAAGTAATAAGCAATAAAGCCATGATGTCAATTACCTCACGCTAAAGCTGTGAGGCTTGTCGCTATGTTCCATCTCAATTCCTATTAGGGCTTTGACTTCATCGCATGCGACTATCCGCGGATACACATCTGAAGGTATCTCTGTTTGGTCTATTTCCTCTTTCGTTATGCTTGCTTTCAGGACAGATATGAGAAGTCCCTCCTGGATTAACAAGATATACAGGATACCCGCAAGAGCAGCCTTATATTCAAAAGATAATGAAGATTTTGAAAAAGCATTACTTGAGGTAAGGCGCTCCACCAAAACCTTTAATCTTAAATAATAACACTAACCGAACTGGAGAACATAAATCATGGCAGTTAAGAAATACAATGAAGGTTCTATAACAATCGAGATTGATGAAGATAAGTGTAATGCGGATGGCGAGTGTGTAAATGTTTGTCCGACCAATGTTTTTGAAATCGTGGACGGCAAATCAAAAGCCATACGCATTGCAGACTGCATCGAATGCTGCGCATGCGTGGATGCATGCCCGACAAAGGCCATCAAGCACCATTCTTGTTAGCGGCCATTCCCGCCGCATGATTTCCCAGATAGTTCCCTCTAAGAAAAAGGTCAGGGCATCAATGGGAACACTTGGCGTACTCGGGCTTGAACTTGTACAGATGGATACGCCTCCAACAACAGCTTATCTTCAGATATACACCGAAAAACGCTGCAATGCAAATTGCCAGTTCTGCGCTCAGGCATCCGGCTCATCCGCAGACATGATGCATATTGCTCGCGGTATGTACATTCCTTTTGACCTTGAAGCAGTGGTCGGGCGCCTAAAAATTGCATACGAACGTGGGTATCTTGCCCGCGCCTGTATACAGACGGCGCTTTATGATACATGGTGGGAGGACACGGTTTACCTTATCATGAGAATCAGGGAAGAAAGCCAGATCCCAATATCGTTATCGGTTTTTCCATTGAGTACTGGAAAATATGACGATTTAAGAAGACTTGGAGTCAACGAACTTGTTATTCCACTTGATGCATGTACACCCGGATTATTCGATAAGATAAAAGGAAAAACAACGGGTGGACCATATTCCTGGGAAAAACACATTGAAGGGATAAAAACTGCTTCCCTGGCATTTGAAAAAGTCGGAACGCATTTGATAATAGGTCTCGGTGAAAGCGATGAAGATGCTATAAAGGTAATTTCTGATTTCTGGAATAATAATGTTAATACAGCGCTGTTTTCATATACCTATATACCCGGGACACAATCAAAACCACCCTATAAAACAGACAGTGAAACTATACGACATTATCGAACGGTGCAGCTTGCAAGGCATTTGATCCTGGAAAATCTTGCACATTATTCTGATATGAGGTTCAAAGATGGAAAGCTCATTGATTATGGTGTATATGAGGAAGTTATTCTTGACATTATTGAAGATGGAAAAGCTTTCCAGACTTCCGGATGTTCGGGATGCAACCGACCGATGGCGAATGAAACGTTTTCAAAAATATTCAATTTTCCGAAAAAACCTGCCGATATTGAAAATGAAATTATAAAAAAAGATCTTGGATTAATCAAAAACATATAAACCGCAATCTTAATTGCATCCCAGACAAGAATATATATTGATAGTGAGAGGAAATCATGGAACTCAATGCTAGAATTTTTGAATATACAGATGAGATCGGTCCTGAAAAGATCATTCATTTATATGAACCGCGAACTAAAATGAAAGCCATAGTTGTGGTAGATAACGTAGCGGCAGGCCCTGCTATCGGCGGCGTGAGGATGGCCCCTGATGTTACACTGAATGAGGTCAGAAGGCTTGCGCGTGCTATGACCTATAAAAATGTCATGGCGAGTCTTCCTCACGGAGGAGGGAAATCCGGGATAATAGCTGATCCTAAAACCGTGAACAAAGAGCAGGTTATCAGGACTTTTGCACGGGGCATAAAAAATCTCCTGGAATATATTCCAGGACCGGATATGGGCACTGATGAAGCAAGCATGGCCTATGTTTATGATGAAATTGATCGGGCAGTGGGACTTCCAAGAGAGCTTGGAGGCATCCCTCTTGATGAAATTGGCGCAACAGGGTATGGGGTAGCCGAATGCGCAGATGTGGCAAAAGATTACATCAATCTTGACCTGAATGGGGCGCGCGTCACGATAGAAGGATTCGGGAATGTCGGAAAACCTGCCGCGCGTTTTCTTGCCGAAAAAGGCGCAGTACTTGTCGGAACAAGTGACTCAATAGGTACGATCTATAATTCAAAAGGATTGAATGTTGAGGAATTGATACGTATTAAGGAATCCACAGGTTCTGTAATTAATTATAAAGACGGGGAGATTTTAAAAACAACAGACCTTTTGCTGATAAATACGGATATCCTTATTCCTGCAGCAAGACCAGATGTGATAACTGATGCAAACTCTGATGTAGTGGATGCAAAATTGATTATACAGGGTGCAAATATCCCCATCACCGAAAGCGCAGAAAAATTGCTGCACGACAGGGGGATCCTGGTAATTCCTGATTTTGTGGCAAATGCAGGCGGTGTGATAACCGCCTCGGTTGAGTATCACGGGGGAACAGAAATGATCGCGCGTGACAGGATCAAAAGCACGATCCGAAAGAACACAAAAGAAATCCTTGATAAAGTCTATAGCGACAAAACATATCCCCGTGAGACTGCGATGGGGATCGCAAAGCAACGTGTTATGCGCGCGATGAAATACAGGGAATGGATGTGAGGATATGTTTGAAAATCGGGTAGATATACATTGAAATGAAAAGGATGGAAACAAGAAATGGGAATTTCATCAATATTTGAACCAAAATCAATTGCCGTAATTGGAGCATCCAATAATGAAATTAAATGGGGAGGAAAGATATTCAGAAACATTCTTTGCAGCTTTGAAGGATCAGTTTATCCTGTGAATCCAAAGGAAAAATTAGTACTGGGTATACCTTCCTATCCTTCAGTCCTCAAAATCCCTGATGTGGTAGATATGGCTATTATTGCAATACCAGCACGATTTGTTTCTTCTGTTGCCGAGGAGTGTGGAAAAAAAGGAATAAAGGGATTGGTCGTGGTTAGTGCCGGATTCAGTGAGATCGGGGGCGATGGGAAAAAACTTGAACAGAACCTTGTATCGATAGTAAAAAAGTACGGGATGAGAATGATCGGACCTAATACGCTTGGTATCGTCAATGAACCTTTGAGTTTAAATGCAAGCATTATAGGAAGTCTTCCGAGCAAAGGTCCGATATCTTTTATTACCCAGAGCGGTACTCTTGGTCTGGCCCTTGCGGAATGGACCATCCATATAGGAATTGGCCTTAGTAAAGTCATAAGCACTGGCAACAAGGCTGACATTGATGATATTGATCTATTAGAATACCTGAATGGAGATCCTTCAACTGGCGTTATCGCGATGTATGCTGAAGGGATAAAACGGGGAAGAGGATTTATCGAAGTTGCGCGCCGCTGTAAAAAACCTATTATCGTTGTTAAAACCGGTAGATCGCAAAGAGGCGCAAAGGCAGTATTTTCTCATACCGGTTCTCTTGCTGGCTCTGATGATGTATATTCTGCAGCCTTCAAACAGGCAGGAATATTGCGGGTCGATGGTATCGAGGATGTTTTTGATGCCGCGCTTGCATTTTCTTGCCAGCCTTTACCAAAAGGAAATAATGTCGCTATTCTTTCAAACGGTGGAGGGGCGTCAATTGTAGCAACAGATGAATGTGAAAGGCAGGGTCTTAATGTAGTTGATCTAACTGAAGAAATACGGGAAAAAATCAGGACGATCATCCCTGAGTATGCATCTGCTAAAAATCCAATAGATACAGCAGCAGCAGCATCTTATAAAATATATAGTGAAGTGATACATGCTCTTCTGCATGACCCGAATGTTGATGGTGTTATTGTCATTTATGTACACTCTTCTATAGCGAATGCTATGCCACCCGCTCAAGCGGTTGTGGATATGGTGAAAGAAAGTTCAAAACCAATAATTACTTGCTGGATTGGTGGTGCTGGTACAGATGAAGGAATAGATATTCTGAAAATCGGATGTATGCCCAATTATTCTGTTCCTGAAAGAGCTGTGAAAGCGCTGGCAGCCCTCGTGAAACACAAACAGTTCCTTGACAAAGTTAAGATAAACTGCGATGAAAGTCCAGGAAAGTCGGAGGTAACATGAGTTCAATACTTACTGAACATGAGACAAAAAAGCTCCTTTCAAAATACGGAATACCCGTTACAAAAGAGGGTATTGCCGAAAATGCTGATGAAGCTGTTGCGATCGCATCACAAATAGGGACTCCTGTTGCCATGAAAATATCATCACCGGATATTTCACATAAAAGCGATGTTGGTGGCGTGGTCCTGAATGTCAGTGCGGGAGAGGTAAGGAGCACTTACGAACAGATCATATCACAAATAAAAAAAGTGTCCCCCAGCGCAAGGATCGAAGGACTCCTCGTCCAGCAGATGGCGCCCCCCGGCCATGAAGTAATTATTGGACTTAAGAAAGACGAGCAGTTCGGTCATGCTATTATGTTCGGTCTTGGAGGGATATTCGTGGAAGTCTACAAGGATGTTTCATTCAGGGTCATCCCGATAGAGAAAAGAGAGGCTCTCGATATGATCTCTGAGATCAAAGGCTTTCCTGTGCTCAAAGGTATTCGCGGGAGGAAACCTGCAAGTATAGAGGCGATCATTGATGTGTTGATATCGGTTTCGGAGATAGCGGAAAAAGAGACGATCATCGAACTTGATATAAACCCATTGATCGTTAATGAGAACGGGGCGGTGGCTGTGGATGCCAGGGCGATGATGGAATAGAAACCGTTGGAAGTGGGGTCATGTTTGAAAATAGAAAAAAATGGAAAAAAAGAAGGTTTGGAAATTTAGAAAGATTGTGTGAAGATGGCGAAGATGAATTAAAAGAGATATCGTGGCCTGATATTATAAAAGAGTATGATATAAATGGAACCTCTCTGAGATATCAGTTAGTCAAAGATATCGGAAGGACAGCAAAAGATGTTGCAAGAGTTTACATTAATGGCGCGGATGAGATAGTAGGTAATAATGAATTGGATTGGCAGCAAGATGCTAATAAAATAAAAGAAATGGTCCAGAGTGGAGAGTGGAATTTTTATGGATGCTATTTCAAGGAAAAACTGGCGTCTGCAATATCCATGCATATTTTAAGAGGGCGCAGGGCAATGCAGTGGGTATATGGGTGTGTCGACCCGGAATACAGGGGCTTAGGAATATGGCAATACATGGGCGAGTATATCGATATGATTACCGAAATGAGCGGAGCACAGATAGGATTTTTATGGTCAGTTACAATTCATGACTACACTCAGATGTCTGTGGAAAAGGCAGGTTATATGCCAATGGGATTTTTCCCCGGCTGGTCTTTCTATGGTGGCTCAGATTCATATTATTACAGACCGAATATGATACTATACGGTAAAGTCTATGACAAAAGCTGTTTGCAAAACAAGGAGTCAATGCAGCTTACAGAAAAAGCAAAAGAGCTGGTCGATACAGTGAGTAAAAGCATGCCAATTTGATAATGTTATAGAATCTAAATTATTTAAACTAGCTATAATCCATATGAAAAAACTTTCACGAGACGTTTACATGGTTGCAGGGGGTGTAACAAAGTTTGCCAGGGCTCATCCCGATAAGACATTCCAGATAATGGTAAAGGAATCATTCGATGCTGCCATAAAAGACATACCTGAGTTCATTTCTCTCAAAGAAAAACTTTCGGAAACTCATGAATTCGGAGGTATCGGCTCTTATTTTTCCGACCATTTCACGAGGCAATTAATGGCAGGAATAATGGCACACGAATACATGGGTATGTGTCCAAGTCCTGGAGTCAGGGTAGAAGGCGGGGGCGCATCTGGCGGTTTATGTGTCCAGGAAGGAATAAGAGCCGTTGCTTCCGGTGATCTGGAACTATGTGTTTGTTACGGGTTTGAAACAATGTCCCGTGTTCCGACATGGTCCGGCAATTACTTTATTGCCAAGGCTTCTGACCAGAGAAGAAATTGTGACCTGGGCGGCTTTTACAGCATGTTTTATGCCCTGATGGCTGATAAGCATATGAACGAATTTGGAATAAAAAGAGAACAACTTGCAAAAATTTCAATTAAAAATCATATGAATGCACTCCATAATCCTTATGCACAGTATCCCAGGAAATTAAAAATAGAAGATGTTTTGAATTCTGAACCTATAGCAACTCCATTTACAGCACTGGATATCTGTACCATGAGCGATGGAGCAGCAGTTTTAATTCTTGCATCCCATGATATTGCATACAGGCTTACGGATCGACCTGTGAAGATAATCGGAATTGGAGCCGGTACTGATAGAATGGCTATGGAGGATAGACCCAGAAGAAAAATACCTGTGTTTCCCTGGGAAGCAAGTGATGAAGAGCTTGTCAAATATTATGGCAAAATATTATATCCTGATGTTCATTCCTTCAATGCAGGACGAATTGCAGCCCAAAAAGCCTATACGCAGGCTGGAATAACAAATCCTCTGGAACAGCTGGACTTCCTGGAAATCCATGATGCATATACAATGTCTGAAGCCCAGACATATGAGGATCTGGGACTGTGCCCATGCGGTTATTCGGGCAAATTTATTGAAAAGGGTTATTCGTTCATGCCAGAACTTGATTATGGATTGGAATTGCCTGAAAAAGGAAAGCTTCCTGTAAATCCATCCGGAGGATTGCTGGCATGCGGGCATCCTATTGGAGCTACAGGTATAATGCAGGCTGTATTTTCCCTGTGGCAATTGCAGCACAGGATTGCAGAGAAATTCGGGGACGATATCTTACAGGTGAAAAATGCTCAAACAGGCGGGTTTCATAGCCACGCCGGTACTGGTACTTACATCACATTAACTTTAGCAGAAAGAGCATGGTAGAATGAGAACACTGAAACGATTTGAAAGATACAGGGATGTGATCAATGAAGTTCTAAAAGGCAGTGGTGTAGCCATCTATACAGCTGGAGAAAAAGAAAACATCGTGAAGAAAATAAATGAATCCATTGATTACATAGAAAGTCATGCGCAGGATACACCTTATTTTATGGCTTTAGCAAATGGGAAGCTTTTGGGGTCAGAGTGTTCAGGTTGCGGGTACAGGTACGCAAGTCCGCATGTGTATTGCGGCATTTGCGGCAGTAAAACAGAATGGTTTGATCTGCCTGAACAAGGTAAAATACACTGCCACAGTGTAAGCAAATACGCCGGCGGAAAATTTTTTGATGAAGCACCCTTCTCTTTGATATTAGTTGAGTTTGAAGGTGTTGAAAGCTATCTGATGGCAGAATATAGATCGAAAGATATTATGGATTTAAAGATAATGAAAAAGGAGAAGGAGAGGGCTGGAGTTGACCTGGAAATTGATGCTGAATATAATAATAAAATATGGCAGGTTTACCATAAGATAAAAAATGGAAGCAAAGTTATACCAAAATTTAAAAAGGACCCGGATTTTAGCATAAAAGATGTTTACTTTGTCCCTGTAGAGTGATTTTCATGAAATTTGGTGAGTTAGAACTTTATATCTTAAGCGATGGCACTCATACGGAAGATGGCGGCGGAATGTTTGAATATTTTCCAAAAGACATATGGGCAAACTATATAGTAGAAGGCAAAACCCCGTACAACCCTGATGAGCATAACAATATTTCGATGGCTGCAAACTGCCTTTTTATAAAACATCCTGAAGGCAAGGTTTTAGTAGAGACAGGGGTCCATGATAAGACCCGGAATTATGTAAAGTATCATAATATTGTTAAAAAGCCGTCATTAATGGAAAGCATGAATTCAGCAGGAATTAAACCATCAGATGTTGATATAGTAATAAATAGCCATCTTAATCCCGATCATATAGGATGGAATACTGTATTTGTTAATGGTAAATTTAAACCTGCTTTTGAAAATGCAAAATATGTGACACAAAAGAGAGAGTTTAAGACTGCGGTGGATCCCGGCTTTGAATTGAAGAATGATTATTTGAGCGTTGAGACGGATGTTGTCCCGCTTGAAGAATCTGGAAACCTGGAATTAATAAATGGAGAAAAAGAAGTGCTTCCGGGAATTTTTATAGTGCCAACACCGGGACATACCAGAGGTCATCAGTCAGTGATAATCAAAGCTGAACCATGGCAGAAAACGATGCTTTATGCTGCTGATATGGCTGCAATGGTGATGAATCAGGAAAAGCCCAGATGCAAAATGGCATTTGATGTTTTAGGTAGAGAAAAATGCTGGATGACAAAGAAAGAATTGCTTTATGATAAAGCTTCTGAAAATGGCTGGTTCACTTATTTCTATCATGAAACTTCTTTTTCCATTGGAATTATTAATAAGATTACTAATGCGAAAGGCGAAATAGAATATAAGGTTAGAAAAGTTGAGAACATCCAAAGATAGATATATAATCAATAACAATTGTTTAAAAACTGGTAGAGCTGGCCTAGACCTTTTATTTCTAACAATATAAAAAAATGTCTGGAGAGGGAATTCATGCATGAAAATGCAGTTATAGTAAGCGGAGTAAGAACGGCTGTATGCAAATTTGGCCAGGGATTTAGGGATGTTCCAGCACAGCGATTGGGCGCTCTGGTTATTACAGAATCTGTAAAAAGAAGCGGTATAAATATCCAGGATATTGAGGAGGTAATTATGGGTAATGTAGTTACCGCAGGACTTGGACAGAACCCGGCACGCCAGGCCGCAATATATGCGGGAATTCCTCCTGAGATCGGTTCATATACTGTAAATAAAGTATGCGGCTCAGGCCTTAAAGCCGTCATGCTTGCAGCCCAGGCCATAAAAGCTGGTGATTCCGACGTAATAGTTGCCGGAGGGATGGAAAACATGAGTTTCGCTCCTCATTTGATAAGAAACCTCAGGTGGGGACATAAGTTTGGGGACACAAACATCACTGATGCACTGATTTTCGATGGTTTATGGGATGTTTATAGTAACTTCCATATGGGAATCACCGGAGAAAGGATAGCGGAAAAATTCAGCATTACAAGGGAGGAAGCAGATGAATTTGCGTTATTGAGCCATAAAAAAGCATTACAGGCGATCAAAAGCAGAAGATTTGAGGAAGAAATTGTACCTGTTGAAGTAAATGGTACTGAAAAAAAGGAGGATGAAGGAGTAAGGGCGGATACATCGCTTGAAAAATTGGGAAAACTCCCGCCTGTTTTTAAAAAAGATGGAATTCTAACTGCTGGTAACAGCTCACAGCTAAGTGATGGGGCCGCAGCGCTAGTTGTTGTTTCTGAAAACAAAGCCGAGGAACTTGGATTTAAACCGCTTGCGAAAATAATAGCTTATGCGACAAGCGGCACAAGACCTGAGGATGTAATGGAAGCACCGATCCCGGCCGTCAAAAAACTTCTTGGAAAAACAGGATTTACGATCGATGACATAGACCTCATCGAACATAATGAAGCCTATGCATCTGCTTCTATTGCGATAGCAAGGGAACTGGATATTGATCCCGGGAAGTTCAATGTAAACGGCGGTGCGATAGCACTGGGACATCCCCTGGGTTGCAGCGGTGCGAGGATACTCGTTACACTTCTTCATGCGCTAAAGGAACGGAAACTTAAAAGAGGACTGGCTACACTTTGCCTTGGAGGAGGTAATGCTGTTGCTATGTTAATTGAGAGGTAATATGTTTTATACCAGAGAACAGAAAAATATAATTGAAATGTTTTTTTCAGATGCAGAGGAATATAATCTTATACTTGGGTCAATAGGGGATTTCGTTGAAAAAGAAATACTGCCTGGTGCGGCAAAAATTGATGAGGAAGAGATATACCCAAGACAGAATTTAGAAAAGGTGGAAAAGCAGGGAATCATGGCTATTCCTTTCCCAAAGGATTATAACGGGCTTGAGCTTCCTTATCCTATTTATATAGCGGCTCTTGAGATGCTTGCAAAAGGCTGTTCTAATACTGCCCTTCAAGTTTCTATTCAGGGAATGGTTTGCGAAGGGATAAGAATATTTGGCAATGAAAAACAGAAAAACGAGTTCCTGAAAGAAAAAGGTCTTGTAGAGGGAAAAAGCCTTGCAGCTTTTGCTCTCACAGAACCCTGCTGCGGCTCGGATGCAAAATCTATCCAATCAAAAGCAAAACAAACAGATGAAAATTATATCCTCAATGGTACTAAAACCCTTATAACAAGTCCTGGAGAAGCTGATTATATTCTTGTTTTTGCAGGATCGGATAGGGGAATTTCAGCATTTTTTGTACAACGAAATACACCCGGATTCAATGTAGCCAGAGTCATCCCAAAACTGGGATTCAGGGGACACAAGTTATCCGAAGTGCATCTTGATAACTGTGAAATACCTGTTAATAATCTCGTCGGAGAAGAAGGAAAAGGTCTGGAGTATGCAAAGCAGATCCTTAATGCGGGAAGGATGACAATTGCAGCGATAGCTATCGGGATAGCTCAGGCTGCATATGAAAAATCCCTTTCATACAGCAAGGAAAGGAAGGCTTTTAGTGAGAGTATTTCGCAATTCCAGCTGGTGCAGGAGAAACTGGCTGACATGGCCACGGAAATAAATGCAGCAAGACTCTTGACCTATTATGCAGCACATTTAAAAAGCAAAGGAAAAAACATTGTTTTTGAAGCTTCCCAGGCCAAGCTTTTTTCCACTGAAATGGCCTTGAGGGTCTGCGATAATGCTATCCAGATACATGGTGGTTACGGGTATACAGACGAATATGACATCCACAGGCACTGGAGAGATGCAAGGCTGCTTACCATTGGTGAAGGTACTTCTGAAATTTTAAGATTATTAATAGCCCATCTGGCTTTGAAACAGTAAGATACGTTATGGGAACGGTGAGGGATTTTATGATCATAGGAAATGAAAACATAAAGATAGAGAAGGAAAAAGAGATCACTACTATCATATTGAACAGACCGCTAGTCCGGAACATTCTTGATTCAGAGATTTTAATTGAAATGGAAAATCATCTTACCAAATTTGAAAATGATGAAAAAACAAGGGTTATTATAATAACAGGAAATAATAATTTCTGCGCCGGGGCAAATATAAAAGAGTTAATGGAAAAACATCCTGTGGAAGCTGAAACTTTTTCAAGGCTTGGTCATAAGGTATTCGATCAGATCGAAAATATGGGAAAGCCTGTGATCGCTGCCATTAATGGTTATGCCCTGGGTGGAGGATGCGAGCTCGCACTATCCTGCGATATAAGGATAGCTGCAAAGAGTGCAAAAATCGGCCAGCCTGAAATTAATCTTGGCCTTATTCCGGGTTTTGGAGGAACGCAAAGGCTACCGAGACTTGTAGGGGTTGGAAGGGCAAAGGAATTGATAATGACTGGCAGGATTATCGATGCCAGGGAGGCGGAGGCCATAGGATTGGTCAATAAAGTTGTAAAAGACGGGGAATTAATGGAAAAAGCAAAGGAGATGGCGCAGGTTCTGGCGCAAAAAAGCCCTTTGAATCTCAAGATCGCGAAGAATCTGATTAACAAAAATCATGATATTAAGAAATCGATGGAGATGGAAATTATGGATTTTTCAGTGTGTTTTGCTTCAGAGGATCATCTGGAAGGGATCAAAGCATTTCTGGAAAAGAGAAAACCTGTATTTAAAGGCAAGTGAGGTTTATCGTTTAAAATGTCCGAAAAATTTGATGTCATAATCGTGGGCGCAGGCCCTGCCGGTTCTGCAGCTGCATATTCCCTGGCAAAAATGAGATTTAATGTTCTTTTGATCGAGCGCGGCAAATACCCGGGAGCCAAGAACG
>CABEAN010000155.1_pt1 | contig 18039 bp, 19 predicted proteins | sample 3132371 | NCBI WGS metagenome assembly CABEAN01 (sample SAMEA5534343, study PRJEB31848) | metagenome | biome: tundra; feature: field; material: soil | place: USA | collected 2013-05 | depth 0.45 m | reverse complement strand
AGGTCTTCTATTCGTATCAAGTAACAGGCGTAGCATGCATGTCCGGGGTCGGCGAGCAGCCCATGAGCATTGGTGAGATAATCAAAGGCGCGATTTCCAGGGCAAGATCGGTTTTCAGGGACTGTGAATATTCGGTGGGGATCGAGGACGGTATATCCCCTGTTCCTGAAACCATAAGCGGTTATATGAACTTCTGCTGCTGCGCCATCTTTGATGGCACACGGACATACCTTGGTCTTGGGCCTGCTTTTGAATATCCTCCGGAATGCACAAAACGTGTCGTGGATGAAGGAATAACGATCTCAGAGGCGTTTATTCCTCTAACAGGCAAACCGGATATCGGGTACGAAGAAGGTATTATCGGGTGGCTGACACATGGGAAAATAAGCCGGGCAGATTACACAAAACATGCTGTAGAAATGGCAAAGATCCGGATTGATAATAGGAGGCTGTATCAATGAACCATCACACCGGGCATACCCGCGCCGCGCACCCGCCCGAATATTCAGGGTCAGCCGACACATATTTATCGGTGGCATCCCCCAGGTACAAAACCTGCAGGGATTTACTTCCATACCTGTAGACCGTTATCCCCTTGCACTTTAATTTATAAGCGAGCATGAACGCCTTCTCAACTTCCTTGAAATCAACATCATTCGGGAAATTAATAGTCTTTGAGACCGCATTATCGCAATATTTCTGAAAAGCAGCCTGCATCTTCACGTGCCAGTGGGGGGTTATGTCAAAAGCTGTCACAAAAACACGCTTCAGATCATCCGGTATCTCTTTTAATCCTGCAAGTGTGCCAGTCTTTGCGATTTTCATCATTAATTCTTCGCTATAAAATCCTCTTTCTTTTGCCACGGCTTCAAAATAAGGATTTACTTCAATAAGTTTTGTCCCCTCAAGTACATTCCTGACAAAAGAAACAGCAAACAAAGGCTCAATACCGCTTGAGCATCCACCTATAATGCTTATTGAACCGGTGGGTGCGATTGATGTAACGGTAGAGTTACGTATAGGTTTTTCGTATATACTTTCCGGAAAATTTGGGAACGCGCCTTGATCCTTTGCCATTTTTTCAGATGCTGCATGTGATTTTTCCTGGATGAAACTCATTACTTCTTCTGCGGTTTTCAATGCTTCATCAGAATCATAAGAAATCCCAAGTTGAACCAGCATATCCGCAAAACCCATTACCCCAAGGCCGATTTTCCTGTTCGCCTTTGTGATTTTCTCAATCTGCCAAAGGGGATATTTATTGATATCAATTACATTATCAAGGAACTTGACTGCAATATTTACAGTTTTTTCTAGCTTTTCCCAATTTATAGAATCGTCTATTAACATTTTTGCAAGGTTTATCGAACCCAGGTTGCAGGATTCATAAGGTAACAAAGGTAATTCCCCGCACGGGTTCGTGCTTTCAATCTCCCCTATCTGAGGCGTGGGATTGTGTCTGTTTATCTCATCAATGAATATAATTCCCGGATCCCCTGTTCTCCATGCCATCGTTATTATGAGGTTCCAGATATCCCGCGCCTTCACCTTCTTTACGACTTCCCTGTTTCGCGGATTGATCAACTCATAGTCGCTATCCTCCTTGACCGCATTCATGAATCTGTCATCAACAGCCACTGATATATTAAAATTTGTAAGGAAACCTTCCTTTGTTTTTGCAGTGATAAATTCAATAATATCCGGATGATCAACCCTGAGTATTCCCATATTTGCGCCGCGCCTTTTCCCCCCCTGTTTGATTATGTCAGTTGTGGTATCGAATACACGCATGAATGAAACAGGGCCTGAGGCCACTCCTTTTGTGGATTTTACAATATCTCCTCCCGGTCTTAAGCGCGAAAACGAAAAACCCGTCCCTCCACCTGATTGCTGGATAAGCGCCATGTTTTTCACAGCATCAAAAATACTCGTCAGTGAATCTTCTACCGGAATTACAAAACAAGCAGAGAGTTGTCCGATATCGGTACCCGCGTTCATAAGTGTGGGTGTGTTGGGGAGAAATTCAAGGTTCACAAGCATGTTGAGGAAATCTTCCTCCGATTCAGGATCAAGAGCCACAGCTTTTGCAATTCGCCCAAATAGCTGCAAAGGTGTTTCTATCACGTCCCCTAACTCATCTTTTAACAGGTAGCGCCGTTGCAGTACACTCACGGCATTAACACTCAATTTCAGTTCGTCCCTCACACCAAAGAATTCTTTGGCTTTCCTGATCTGAGCCCTCTTTTCCCTGTATAATATGTATGCTTTTGCGACAGAGGTATAACCCCTATTAATTAAGACTTCCTCGACAGCATCCTGCACATCTTCTACACCGGGTATTCCGGTTATTCTTTTATCAAGGAGTTCCACCACCTGGCCTGAAATTTCTCCTGCGCTTTTACCATCCTGGCTTTTTGTTGCAATAAATGCCTTGAAAATGGCTTTAGCTATCTTTGCTTTATCAAAATCTACAATTCTTCCATCTCTTTTCCGGATTTTCTGCGGCATCATCCCACTGGTTAACAATTGTAACGCTAATATTAAAATCCTTTTGTCATAATGAGAGATTTAATAAGGTTTGAGAGGATATTCTGAAGGTAAAAACATGATAGAAAAAGTCATCTGGCTGGCGCTTGGATTGCTTGTTATAGCCTCGCTTCTCCCGCTTCGTAATAAGATCAAACTTCCTCTTGCAGGAATAAGCTGGCTATTTTTTTCAATTCATTGGATGCTCCAGTGGAAGCATTATTATGATCTGGAAGATTATGTCAATGTATTCCTGACGATTTTTGCATCAGTTTTTAGCATATTCATAGGTTACATCATGATAAAGAAAGACAAGAGACTCTTTGGCAAAATCAATGGAATAGATACATTGACATCTATTTTGATGATGACCACAGCTGCCGCAATAGGTGGTCTTTCTTATTTTCTCTTCTCCGAGATCCCTTCAATGAATTTGTGGTTAATCTCCACAGTCACTGACCAGACCGTATGGATGGGATCGTTATTTGGAATAATGATAACAAGGCTTGATTGGAACCTGATAGCAGTGAATGGTTATAAAGTGGAGATTATCCTTGCATGTACCGCTATTGAAAGTATAGCATTGTTTATAGGATTAATCGCAAGTGTCAATGCGCCGTATAAAAGGCTGGCCTCGGCTTTCATTGTCTCTGTTCCGGTAATATATGGTTTGAATCTTATAAGAAACGTTTTTGTTGTTGACGCTTATGGGATGATGTGGTTTGGCGACCCGGAAAAGAGTTTTTATATTGCACATACCATAATTGCTAAAATCGGTTCGCTGATCGCATTATTCCTGGTCGCGTATGTTGTCCTTAAAATACTTCCGGAGATCATAGATATGATCGATGGGATCCTGAACCTTGTCGGAGGGATTTTTAAAAATGATGGCTAGAGGATCGCTTTCATGGATTTCAGGAATTTTCCTTTTTACTATCGCTTCATGGATCGCTTTTAAGAATGTGTCAGGTTCGTTTCTGATCTCATCGATTTTTTTTTTGTTATTTGTCATTGGGATTATCCTCTCCATTTTTTTCATTATTTTCTTTCGGGACCCGGAGCGAACACCATCCGGTGATGAAGACGATGCAGTTTCACCGGCTGATGGAAAAGTGATTTCTATCCAGCACAGGACAATCTGTATTTTCATGAATATCCATAATGTCCATGTGAATCGTGCGCCTCTTGCCGGTCCGGTTACTCATATCGATTATAAGCCGGGAGGTTATATCCCTGCCTTTAACAAGGATTCTGATGTAAATGAAAGGAACCATGTTGTCTTTAATACGGCAGCAGGGACTCTTGAATTGACACAAATTGCAGGTGTCCTGACGCGAAGGATCGTCTCATATATAAGCGAAGGGACTGTTGTTTTGAGGGGGGAGCGAATAGGAATGATACGTTTTGGTTCCAGGGTGGATGTCACGGTACCGGAGGGATATGTTTTTACAGTCGGGCTGAATGATAAGGTAAAAGCTGCCGAGACAATAATTGCCAGGAAAAAAGATAAAGTTCAACAACAATAAGCTATTGAAAATGAGGAAACAGACATGGGACAAAATATTCTAAAACTCATTAAGCCCGCAGATATCATAACCCTGATGAATGCGTTACTGGGATTTGCCTCAATTATAATGACCCTGCGAGGAGAGATAGAAAGCGCTCTTGTGTTGATACTTCTTGCAGTTATAGCTGATGGCGCCGATGGGGCAGTAGCAAGGTTTTGCGGATTCGGAGTTCTTGGCGCTAATCTTGACTCATTATCAGATGTAATATCGTTCGGGGTTGCCCCAGCCGTTGTTTCATATATTGCTCTTTCAAAGCTTGGGAATCTCGCGCCGGTTTTTCCTGCTTTTTTTATGGTTTGCGGCACATTGCGTCTTGCCAGGTTCAATGTTTCAGGGAAAAAGGACGGGTTTGAAGGAATTCCCATAACCGCAGGAGGATTCATAGTAGCGTTATTCCTCCTGGTAAAGGATATTGTTCCGTATTTTGAATATACTTTTGTGGCGCTTCTTGTTATATTATCCTTATTGATGGTAAGCACAATAAGTTACCCAAAAATAAAAAATCCCCTTACCCTTGCACCCATGGTAATAATTCTCATGTTCAATATTTTCGCGTTTTATCTGGGATTAACCGACCTTGCAAAAAAAGGTTCATTGCTCATGTTTATCCTTATTATGGTTTACGTTTTAAGTCCCATAGGAATGAAATTATATGATAGAAATAAATAATCGTGACAGGGCTGTTTTTGAAGCCGGGATCAAGCTGGGAGCATTGTATCACCAATTCGTTGGCACCCCGATAAATACGGAAATGCTCGATGGCCTATCAAGGATGATAGAGGAAAGCATAGGAGTCCAGCCTTTCGTAAGAAGTATCAGTGTTACTATAGATAACGAAATGGTTAAGGAAAAACAGAATCCCGGATTCGGATATTGCGAACTGGAAGGACGCATGCTTCACATAAGTTTACAGGTGCTTTATAAAAATGTGATTGCTTATGCAGAAATGTGTTATGATGAAGAAAATGATTATCCGCTTATGAGCATCAAGAAGATCGAAGAAATGTAAGATTTAATTCATCCCCAGAATTGCCACCATTTTTTCTTTTCAGGTTGTGGGGGTGAAAGCATTCTTTGTGTCTGGATATGAAGGACCTGTTCCTGATGAAGCAGCTTGAGAAGATCATCTATTTTTGTTCTCAGGAAATCTACCTCCTTTTTCATTCTATTCATTTCATTGCTTTCAACAGGTTCCAATTTGCTGACACTGCCAGAGCTGGCAGAACTTTCTGCCTGGATCTCCTCTTTTATGGTGTCCTTCGGTTTCTTGCTATTAAAATATAATTCAAGTGCTTCAATTACAATATCCACTTTAGGCCTGCCACTTGTTTCAATTTTTTCCTGCAGTCCTAAGGGTATCCTCACATTAAGCTGCTTCTTTTCACCCATGCTTATATAAATGAATATCTATATTATATCTTTTTCTATCAGGACTACATAATCAGGACTACACATGCTTAACTTTCGAATTGTACTTGTCGAACCCATCTACAGTGGAAATGTAGGTTCTGTTGCGCGCGTCATGAAAAATTTTGGATTTAGCGAGCTTGTACTTCTAAATCCATGTGACCTTGATATGCCAGCGCGCGTTATGTCGGTTCATGCCTATGATATTATCGAGAATGCCCGAATAGAATTTTCCATAAACGATGCCCTGAAAGGTTCAAATGTCATTATCGGGATGACAGGGCTTCCAGGAAAGACGGATAATAAACACTTCAGGATCCCTGCTTATAGCCCCAGGCAATTGAAAGAGAAACTTTCCGGGAATAACGGAATAATATCGCTTGTTTTCGGAAGGGAAGATGCAGGGCTTCGAAATGAGGAACTGGAAATGTGCGATATCATAGTCAATATTCCTACAAGCCCGGTTTATTCAAGTATGAACCTTTCTCATGCAGTTGCTGTCGTCCTGTATGAGCTGAGCGATGAAAAAGGGGGAGATAGATTTTTAGCAGATCATTTTGATATCGAACTTCTATACGAGCATATTGATGAGGTAATGAATGATATTGAATATAAGGAACATAAAGAAGACAAGACAAAGCTTATGCTAAGTAGAATATTAGGACGGGCGCAATTAACAGCACGCGAGGTACAGACCCTTCGCGGGATACTGCGACGCATCCAGTGGAAATTGAGAACAGGTGAATATGGAAAATCCGATTAAATTAGTATTTGGCTGCTTTTTTGGCAAAAAGCCAAGAATTGCGCAAAGCCAGCTCATCAAGCCGTCCGAACTTAAAGGAGACATAAAATTAGGTGAGTTTGTTCCCTTCTTCATAGTTGCATCAATAGAAGTCGGGAATACCACTACTAAATGTATCCTGACAGCTACAAATATGAAAGATGGACACACACGCATTTTAAACAAGACCGTTAAAATGACTCGTGACGTAAGGAAACCCAAACCGAACGAAAGGATTTTTGGTACGACGCTTAGCGGGGTTTCACTGACCCGGGAATCAATTTCCGAACTCGTGAGGGACACGCTTATTGAGGCTCATGAGGCTGTGAATCTTGATATCACAACAGACCTTGATTTCGCTGTGAGGTCAACAGGTGTTGTCGCAGGTTTTTCATCACCGCATGAAGTCGGGGAATTCATAAAAGCGCTTGCAGATGGATGCCTGCTTGCAGGAATCCCGCCAAAAAAGATGGTGCCTGCCATGTCTATCGATAATATCCCCATAAAATTCAAAGACAAAACACTGATTGAGAAGATCGTATTTACAGGAGCAGTTGGAGGTGTTCTTCCTCCTGTCGGTTCTACTGGCGTTGAGATAGTTGCAAACGAAATGGAAGGAGAACTCGCAACAGCCGGAATAAAAGAAGGCGCCAAATGGTCCGGGGTGGATTTCAGGAACCCTGTTTTTTCAATGGATTTCGGGACAACGCTAAAAGGACGCATTACAAACGATGAGATCCCTTATGCAAGAACCATTGCCAATCTTTGCGGTTTTGCCGGCGCCATTCCCGATGCTGTCATAAAGGGAACCGGTCTTGTGGATAAGAGATATGGCGCTGCCCTTGATCTTTTCAAAGACGGTAAAGAACTTATGATATGGTTTTCAAAAAGCAGTGTTATCAAAAAATATGCCGATAAGATACATTCCGGGATAAAAATTGAGATCGTACCTGGAAATGTGAATAGATACGGGAGCGTACCTGTTGACCCTGCTGCAGCAAAAGATATCGGTGTCATCCTTATAGGATGCGATGTCGGGGAGAACGGAAGTCTTTTGCCAGAATTGACAGGTATCGGCTCTGAATTATACTCAAAACATGGATTAAAAACAATGTTTGCCACTCTTGACCTTGTATCGGCAAGGATGGTTGGCCGGATCGTGAAACTGGCCATGGAAAATAATCTTGTATCAGAAAAGACCTCTATTGGCATGACAGGAAGAGCTGCTATCACAGGCTGCAAACCTTACCTGATATTGAAAAGCATTGAAAAGCTGGGGTTATTTAAGGAACCGCGGGAACATGTTGTGTTCGTGGATGATGGTCTTGCCCGCGGCGCTGCTGTCATGGCGCGTTGCATGAACTCCATGGGAGTCCCGAAAAACCCCATCGGAGGCATAAGAGGAGGCAATTGTGTCCTGAAACAGCGTATTGACTATTATGAAAAATCAAAAAGGAGGAACGTATCTTGAAAGCACTTTTTATGATGGGATGCCCAGAACTGCCAGTTCAGACAGCAGCGGCATTGTACATAGCAAATAAATTGAATAAGGAGGGATTTGAAGTCACATCAGCCGGGAATAAAGCTGCTATAAGCCTTCTTCTTAATTCAGATCCTGAAAAGCATTATATAAAAAAAGTAATGGACCTTGACAGGTGCATAGGCGCTCTTGCCGAAAAGACAATTGATTTTGATCTTTGTTTTGTTTTTATACACAGCGATAGTGGGATCTCATATCTGGCAACGATCAAATCAATTTCAAAAGCAAAGACGATAGCCGTAATTTTCGGAAAAGAAATTGAACCGCTGATCGAAGCAAGCGGGGATTCTATCATCATTGCCGCAAAAGCTGTTCATAATCCCACGCCGCTTCGGGCACAGATAGACGGGGTGAAGTCATGGGCTGCGTTGAAGAGATGAATTATGAGATATTGCTTCCAAACAGCTCTTTTAAGGAATGTGCCGATTATATAAAGAAAAATTTCAAAGAAATATATTTTGTCCCTGCGGGTTACAAGATATTTGATAATTATCTTGTAGGAGTCCCACCAATACCGATAGCTGTTGATAATGAGGATATTATTATGCCTTATGTAAAGCCCTGCCACGGGTGTTTTGTGCTGAGGATACCGGGGAAGGAAGAAGTTGGAGTATTGAGGAAAGGGAAATAATAAGGCGACTTACCCGCCTTTTGGCAAAAACGGCATCAGCCAGCTAATGAATGAGTTCATGCTCCTTGTTTGCAGATAGAGAGTCCCTGTTCCACGAAACTCAGCTACGAGCCCTTCGCCGCTGAATATTGTTGATTTAAGGCCGCCAACTTTTTTTACAGTATAATCCAATCCTTCGGTGAAAGCTACCATATGACCTGTATCAATAGTAAAAGGCTCACCAGTCATTTTGACTTCGTGTATCGCGCCGAAACTGGAAATGAAAGCATCGCCAGTGCCCGCCATCTTCAGGAGAAATAAACCCTCGCGCGAAAAAAATGATTTAGCTCCGCCCCATTTAGTATCAAGGCTCAGGTCGGGAGATGAGGCAATGTAACTTCCATTCTGGACAAAAAGCGTCTCCCCGTTCAACCTGTGATGGGCGATATCTCCCTGGTAAGGCGGCGCGAGCCCCACGATGCCTTTTGATCTTGCAGTGAACGTGTTTGTAAAGAAAGACTCGCCGCCAAGTAAACCCCTGGTAAGCGAGCTTAACACGCCTCCTTTTGCTTTAGTTGCGATCTCTATTCCTGGCGACATGTATACCATAGCGCCTGATTCTGCTTCGATACGTTCCCCTGCTTCCAGTTGTACCTCAAGCAAGGTATAGGCCGGTTTATACAAAATTTCATGCTTCATAATTTACGCGAACATCCCTGCAACTTCTTCTTTTGTCTCTTTGATGATCATCTTATTGAAGGAATCCTTGAAGTCCTGCATGGTGACAGCTTTTCCTTTTCTTCTTATCACGAACATACCCGCTTCTGTAACGATCGCCTTTAATTCGGCTCCGCTTAAGCCATCCGTCATTCCTACAAGCTCGTCTATGTCCACATCCTCAAGTTTCATGTTCCTGGTGTGGATCTTTAATATTTCTTTCCTTCCTTCTGCGTCAGGGGAAGGTATCTCGATTATCCTGTCAAACCTTCCCGGCCTTAAAAGAGCGGGATCAAGAAGATCGATACGGTTCGTAGCGGCTACTATTTTGACATCCCCGCGCGCGTCAAACCCATCAAGTTCAGCAAGTAGCTGCACCATTGTCCTGTTCACTTCGGATGAACCTGTTGTGCCATCATAAGTCCTTCTGCTTCCAACTGAATCGATCTCATCAATAAAAACAATACTTGGAGCTTTCTCCCGTGCCATATCAAAAACATCCCTTACAAGCCGGGCTCCTTCTCCGATATATTTCTGGACAAGCTCGCTTCCGCTCATCCTTATAAATGTCGCTTTTGCCCTGTGAGCCACAGCTTTTGCAACAAGGGTCTTGCCGTTCCCTGGCGGGCCGTAAAGCATAATGCCATGAGGCGGCTCGACCCCAACATCAGTAAATAGTTCAGGGTTCGTGAGGGGAAGCTCAAGCGTCTCTATGACTTCATCTATCTGTTTTTTCAATCCGCCGATCATATCGTAATCGATATTCGGGCTTTCAATCAGTTCCATGACCCGCGCTCTTACATCTACTGATTTTGACATTACCCTGACGATTGAAAGATTGCCAGTAACTGCAACACGAGCCCCGGATTCAATTTCGGGCAGGATATCATCCGGGATCTTTGTAACAACTTCCTGGTTGCTTCCATGCTGTCTTAATAGCGCCATATCTCCAAGGATCTCAACAACGCTGCAAATAAAAAGAGGCGGCTTTTTCAATTGTTCTATCTGTGCCTGGTATTCCTGGATAGTCTGGACATATTTATTGTTCATGACCGCTGCTTCAAGAAGCCTGGAATGCATATCTTTGACCTGGTTCTTCAGCATTTGGATAGTTTCCTGGAATTCCACTATTTCGTTATCTGCAATTTTATTCATTGTACCCCCGGCAACCGGAGATTTTGCTATCGCATCATTCATATATGCTATACTGTTGGCTTATAGCTTATATATTGTAGGTGGATAGATTTATTATCTTCCAGCTAAATTAATCGATTCCATGAAGCTCATTGCATTTGTCGGAATGCCCGCATCGGGAAAATCAGAAGCTGCGGCTATAGCAAAAAAGGCGGGAATTCCGGTTGTCAATATGGGGGATGTTGTAAGGGAAGAAACAGCTCGACAGGGTCTGCCTCTGACTGATGAAAATATCGGCGGCACTGGAACTTCCCTTCGGCGGGAAGAGGGGATGGATGTAATTGCAAAGCGATGTGTCCCGAAAATACGCCTGATCAAGACACCTGTGGTCGTTGTGGATGGGACTAGAAATATTAATGAAATAGAATATTTTAAAAAAGAGTTCGATAATGACTTTAAGCTCATAGCTATTCATACGCCTTTTCAGATGCGATTCGAAAGGGTAAGAAAGCGCGCCCGGTCTGATGATATGAATAGCGCCGAAGAACTAAAAAGGCGGGATGAAAGGGAAAAGGGTTGGGGACTGGATAAGGCAATAGAAAAAGCCGATATAACTATCGATAATACCGAAACTATTGAGAAATTCCAGAAACAAATCGAAAAATTGCTGGCAAAAATATGAGCGAATCAGTAATGAACGTATCAGTAAAGGTTTATGCTGCTGTTAATCCCACAGAAATACAGGAGAAAGTTGAAAAAGCCATATCGAATTTTTTTCCTGTCAAGCTCAATCTTCAAGGATCAGAAATACTGGCATTGTTCGGCGAGGGCGATCTTGAAAGCTTAAGGACACTGCATTTGCGTTTGAGGGAAGAAAGGATACTTGATACGGCGCGAAAGATCTTATTAAATGGGATAAAGGACAATACGACTCGATTCCGATTGAACAAACAGGTTGCTTATATTGGCAAATTGAATTTTCCGGCAGGAGAGGAATGCCTGGGTTCTATCAATGTAGAAATATCGGCGCAAAATTTGAGCGACCTCTTTTCAGTCATCGACTGGCTTGTTCCACAGACAATAGATGGCAAACCTGTTATGGAGATCGATCTTTAATGGGTTTCCAGGAATATATTGCAGCAAGGGAATTCCTTGGATCGATCGGGCAGCCGGTGATTGCATATATTCTTATAGTATCGTTATTCCAGGGACTATTTTCAATTTTTTATATAATTAAAAAAAACAGTAAATATTATGATTATCTTATAAAATGTCTCTATATTTCAACAGGGCTTTATTTCATCGGGTTCTTCATGCTCGCATGGTTCCACATTCAGATATACAATACTGTTTTGATCGAATATCCTGCTGCATTGAGGCAGATGATACCGGTTGAAAACAGCCGGATCGCTGCTCCTCTCTGGATTGAGTCGGAAAAAATGTACTTCTGGGCCATGTGCGCGTCGATATTTGCTTTAACGGTGAAAAATAGAAAGGATATAATGTCTTTTCTCGGGATTATATTATCGATTTTTTCCCTTGTAATTTATTTTTTCTCAAACCCTTTCAAAGACCCCCTTCCGATAATGAATGGTGAAATCACGCAGTGGTATGCATTGCTCCCCTCAAGTGATATGAGGATTTTCGAGATGGCAGGAACACTTTATGGCCGCATTGCCTATTATTATAATTCAACGTATATGTGGACGCATCCGCCAATGCTGTTTGTTGCATATGCATCTCTCATCATCACTTTTGCAGCATGTGTTTATATGCTCTTTAGAAAGGATAAGCTATATGATGAAATTGCTTACCGTTATGCAAAAATCGGTTATATCCTTCTCACTACAGGTATGCTTATCGGATACCCCTGGGCTATCGAAGCATGGAAGGATAGCGCATGGTGGTGGGACCCAAAGATCAGCGGGTCAATCATGATGTGGGTGCTTTATAGCGCATACATGCACTCCCGTATTTATGTGAGCAAAGGCAAAATGTGGCAAACTACCGCATATCTGGGGATAATCTGTTTTGCATCTTTGATTTTCACATATCTTCTTACGTATATTGTCCCCGGGATCCATTCGGTGGTGCAGCCATGAAGCTAAAGAATTATGATTACTATTTGATAATCCTGACCACGCTCATCCTTTTTGCAATAGGCGCAGTAAGCCTTTATGGGATTACTTATTACAATTACCTTGCTGTCGATTCCCAGTGGACAAAGACCGTGCAATACAGCCAGTATATTGATGAAATGGATTCATACCTTTATCCGTTCCTTGTATTGCTTCTTATTTCACTGGGACTTTGCATTCCTAAAAGGCTCTTTGAACAGGATATCCTGATAAAATTCAGCGCCGCTATCCTGGGAATAACCGTGATCCTTACGGTTTTATCAGATATTGAAAAGGGATTGGGATTTATTCTTGCGGTAATGACCGTGGTTCAGGCTATTGTACTTATAATGACGATCAAGAAGAGCAAATCCATCAGGTTCGAAAAGGAAGGATACATTGTAAGGATCGGCTCATCGCTCCTCCATCTTGGATTTGTTATTATTATATTGAATTTTGTTAGCTTAAGAGAGAGTTCCTTTCACCTGTTGATCTTCTGGATTGGTGTTGTATTAATTACAGTGGGAAATATTTTTTCCTTTTATCCGGAAAAAATGGCTTTGATATAAAATCCAGGCGAATCTTGACGCCATCGCTAAAAGATACTCATTTTGAATCGATAACTTTAAATTCTTATAAAGACTCAAATCTCATGGAGACTGTCATCCGGAATGGTGACATTGGTATAAAATGAATAACGAAATATCAGAAATCCAACAAAAAAGCCCTGCATTGATGAAAAATATGGGAAAGAAACAACCAGTAGCGCTTGAATCATGGATGATAGAGGAATATTATGTTCCATATCAAGCATCTTAATTTATAATATTTATCCGGAGGGAGTATATGGAAGTAACGGGAGTTTGCAGTATCTGCGGACAGCCAGGAAAGCTGAATACGTGCATGTTATGTGGGAATTTAGTATGTTCCCGGTGCATGACGCAAAAGGGTGCATGTATTCGCTGTTCTCAGGGCAGGTCATTTTCTGGCCAAAGATAGTTCGTTTAATTAAAACGCCAATGCATATTAATACAAGCGACTTAATATAGAGCGTAAGATAGGAGGCTTTCATATCGAGGAGAACTCAAGTGATTTGAAACCCATCAAAGCAATATATGCTGTTCTCGGCAGCGGAGGTATTGGGCTTGCTCTTGCAAAAGAGCTTGAGACCAGGACTAAAAATATTATCCTTGTAGATAATGATTCTGCAAAGGTCCAGACATTAATAGAACAAAACCTCAATGCTTTAAAGGGAAATATCGGTGATACTGAGATTCTCTCAAGCCTGGATATCCAAAATATCGAATCTGTTTTTATAATGAGTTCTGACATCGAAGCAAATAAAAATGCTTTGAATTTTATTCGGAAAAAAGCCCCCGATGTCCAGATAGTTACAAGAGTCAATAATTACCAGCAGAAAGAAGAAATGGAAGCCGCTGGCGCTGACCTTGTGGTCCTTCCGTCGAACTTGCCTATCAAAGCGATAGCCTCAGCCATTGTCCAGTATATAGAAAAAATGAAATCTGTAAAACTGGCTCAGGATTTAAAGAAATTGATAAATACTGTTGGTGAAGGAAAACTTGCGATCATAGTCCATGACAATCCTGATCCGGATGCCATCTCAAGCGCCATGGGCCTGAAGGAAATCGCAAACAGCGTCGGGGTTAAAGCGGACATCCTTTATAAAGGCATCATTGGACATCATGAAAATAAGGCATTTGTAAACCTTCTTGATATAGAGATGGACCAGTCAAAAGACTTCAAGGGGTCAGATTATAAAAAAATAGCGATCATTGAATCTTCTGCGCCAGGTGTAAATAATTTACTTCCTCCTGGCACGAAGGTTAGCATTGTGATAGACCACCACCAGGCAAATATGGAAGAAGTGGAAGCAGAATACATAGACATAAGGCCCAACATAGGCGCGACAGCTACCATAATGACAAAATATCTCCAGGAACTTGAAATACCGATCAAAACTGAGCTTGCCACAGCCCTGTTATATGGTATTAAAGTTGACACGGATGATTTCAGGAGAAATACTGACCCTGCTGACATGACAGCTGCAGCATTTCTCTTTCCTCTTGCGAACCATGATATTCTAAACCGGATCGAGACTCCATCAAAATCCACTGAATCGATCGACATTCTCGGTGAAGCTATCAAGAACCGTCAGATAAAAGGCAGTTACCTTATATCAAATGTGGGAACGATCCGTGACAGGGATACACTGGCTCAGGCTGCGGATTACCTGCTGACGCTTGAAGGAATAACAACAACCCTTGTTTTTGGTCTGGGCGAAGATACGATATATATTTCAGGAAGATCCAGGGATGACCGGATAAATGTCGGAAAGATCCTGGCAGATGCTTTCGGCGCTGATAAGGCCGGGGGGCATGCCATGCTTGGTGGGGCTCAAATCCCTCTTGGGGTGTTTAGCGGTACAAAAGATAAACAGACACTTCTCAAATTAGCTGAAGAGGCTGTTGTAAAACGATTTTTGGCTGTTGTAGGGATGAAGAAAGAAACAAATTGATTTTCCAGGATGATTCAGTAGAATATTTTCCAGAATAGTTATCTATTCCCTTAACAATAAATACCCCCAGATATTATGGACGAGTACCAGCTTGATTATTTCAAAGAGAACGGATTTGTACGAAAACAGTGCCCGAAGTGCGGGAAGAACTTCTGGACGAGGGATTCCGAAACTGAATTCTGCGGAGATCCGCCCTGCGTTTCATATTCATTTATAGGAAAACCCGTTTTCAAGAAAGAATACGACATATTCTCTATGAGGGAGGCATATCTTTCATTTTTTGAGAAAGAGGGACATACACGCGTTAACCGTTATCCTGTTATCGCACGCTGGCGCGATGATATTTATCTTACAATTGCTTCCATTGCGGATTTCCAGCCGTTCGTTACATCCGGCCTTGTCCCGCCGCCTGCAAATCCCCTCACAATATCGCAGCCCTGCATCCGTCTTGATGACCTTGACGCAGTGGGCAGGAGCGGTCGCCACCTTACAACCTTTGAGATGATGGCGCATCACTGCTTTAACAAGCGCGGGCAGGAAATTTACTGGAAGGACAGGACTGTTGAGCTTTGTGATTCCTTACTTTCCAGTTTTGGCCTTGACCTGAACGCTGTGACATATAAGGAAGCGCCCTGGGCAGGCGGGGGAAATGCCGGCCCCAGCGTTGAAGTGCTCGTGGGCGGGCTTGAGCTTGCTACACTTGTTTTCATGGACTTAAAACAGACAAAAGGCGGCTCAATTGAGATCAAAGGTCAGACCTACGAAAAGATGGACAATTATATTGTTGATACCGGATACGGTCTTGAGAGGTTCGTCTGGGCATCCAAAGGCTCACCAACAATATACGATGCGGTGTTCCCCAGGATCGTGAATGAACTCATGGATCTTGCCGGTGTTGAGCATTCTATAGATAATCCTGAATACGCAGAAATCTTCTCGCAAAATGCAAGGTTAGCGGGTGTAATGGATATCAGTGGACAGGCAAACCTTTTCCAGCTCAGGAAGAAAGTGGCAGACAGCATCGGCACGACCGTTGAAAAACTCCAGAGGATCATGGTGCCGGTCGAGACTGTTTATGCAATCACTGACCATTCAAGATGCCTTGCATTCATGCTGGGCGACGGTATAATCCCATCGAACGTGAAAGCGGGTTATCTCGCAAGACTTGTGCTTCGCCGCACGCTTCGGCTTATGAAGGAACTGGATATAAAAGAGCCCCTGATTGAAATTATCGAGATGCAGATACGGAATTTCCCCGAATACCCGGAATTCAGGGAGCGGCTTGATACGATAAGGGAAATTGTTGCACTTGAGGAGGAAAAATACGCTGATACCATTGAGCGTGGAACGAAACTTGTTAAGAAAACGGCAAAGCATTTCAAGGAGAAAAAACAGCCCATTCCGCTTGCTGAGCTTATACAGTTATATGATACGCATGGTATCCCGCCTGAAATAACCCGTGAAATCGCAAAAGAAGCAGGTGTCGCAGTGGAACTTCCTGATACGTTCTATTCACTTGTCGCGCAATCGCACAGCAAGGCGCAAACAGAGGATGAAGAGACGCTTGCGCTTGATTTACCGCCAACACAAAAGCTTTATTATGAATATCCGGAACAGATCGAGTTTGAGGCAACTGTTCTTGATGTTATTGAAAATAATGTGATCCTTGACAGGACGATGTTCTATCCTGAAGGCGGCGGCCAGCCTGCTGACCACGGGACACTTTCGGTTAATGATTATGTCGTCAACGTAGCGGATGTACAGAATTTAAATGGAGTTATTGTCCATGAGACAGATTCTGATTTCGGCTTCAAGAAAGGCGATACGGTAAAAGGCATAGTCGATTGGGAACGGCGAATGGCGCATACGCGGCACCATACTGCCACGCATATAGTGAACGAAGCGGCTAAATCCGTGCTGGGAAAGCATATCTGGCAAACAGGCGCTCAGAAGTCCACGGACAGGGCCAGACTTGACCTCACGCATTTTAAGCGCATTACGGATGAAGAGTTCAAAGAGATAGAACTTCTTGCGAATAAAGCCGTGATGAAGAACCAGCCCGTATTTATCGACTGGATGGACAGGATAGAGGCCCAACAGCGTTATGGTTTTGTCCTTTACCAGGGCGGTGTGCCGCCGGGGAAGGATATCCGGATCCTTCGCGTGGGTAATGATGTGGAAGCCTGCGGCGGAACGCATGTTTCAAATACCGGATTGATCGGCCCGATCAAGCTTATTAAAACAGAGAGGATACAGGACGGTGTAGAGCGAATTGAATTCTCAGCGGGTGAAGCTGCGGTAAAACGAATACAGGAAAGAGATGAGCTTCTGAAAAAAGCTTCAGAAGCGCTTCGTGTTTCCCCGGATCAGCTTCCTGATACCGTGAACAGGTTCTTTGAGGAATGGAAGGACTTCAAGAAAGAGAACGAGCGCCTGAAAGCAGAACTTGCGGAAGTAAGAGTGAAGGCGATGATGAGCGATGCCGTGGATATTAATGGCCTGAAAGTGCTTGCAAAGAAGATTCCTCATGCTGACGTTGAGGAACTTATCAAGGCAGCCACAGAGTTCAGCAAGAACGACGATGTTGTGGCAATCCTTGCCAGCGATAAGGCGGGCGTTAAGATCGTGATGAGCGCAGGGGCGCATGCCCAGAAGAAGGGTGTAAATTCCGGCGCAATTGTGCGCGAAATGTCAAAGCTCCTGGGCGGAGGCGGAGGCGGAAAACCGGGGATAGCGCAGGGCGGGGGGACGGATGCGAGCAAGATAGAGGAGGCGCTGGAGAGGGGCGTGGAGATGGTGAGGGAGAAGGTGGATGAATAATGCCAATAAGATCATTTTATAAAATACTATCACCGAAGCTTTTAAGTCTCATTCCATCCTTACGAGCGAAAGCTTTTTAAAAAGCCTCGGTGGCTCAGCTTGGCAGAGCGAGAGATTTGTAATCTCTAGGTCGAGGGTTCAAATCCCTCCCGGGGCTTCTGGTTATTAGTACGAATCCGATTACTTTCGTCCTGCACTCCAAAGCATTATAGTATCGTACAAGAATACGGAAGTGATTGGACATGATAGACATACATCATTTTAGCAAAAACCTTGATGCTCT
>CABEAN010000149.1_pt1 | contig 18686 bp, 19 predicted proteins | sample 3132371 | NCBI WGS metagenome assembly CABEAN01 (sample SAMEA5534343, study PRJEB31848) | metagenome | biome: tundra; feature: field; material: soil | place: USA | collected 2013-05 | depth 0.45 m | reverse complement strand
TCAGTAGGTTCTACAGTTTCATTAGCAGTTTCAGTAGGTTCTACAGTTTCATTAGCAGTTTCAGTAGGTTCTACAGTTTCATTAGCAGTTTCAGTAGGTTCTACAGTTGCATTTGATTCTACAGTGGCATTAGATTCCACAGTTGCATTTGATATTACATGCGTCGCAGACTCTTCCCTTTCTTTATCATCCTTATTCCCTGATCCTTCATCCATATTGCCTTCAACTGTATCTTCATGGTCTTCAACCGTATCTTCATGGTCTTCAACTGTATCTTCATGGTCTTCTACAGCCACATTATATCTTACATGAGTCTCAAAGTCTTTCCTTTCCTGATCCAATTTGTTCTCTATCTCAAGTAATTTATTCAATATCTCCCCTGACTCTTCATCCTTCACGACTTCCGATGTATCTTTATGGTCTTCTTTTATGGTTACATTAGATTTTACTTGAGTCTCAGAGTCTTTCCTTTTCTGATCCTTGTTGTTCTCTATCTCAAGTAATTTATCGAATTTCTTTCCTGACTCTTCATCCTTTATGATTTCCTTTGAGATAATCGCCATCTCTTTTGCTATTTTGGCATTATATTTTGCATCAAGCTGGGCGCGCTTCAAGGCCGCAACATCCTCTTCAATTGTTATATTCCCTGCTTTGAACTCAATTTTTAGATCTTCTAGAGTCATCTGACGCTTTGCTATCTCGTCGTGAAGCTGGTTTACCATCTGGACTGCAATGGCAGAATTACTTCCATGTTTTGCAATTTTGCCCTTGAACATACGGATCTTTATCTGTGCATAATGGTTCTCAAGAGTATTATCCATGACATCAAAGAGTTCGCCACCCCTGTATCCTTCAATCTCATATACATTAACATACCATTGGAATTCAATCTTAGTGCCAGAATTATTTCCTTTAAAGTTCACCTTATGGAATCCAATACTATCGTTATCCCATGTATGCGTATAAAAATATATATTACCATCAACATCTCCGTCCACCGGTTTTCCATCAACGCTCCAGTTGTATACTTTTATCGATTCGGCAGTTGTAATATAATATTCAATTGTTCCATTGACTGTGCTATTCACATATACATAGTCAGTGGCCTGTGGGGACCATTCCAGAATAGTTGCATTTGTCTTGATGTTGCCCCCTGATATTATTTCTGATGCGCTTGCAGGCAATGCCAGTACGCCCAATAGAAATAATATTATGATAAGTTTCATTTAGTTTACCTTAACCTTACATATTCTGCTATTTAATTAAATACATCGGGAGTTTAGGGGTTCTGAAGAGTTTATTAAAACTTTATTGAATGTTTTTTTTAATTTTAAATCATCATTTTTCCTTATTTCAGTTCCATATTTGATATGAACTAATCTTTCTAACATACAAGTAAAATAAACTATTTATGTATGCCTATCTCAGAAAACAAAGTATTCTATTTCGAAAAAAATCCATTCTTAAATTAACGTGATTCAAAGAATTTATAATATAGGATAAATATGTAACGTCAAGTTAATAGCAAATAAACTATATTAAAGCACAATCCATGCCGAGGTGGCAGAGCGGACTAACGCGGCAGGCTCGAGACCTGTTTTACCTTCCGGTAAGCTAGGGTTCAAATCCCTACCTCGGCGTATTCATAATTATTATTTTTTCGCGTGTTTCAATATATATTCCGACAATCTCTTCTTTATCCTCATATATTCCACATCCGATAGGCCGCTGGATTCAAGTGCAGAATCCCTGAGATAACAGGGTTTTGTGATCTTGCAGCACCACGTCATGCTGCCAAAACATGTGCCTTCACCATATTCAATGGGTGTTTTTCGTGCAAAATCGGTCTTGATCTTCATGAATTCTTCAGCGTTGATACCTGCCTGTTTGAGCGCGCCATGAAGTGCGCAGGGTTTTACAGGAAGACAGCAAAAAGCAAGCGCTCTCAGGTCGCCGCCGCCGCAAATATGCTTGGGAGCATTGTACCAGCCAGTCATAGATTGGAGAGAGGTCACTTCGAAAACAAGCTGGTCTATGATCCGGGGATTTTTTATGACTGCGCGCGCAACAGACACCATATCTGCGCCACGTGAGAACATTTCCTTCGCGGTTTCAAAATCAGTGATCGAATTATTGCCTATTATGAACAGGTTCGTTGAGTTCCTGATCCGTTTGATAACACCGACATCTACACCCTCAGGATGCATGGCATCTATATGTATAATATCAGCTCCGGCTTTTTCGATAGCTTTTGCAAGCTCGACATCATTCACAACATTGGCTCTTGTTTTAACTGAGAGCACGACGCCGGTTTTTTTGATCTCTTTAATATAATCGCAAAGTTGCGGTATGTTTCTTAATAATGCCTCGCCTGCTCCCAGTCCAACCATTTCAGGCTGTCTGCAATGTGCATTTAATTCAAGGATGGCACCATGTTCTTTTGTAATAACCGCGGCTTCTAAGAACGGTCCGATGGATGCTGCGCGCACATTGATTGCTATGGTTGTGTATCCTTTTGCAGCAACAAGTTCTGACTTCAGGAATTCCAGGGGTTTATCTGATACGAATTCAGTCCTGCCTCGTTCTATCTCTTTGTGCGCGGCTTCATTTGTTGGCTTATCGAGGTTATATCCGCCAAGAATAATCAATCCTGCATTCGCAAAACCGGTTGCGAATTTGCTATCGGTTATACCTGCCATTGAAGCAATTGCAATTGGATTCTTGGGTGATGCATAACATATCTTAATGTCAAATAATTTTTCTGTCATGATTTATCCTAATTAATTATTTGCCTTCAGTTGTCGGAATCAGTAAAGAATTTTACGCTAAAACAATTTCATAAGGTTTTTATATCAATAATCCTTTTCTAAGTTCTATAAATGGTGGTCCAATGGTCACAAACGAAATTTTAGATAATTATTTGCCTGTCGTAATTCTTACGATCGTAAGTATTGTGTTCGTAGCAATCGCACTATTCATGTCCCTGATGGTTAGACCGATTAGCAATAAATCTAAGGAAAAACTATCTACATATGAATGCGCTGAAACGCCCATAGGAGATGCAAGGGTACATTTTAACATTCAATATTATCTTATTGTAATTGTTTTCCTTGTATTTGATGTTGAAGTCCTTTTCCTGTACCCCTGGGCTGTGCAATTCAGAAACCTGGGTCCGCTGGGATTTTTCGAAATGATAATTTTTATTGAAGTTCTTATAATAGGCCTGGCTTATGCCTGGAGAAAGGAGGCTTTAGAGTGGATCCATTAACGATTGATACTACAAAAATCAAAATAACCAGGAAGCAGCCTGTGACTGCGATTGATAAATTGAATGATACCGGCCTGATCAGTACGTTGCTTGCAGCAAGAGAACGCGAAGGGTTGATATTATTTTCAACAATTGACCAGGTTTTTAACTGGGCGCGTTTGAGTTCCCTGTGGCCTGTCACATCCGGTCTTGCCTGCTGCGCTATCGAAATGATGGCCACATCCATGGCGCATCATGATATTTCGCGCTTTGGCATGGAAATTTTCAGGGCAAGCCCCAGACAGGCTGATCTTATGTTCGTTGCCGGTACAGTAACGAAACGCATGGCTCCCAGGGTAAAAAAACTTTATGAAATGATGCCTGACCCCAAATGGGTCATTTCCGTGGGCAGCTGTGCAAATACAGGAGGGCCTTATCATGAATCATATTCGGTCTTAAAAGGCGTTGATCTGATACTACCCGTGGACGTTTATATTCCCGGATGTCCTCCCAGGCCAGAGGCATGGTTATATGGGATTATCCAGCTGAGGGAAAAAATCAAGAACCGTGGATATGGAGCAAAATGGGGGCTGAATAAATGAATCCGGCTGAAGAAATAAAGCAGTTATTTCCGGATTCTGTCGTAAGTGTAGGGCTTCAGATAAAAAAACCTCTTGCGATCATAAAGAAAGAGGGGCTGTTGGAGGTGGCCCAGAAAGTGAAAGAAATGGGATTTGATAATCTCTCGGTGATTACAGGCATTGATTACGGGGACCGTTTCGAGGTAGTTTATAATTTCTTTTCTTATGTTAAAAAACAGAATCTTGTCCTGAAAGTTGTCCTTGGCCATGAGAATCCGGAAGTCGCTTCGCTTGCATCTATCTGGAAAGTAGCAGATTGGCTTGAGCGGGAGACATATGACCTTGTCGGGATCAAGTTCCGGGGTCACCCGAATCTTAAAAGGATACTGTTGCCTGAAGGCTGGATCGGCCACCCTCTCAGAAAGGATTATGATATGAATGTTGATCAGTTCGTAACTATCGGGGAAGATGGAGAAGATATAGTGAGCACTGACGGGTCGAACCTGTTGAGGAGATAAAATGAAAACAGATGAACTTCTAATTAACATGGGTCCTGTTCATCCCAGTACACACGGTGTATTGAGGTTCAAGTTAACCATGGACGGGGAGATAATCAGGAATTGCGAAATCGTTATGGGATATCTGCATCGGGGGACAGAAAAGCTGGGAGAGATGAAAACTTATATGCAGTTCGTTCCTTACACAGACAGGCTCGATTATATCTCAGCCTTTCCCAATAATTACGCTTATGTTAAGGCCGTGGAGGAACTTGCAGGCATAGAGGTTCCGTTGAGGGCCGAGTATATACGTGTTCTTACGCTTGAACTGAACAGGATAGTGAACCATCTTGTGATGATTGGCTCTCTTCTTCTTGACCTTGGCGCATCTACTATGATAATGTACGGATTCAGGGAAAGAGAGAATGCCCTTGCGTTATTTGATATGTTATGCGGCGCAAGGATGACTTTTAATTATATCAAGCCCGGAGGAGTAAGGGAAGACATGCCTGAGGGCTTCATACCAAAACTCAACGAGTTCATAAATGATATGGATATGCGCATTGATGATTACGAGCAGCTTGTCAGCGGTAATGAGATTTTCATGGGGAGAATGAAAAATATCGGTGTAATGAGTGCACAAGATGCTATAAATTATGGTATGACAGGTCCGTCGCTTCGTGGTCATGGCGTGAATTACGATATAAGGAAAATCGAACCATATTCCGTGTATCCGGACCTTGATTTCAAGGCATGCATGCGCCGTGAATGTGACAGCTTTGCCAGGTACATGGTAAGAGTAGATGAAATGAGGGAAAGCCTGCATATTTTAAGACAGGTAGTTGATCAAATGCCCCAGGGGAAAGCAGCAACCCATGCAAAGTACGGGATAGCCCCTATGACGGGCGCTCCAACTGCAGTTTCCACATATTTCCCGAGGATATTCACTCCACCGCCCGGTGAGGTTTACAGCAGGATCGAGGCGCCTAAGGGTGAATTGGGTTTTTATATTGTAAGTGATGGGACCATTAAACCCTATAGGATCAAAATACGTTCACCCTCTTTCTGTAATCTTATAGCTATACCTAAAATGGTGGAAGGACTTATGATCCCTGACCTGATAGCGGCCTTTGGTACCATTGATGTTGTTCTTGGCGATGTGGACCGGTGATATAATGTTTGCAAATGCTTACGAACTTATTGTGTTTATCTTGAATTTTATAGGGATATATGAACCTATAAACAATATATTCAAGACATTAGGAATCGAGTATGTTTTAAGGATCATCATAGTATTCATAGAGATTGCGGTCCTGTTGGTTTTCGCACTTCTAACGATAATGTTCCTTACATGGATGGAACGTAAAGTTGTCGCAATGGTGCAGGCAAGATACGGCCCCATGGTAACAGGCCCAAGAGGATTGCTCCAGCCGGTCATGGATGGTATAAAACTCATAGGAAAAGAGGATATAATTCCTGCAAAAGCTGACAGGTGGGTTTTTACACTTGCGCCTTTTCTCGTATTCATACCAGCGCTCCTTATATTTATTCCACTGCCGTTCGGAGAGTCACTGATAATATCAGATCTAAAGGTTGGGCTTCTCTATTTGATTGCTATATCTGCCCTGTCACCAATTGCGATTTTGCTGGCAGGCTGGTCCTCAAATAATAAATATTCATTGATGGGAGCGATGAGGGCTGTTGCCCAGGATATAAGTTATACAATACCACTGGCCCTTTCTGCTATTGCTATTGTTTTGTTTACAGGCTCCCTGAGTACTGTCGATATTGTAACTGCTCAAAATGGCACATGGTTTGGCTTTATTCCAAAATGGTTCATATTCCTGCAACCCCTCGGGTTCATTCTATTCCTTATTGCTTCCATTGCTGAAATGGGACGCATACCCTTTGATTTCCAGGAATCTGAACAGGAACTTGTTGCAGGATTCTTCACTGAATACAGCGGAATAAAATTTGCAATGTTCTTCCTTGCAGAGTATGCTCATTTATTCTCAGTCTCTGCAATTGTTGTCACACTGTTCCTGGGGGGATGGTCATTCCCTATCCTTCCCTATCTTCCGGCGGCATTGATTCCGCTGGTGTCGTTCGTAGTATTTCTGGTTAAAACGTATGCAGTAATATTCTTTGCAATGTGGTTGCGACATACAGTACCCAGGGTAAGGATAGATCAACTCCTGAACCTTGGATGGAAGATCATGATACCCCTGGCTTTACTTAATTTACTGGTCACTGGTTTCCTTTTGACAGTAGGGGTGTTCAAATGACCTGGATAAGCAAAAACTGGACTATGGAGGGAATCATTAGGGGGCTCATTGTTACCATGAAACATATATTACGTATCGGTAACAGGCCAACAGTGACCGTTCAGTACCCATACCAGAAAATGAAAGTATCGCCAAGATTCAGGGGACTGCATGCAGTTGATGAAAATGCCTGCATTGGCTGCGGGATATGTGAAGTGAATTGCCCGAATGCGACAATACAGATAGTAAAATATAAAGCCAAATGGTATCCGCAGGTCAATATCGGGATGTGCCTTTTCTGCGGCCTTTGTGTGGATGTATGCCCCATGAATGCAATGAAAATGACAGGGAATTATGAACTTGCGGATTACACCCGTGAGAGCCTCGTGTATGGTCCGGATAGATTATTATTCAACAAAGAGGTGAAACAATGATAGACATTGTATTTCTGGGTATTTCGGTTCTAACTATCATATCAACGATCATGGTGGTCAGGTCAAATAAATTAGTCCACAGCGCAATATATCTTGCAGGAACATTCATTGGAACCGCCGGTCTTTTCATATTGCTCCAGGCAGAGTTTCTTGCATGGGTGCAGGTCCTTGTCTATGTTGGGGCGGTTATAACCCTGATATTATTCACTATCATGTTGACTAAGAAGGGGGAGGAAGAATAAAATGATCAACAAGACGTTCAATTTATTGATAGCATTTATGTTGTTTGTTGCAATGTTCATGGCCCTGGATGACAGTTATACGGATCTTGCAAAGAAGGAGGAAATAACCGCTATAAGTATCGTGAATATCGCAGGAAGTCCCGATATCAGGGGCGGGATATTCAGCGATTTTATTTTTTCCTTTGAATTGCTTTCACTGTTATTGTTAGCAGCATTGATCGGTGCCCTGTATGTCGCAAAAAAGGAGGCATAAAATGTCGTTATATTCATATCTCTTAATTTCGATAATAATATTCACCATAGGTGTGTATGGAATAATTACACAAAGAAGCGGGATCAAAATCCTGATGTGCATAGAACTGCTTCTGAACTCGGCAAATCTTAACCTTGTTGCATTCTCAAGTTACAATGGCAATGCGACAGGCCAGGTATTTGCAATATTCTCAATAGCTATAGCAGCAGCAGAAGCAGCTATTGGATTTGCGATACTTGTGGCTTTGTTCAGGTTGAAGGATACTATCAATCTTGACAATATCAACATCCTGAGGTGGTAATATGTTCAGTGAATACGCAGCACTAATAGTATTATTGCCGGTCATAGCATTTGTTTTTACGCTTTTCCTTGGTAAGAAGCTCTATTCAGGCGGAGCTTTGCTACCAATAGCGGCAATAGCAGGATCGTTTATCATCTCGCTCGGAATATTCCTTGAGATATATCCTGATGGAATGGTACAGCAGTCATTCCCCTGGTTTGCGGGAATGAATCTTGGAATTTTAATTGATCCGCTGGCTGTAGTAATGCTGATGATGGTTTCATTTGTCAGTTTGCTTATACATATTTATGCAGTCGGGTATATGTCTCATGATCCTGCCAGACCACGGTATTTTGCAGAAACATCACTGTTCACAGCAGCGATGTTAAGCGTAGTATTATCTGATAATATCCTCCAGTTCTTCGTTTCATGGGAACTTGTGGGCCTGTGTTCATTCCTCCTGATTGGGTTTTGGTATCATAAACCATCAGCAGCGGCAGCAGCAAAGAAGGCTTTCCTTGTTACCAGGGTCGGAGATGTGCTCTTCCTTGCAGGGATCGTGCTGCTCTATGTAAATATGAAATTGCTGGTAGATAATGGAACTCTTGTGGTCGAATCGCAAAGTTACATATTGCAATTCAAGACAATGTTTGAAGCAATTACGCTGATCAACGGGACACAATTAACTTATATAACACTTCTATTTTTTGGCGGGGCTATAGGTAAAAGCGGCCAATTTCCTCTTCATGGCTGGTTGCCTGATGCAATGGAAGGCCCGACCACAGTGTCTGCCCTTATTCATGCCGCAACAATGGTAACAGCAGGTGTTTACCTTGTTGCAAGAACATTCCCGATGTTTGTCGCAACCCCGTCAACAATATCTGCAGGTGTGCCGGATGCGCTTCTAATAGTTACTTACGTAGGCGGTTTCACTGCCATTTTTGCAGCAACGATGGGACTTGTAATGAATGATATTAAGAGAGTGCTTGCTTATTCAACTGTCAGCCAGCTTGGTTATATGATGCTGGCACTTGGGACTGCAGGAACTGTTCTTGGAGCTAAAGCCGTGGGAATATCCATGTTCCATCTTTTAAGCCACGCATTCTTTAAAGCATTGCTTTTCCTGTGTGCCGGAAGCGTGATCCACGCAGTTGGCACGAATGATATTCGTGAAATGGGTGGTTTATTCAAAAAGATGAAAATAACCGGTACCACTATGTTAATAGCAGCACTTGCACTTGCAGGTATTGGCTTTCCGTTTGCAGGTCTGGGTATGCCAATAATGAATATTGGAACTGCAGGGTTTTTCAGTAAGGATGCAATAATAGAAGGGGCATTAGAGTATGGGGAAGTGACACATGATATGATCCCTTACGGCTTTGCTATTGTCGCCGCTCTTTTAACATCAATATACATATTCAGGCTGTGGTTCATGACATTTACAGGAAAGCCGCGTTCTGAAAGGCATTCCCATGAATCACCAGGGGTAATGACCGGACCATTAATGATATTGGCAATATTTGCCCTATTGTTTGGTTTTTCCCAGCTTGGTTTCTATGGTTATCTTGAGAAAAATTTTGAATTGATGGATGTAAACATAGCTGTTCATGAAGGTGAGGCATTCCACCCATCAGCATTTTTAATACTGCTGCCTGTGATCGTGGGAGTGTTGGGTTTCTTAATATCATATGCAATTTACAACAAACGAATGATCAATATGAGCAAGATCGTTTCATCCGGGAATCCGCTTTATAAACTGTTATATAACAGGTATTATGAACCAAAGATAGGCGCAGACCTGATCGGAGTAAAATTGACTCATGATGTGGTAGCCCGGTCAGGAGAGTTCGTTGACCGTAAGATCATTGACGGGCTTGTAATAGACAATATTATCAGCAATACACTGCTTAAGCTTGGTGAAATAATCCGGAAATTGCAGACAGGAGTAGTCCAGAATTATGCTTCTGTCACAATACTTGGAATAGTGTTGCTTTTAATTTTGCTTAAGCTTAAATTCGGAGGGACATAATGGCAGCTTTAATTTCATTAATGATCGCTATCTCTTTTTTGGGGGCGATCTTAACATTTTTAACAAAAACCCGTGGGCAGGCACGAACGATCGCTTTGATAACATCATTGATATCATTTACTTTGTCATTGATATTATTCTCAGGATTTGAAAGTAAGATATCCACAATGCAGTTCCTTGAAACATACTCCTGGATACCAAGTATCGGAGTGAACTTAAAGTTCGGTGTTGATGGGATAGGTTTGCCGCTTGTGCTCTTATCGAATATAATTATCCCGCTTACAGTCATATTTGCATGGGGTGAAACACAACAGGCAAACAAGTTCTACGGTTTGATCCTCCTTGAACTGGTAGGTGTGATTGGAGTTTTCACTTCACTTGATTTCTTTGTGTTCTATATATTCTGGGAAATCGTTCTTATACCAATGTACTTCCTGATAAGCATCTGGGGAGGACCGAGAAAAGATTACGCCGCCATTAAGTTCTTTATATACACGCATGTGGCAAGTCTTGTCATGCTGCTGGCAATCTTTACATTGTACTTCAATGCGCTGCATGTGACCGGGAAACCGAGTTTTGACATCTTTGAACTCCTGAAATCCTATCAGGTCATGGATGGATGGTTATTGAATGGTGTAATTTCTATAAAAGATGCGGTGTTTTTGGGATTACTATTTGGTTTTCTTGTCAAGATGCCAGCTGTACCTTTCCATACCTGGCTGCCTGACGCGCACGTGGAAGCCCCAACAGCGGGCAGTGTAATACTGGCTGCTTTGCTGCTCAAGATGGGTGGTTATGGCCTTTTCAGGGTGATACTTCCAATTCTGCCATATTCTGATTCAACAGGAATAATGATCTCGATAATGGCTATAATTGGTGTGCTTAGCATACTCTACGGAACATTCCTGGCGCTTGCCCAGCGCGACCTCAAGAAGATGGTCGCTTATTCCAGTATAAGCCACATGGGTTATGTGACCCTTGGCGCTGCTGCACTAATTCCACTTTCCGTAAGCGGAGCGATGTACCAGCAATTCTCACATGGTCTCATAACAGGTATCCTGTTCATGTCTTGTGGTGTGATCCAGCATTCTGCAGGAACAAGGATAATTCAGGACTTAGGAGGCATAGCGAAATATATGCCAAAACTGACGTTTGTCATGCTGGCAGGGTTCCTTGCTTCACTGGGATTACCAGGAATGAGCGGATTCATAGCTGAATTCCTCATCCTTGTGAACTCATATTTCACGCTTCCAACATTTGTGATCCTGGCGCTATTTGGTATCGTATTCACAGCAGGATACCATCTCTGGGCCATGCAAAGGGCAGTATTCGGTACATATAATGAAAAACTGGGGCATATCCATGATGGGGCGAATTATGAAATAGCTTCCATGGCCATTCTTGTCCTTTTGGTAATATATTTCGGACTAAATCCGAATCCTGTGCTTGATATGATGAATACGAGTTCAACTCAGCTGCTTCAGTTTGTTGCCGGAATGAAGGGAGTGATTACATGAATTTCAATTTACTTCTCCCTGAAATAGTGCTGACCATACTGGCTTTTGTGATTATTTTAATGGGTTTATTGATCAGCAATAAATCCAAGAATATGCTTGGATATTTAAGCGCAGCAGGTCTTCTGGCTTCACTTGTTTATGTTCTTGGCAACGGGATGACTGAGAAGATGAGTTTTTTCTATGATTCCCTGGTTGTTGACCCATTGTCCCAGGTTTTCAAATTAATATTCCTGGTAGTTTCATTAATCACAGTCATTGCTTCTATCGAATATTTCAAGAATAATCGGAATCAGGATGAATATTATACTCTCATTCTCCTATCTACGGTTGGAATGATGATAGTAGCATCGGCAAATGACCTGATAGCCTTATTTGTAGGTTTTGAACTTGCAAGCATGTCAACATACGTACTTGCCGGTTTTGAGAAAAAGAACCCGGCTTCACTTGAAGCAGCGTTGAAATATTTCATAATAGGCTCTATATCCTCAGCTTTGATGTTATTTGGTATGTCGCTTGTATATGGAATAACCGGTTCGACCAATATTCCTGCGATAATTGGGTTCTTTAAGATCACCCACCTCAGTGCAGAAAGCTCACTTGGGATACTGGCAATGATTTTCCTTGTTGCAGGATTTGGTTTCAAGATGGCGCTTGTGCCATTCCATATGTGGGCTCCGGATACATACGAAGGTTCACCCAGCGTTGTCTCTGCCATGCTTGCAGCCGGTTCAAAGAAGATGGGATTTGTTGCAGCATTCAGGGTTCTTATCCTGGCATTAGTGGCCATCAAAGTCGATATCCAATTAACCTTTGCAATACTTGCAATAATAACCATGACTTATGGCAATGTTGTAGCAATTTCCCAGCGCAGCATCAAGAGGATGCTTGCATATTCATCCATCGCCCAGGCTGGATATATTTCACTTGCTTTTGTTGCAATGACCCAGATGTCTGTCGCAGGAGGCGTCCTTCTTGCTCTCGGCCATGCCCTCATGAAAGCAGGCGCATTTATTGCAGTGGCAGTTGTCAGCTATATGGTTTTGAATGATAATAAGAATGCCAGGAATACAGATGATTTAGGCAATTTTGCAGGACTTGGAAAACGCGCACCAATAACGGCATTGTCCCTGTTCATATTTTTCCTGGCCTTAGCAGGAATACCGCCATCAGCGGGATTCATCGGAAAATTCGTATTATTCTATTCAATAATGGTAGAAGCTTTAACGCCTGCAACCAGCTGGTTCTTAATTATAGTGATCATTGCAATTTTGAACAGCGCACTATCCATTTATTATTATGCCAGGGTCATAAGATATATGTATGTGTTGCCTCCGAATGGCGAAAGAATTAAAGAACCTGTTCCTTATGTGATTGCACTCCTTATTGCAGTGATAGGTACGATAGGAATAGGCCTGTATCCTGAACCTTTCATCCAGATGGCGATAAACGCGGCTCAAGTTCTAGGAGTGTGATAATTATGGCAGATTGTGAATTATGCGGCGCAGCAAGACCAACCCTTTGTCCTGTAAAAGTATTAGACCAGCGTGTAATAGTCGCTTATCCGAAAGGGACATGGAGAGGCATAAATGAAGAATGTCTTAACAGGTGTCATGAAGGGAACATTAATCGTGTTCCCATAAAAGCAAAAAAATGTGATCTATGCGGCACAAGGAATGTACCCCTATTCCTCGTGACAGTACAGATACCCATATTCCAGGAACCCTATCACAGGGATTCAAACAAAGCGATATGCGAGAGTTGTTTTGAAGCCTGTGAAGATACGATAAAACGACGGGTTGCTGAAAAAGAAGAGTCACATCATCATTAAATTAGTTTTAACCTGACACCCCAACTTCACACCCTCATTTATATTTGTGTGAATGCAAGAGAATTATATCTTGCCTTTAGATTACACTGATTTAAGAGAAATGAAAAAGCGCCAGGATATTGAAGGGTTACTGAATATCCTTGAAACCGGCGATATAAAAGAATGCCGGGAAGCGATACGGATACTAGGTGAACTGAGGACCAGGAAGGCAGTTTCTCCTCTTTTGGGATTTCTTGAGACCGATGATGTACACATCCGTTCAAACGCAGCCTGGGCTCTTGGCGAAATAGGACATGTAAAAGCTGTTCTTCCCCTGATCGGGCTTTTGAATGACCCTGTTGAAAATGTTCGGATAAATGCGGCGTGGTCGCTGGGACGAATCGGCGATAAACGCGCTTTATCGGTATTAAGGTCCGCAATGAAGAACGGTTCAACAGACCTTCGAAAACATGCCAGGGAAGCAATAGCCAGAATAGAATCTAATGAAAAAGATAAATGGCGGGAAGATGCTGACATTCCTGATATCGTAGACATTCCCCTGATTGAAATTGAAGTTCCATCAAATATGGAGTGTAATTATATATCAAGGGTAGAAGATGCTGACTCCCAGACAGATTATGAGAACATGGCCAGGTTCTCAAGAAATGTCCAGGTAAGAGATACAGGTGATTCATTTTCAGAAGAAGATACACGAAAGATCGTATTGGGATTAAAAGACGATTCCAAAGGCCTTGTATCAGTCGATATTATATTCAAGTATAAAGATAACACAAATGGCGAAAAAAAGTCAAGTTCCGTCTGGCTGCAAATGGCAAGTGTAGGCACAAATGGCGATCACAAGACTGAACGGGAAATAGAAAGGATTGATTCCAGGCCAAAAAGAAGAACTGCCGAAGGCAGCAAGAGAATAGCGAAAATAAAACGTTCAAGAAGGCCAAAGCCGGTTGAATATGATATACCTGACGAAGCAGGATCAGATCAATTAGAGAAATATCCTTCTGAAATTGATGACACTGATATAGAAGAGTACCCGGAAGAGAGGGTTATAACTAAGAAGATTATTACTCGCCGGGAGAAAAGACCAGTTGTCCGCGAAATACCCGAAGAACAAGAATACGGGTATGAAGAAGAAACTCAAGAAATTCCTGAACTAACAAGACCTGAGCCAAAAACCGAAGAGACAAAACCCGAACCAAAACCCAAAGAGACAAGGCCAGAACCAAAACCCAAAGAGATAAAACCTGAAGTGCAAGCTGCCCCTCCAAAAATACCTGATAAGCCAAAACCGGAACCAAAATCAGTAGAAATCAAGACCGAAATAGCCAAAGAGAAGGTACCCCCAGAAATAAAGCCGCCTGTAGAAGCTGTAACAGCAAAACCTGCAACCGTACCAACTCCAGGTGGAAATGTGAATTCGGCAGTCCAGCTCTTAAGTAATATAGGTATGTCAGGTATGACGAATGCGGCTTCAACTGTCACCCAGTTAGGAGGAGAAGAAGCAGAGTCGAAACATTCTCAACTGCGTACGATCCCAATTGAAGAAATGAATGATGAAATAACAGGTCTTGGCGATAGTGTTGTGATGATCAGTGTAGAACTTCATGGGAATGGACAGGAAGGAGAAGTAAAAGGCGAGATGCAAATGTATATTTCAAGCCAGAATGCGCTTGAGATAGCTAATGAACTCCTTTGCAACACTCCGGATACTGCAATAAAGGAATTCAATGATGACATTACTTCCACATTGAAGGAAACTGCCAATATTTACGGGGGGCAATATATTAGCGCAATTTCCGAATATATTGGAGTGCCGTTGTCATTAAAGGCTCCCTCATTCAAGACAGGCAAATCTTCACAGGTCGCAGAATCCGTATTGAAGGATATTACCGGAAAAGTGGAGTTTGCCCTCGCGACAAATATTGATTTCGGGAATAACAGGATTGGGCGTTTGATAATGCTGGTTGACCCCAAATCATTTGATATTATAATCGCGAAGCTATTTTAGATTTATTATGGGAATTCATTGATTCTTTTATTCAACCACTTTGCAAACAAACCCAGCGCCCTGTACCTGTGGGAGATCCTGTTCTTTTCTTCATCAGCCATTTCACCAAATGTGACTCCACTGACCTCGAATATGGGATCGTATCCGAAACCCAGGTTTCCCCGGATATCTTTTGCGATTGCCCCGGCTACTTCTCCTCCAAAAACCATTGGTTCCTCATGGGGGCGGCAGTATCCTATCACGCATTTAAGGCAAGCGCTTCGGTTCGTTTCCCCATCCAGAAGTTTCAATATCCTCTCATTTCCAAGAGTCCTGGCAACATATGCAGAATAAGGCCCCGGGAATCCTGAAAGAACATCGATAAATATCCCTGAATCATCCACCATGACCTCGTTGTTCAGTTTATTCGCTGCCCATTTTGCACCAAAACCTGCAATGGCTTCCAGTCTATCCTCTTGTAATTCAGGATATCCACAATTGTTTTGCTCTATTTCTATACCAAGAGGCGACATGATCCGGGTTGCTTCCCTTACTTTATGGGAATTGCCTGTTACAAAGATTATTTTTCTCATGGATTATTGAAGAATTTTTTCATTCATTTGTATTTGGATCTAATGGGGTAGTTTTTTTTATTTTTTGTTGCCAGAGTCTTTTTAATGAATTCCCGATACTTCGGGTTGTATTTCATCAATATCAACATTATCGGATAGCGAAGGAATATTATCAATGATATGGTGCCAAGAGTAAAACCGATAACAAGGATGATCTTGGATAATAATGGAAGGCTATTGAATTCTATCATGAACGTCATTTCGCCCTGTCAAGACCAAACTCTTTATGGAGCACAGACACAGCCTTTTTTGCACCGTCTTCGCTGACTGCAAACGAGATATTATGCTGCGATGAACCCTGGCTTATCATAATAACATTCACCTTTGCTTTTCCAAGCGCCCCGAAAACTCTCCCGGCTACTCCCGGCGTATTTGCCATCCCTGCGCCAACAACGGCTACAACGGAAATGTTTCTGTCCGGTGTGACCTCTTTAATGATCCCATTCTTGAATTCAGCTCTTATTGCCTTTACAGCCTTATTAAGATGGGATTCGTCCACCACCAGTGAGATGTTGGCTTCTGAAGAGCCCTGGCTTATCATTACAATATTTACGCCTGCATTTGCAAGTGTAGTGAAAACGCGTGCTGCGACACCGATCGTTCCTACCATGCCGGCGCCTGAAATATTGATTAATGCCACATTTTTAATTACTGTTACGGCTTTTACTATATCTTCGCTCAGTTCCTGGTCTTTGACTACGATCGTCCCCGGAACCTCAGGATGAAATGTATTCTTAACCCGAACAGGTATTCCGTGCCTGATAGCAGGCTCGATAGCCCTTGGATGCAGTACTTTTGCCCCGAAATATGATAACTCCATTGCTTCAATATAGGAAATAACAGGGATGGGCCTGGCTTCAGGAACGATATTGGGGTCAGTTGTCATTATCCCGTCCACTTCTTTCCAGAGCCATATCTCATTGGCTTTTATCGATGCTCCTACGATCGATGCTGTGAAATCAGAACCTCCACGCCCTAGCGTTGTGATAATACCTGCCTCGTTCTGGGCGATAAAACCACATATCACCGGGATACTATCTTTAAGGAGTGATTCTATCCTTTCTTTTACTAATGAATAAGATTCCTCAAGGGGTTTGGCATTCCCGTATTCATCCGTAGTTATTATTCCAGCCTCGCCTCCGGTGAAGGAACAGGAATTTACACCGAGGGAATTAAACGACCCCGATATGATTGGCGCAGCCAGCCTCTCGCCATATGAGCATATGTAATCGAGTGACCGTGCGGTCAGCTCACCAAGATAGCAGATACCAATAAGAGCCTTTTCAAGTTCCTCAATCCGCTGGTCAAGGTGATGCGTTGTTTTTTCTTCAATTTCCGAAATACCGATGGCATCCTTAACGGCCTTATGGTGCTGTTTTGTGAGGTCAGCGATGAATTTTTTTACACCTTGTGTATTTCCAGTCTCTGAGGCATCCTTTGCATTTTTCAGGAGGGCATCCGTTACTCCGCTTAAAGCTGATGTCACAAGTACGACTTCATTTCCTTCATCACGGTATTTTCTTGCCAGTTCTGCGACATGTCTTATGCGGATGCCGTCGCCGACAGATGTGCCTCCGAATTTCATCACTAATCTCATATAGGCTTTTTCAATCGTCAGAGGTTCTATTAAAGGTTACTAAAACTAACAGGTAAATCAAGGGTAGTTATCGTGATATTAGAAAAACTATTAATATGGATTGAAATATTAAGAGGATGCCGCAAAGCTTCAGATTGCGCTGGTAGTGTAGCGGCTATCACTAGGCGTTGCCAACGCTTAAACTCGGGTTCGATTCCCGACCAGCGCATTTTTTTGGGATTGCAAAACACAATATTTATTAATAATAAACATATTAAAACAAATTTAATGGCAAAAAAGAAACAAAAACTTCCTGAAAAAAAATCAGGTCTTAAAACAATTCATATTATACTGGCGCTACTTGTAATTTCGGCACTGGCAATTTATTTTTTGAATTCCGGGGGAAAGGGTCCGGAGAGCCTGCCAGATGACAATTATAAAAAATTGAACACAACTATTGAGCCGGGTAAAGTAAAGATCATAGAATTTTTGAATTTCGGTTGCTCGCATTGTAATGACCTTCGTAAAAATATGCCCCAGCTTCTGCAAAAATATGGAGCTAAAGTGGAAATAACATACATTCCCATCAATTTTGTCTCACAAAAACAATCAACAAAGAGTGTTGAAGCCTATATTATAGCGGAACAGATGGGAAAAGGAGATGAAATGCTTGATGCATTATTTAATGCCGAATTCGATAAGGGAATGGATATATTGGAAAGCACCATTGCAATTGAAACTGTTGCGGAAGGCATCGGGCTCGGGCCGGATTTTAACAAGAAACTTGTAAGTGGCGATATGAAAAATGCAGCTAATTACAATCTCAGGCTGGCGAATGATTATAAAATTACAGGTACTCCCGCTGTTTTTATCAATGGGAAGTTCCAGGAAGATTTTTCGATAGCAAATCTGGATAAAGTTGTCGGGTCGCTTCTGGAATAGGGTAACTGAATTTCCTTCTCTTTTTGTTCTAATATTCAAAAATGGAACTACTATCCTGTCAAATCATATAAAAAAACGTGATCTACTGTTATGGATGCGGCGCAATCCAGCGCATGCAGAAATTACTATGTTCAGATTTTGAAAAATTAGCCGCAGATGAACGCAGATAAGCGTACTATTAACACTTTCGGTCAACATTAGCTTTATAGCGCTGGGGTTGCGACCCCAGACCCCAATGGATGCGCCGCCGCTGGCGGGGTTTACCATGTAATCACCGGTTGCATATTATCACAGCACCATACTCGCACAGTAAGATAAAATAGTATCCACTAATCAATTGTTTGGCCATATTCCCTTTCCAAAATAAGATCAATTCGGTT
>CABEAN010000138.1_pt1 | contig 19483 bp, 22 predicted proteins | sample 3132371 | NCBI WGS metagenome assembly CABEAN01 (sample SAMEA5534343, study PRJEB31848) | metagenome | biome: tundra; feature: field; material: soil | place: USA | collected 2013-05 | depth 0.45 m | reverse complement strand
TGTATAAATTATCATGGATATCCTGGCCTGACATCCCGTGCTCTATTTGATCGGCAAGGATCGCAAGTGCGAATTTTTGCTCTTTCGTGAAACTTTTTACCTGTGGTGGAATAGTATCCTGGACTTTGAACTTTACGAATAATGGGGCATATTTGGCGAGCCAGTTCCTGGCATTATTGGCCCTTTGCCTGATCGCCTCTTTGTCGGATGTATCATAGCCAGTGCGTCCCAGGACGGTGAGAAGATAATCAAAACCCCTGTCATCCACTATTTGCACAGCTGTGACCATGTGCCTGAATGGGATCTTTGAAGGTATCGTCCCTTCCGTGCGTGAAAGCTGGTGCGCCCTCTGATCGCCTTCCACCTGGTCATACTCATCAATAAGATTAAGGAAAGCAAGCCCGGGGTCAAATTCAATGTGTTTCTCAGGTTTTTGCCTGATTATAAGGTAGCGCAGGACTTCTGGCGGCACGATCTCAAGCATATCATTGATGGATATTGCAAGACCGGAGGATGAGTGCATAGCACCTTTGCCTTTTAGCATTATCCACTCATACACGATCGGGTGGGGTGGCTCATAACCATATATCTCGCGAGCGATCCGTTTTCCGGTATCATATGAACCTCCGGCTGTTGCATGATCTTTACCGAAAGGTTCAACGGTCGTCCCGAAAATCGGCCAGCGTGCAGGCCAATCCACGCGCCAGTTGAGTTTTCCACCCCCCGTCATAGAGACAGTTCCGGTTGAGCCGCATTTGCAGGCATAATCTATCGTTTCTTTTTCTGTATCAAAACCAGTCACTTTTGTTGTACTGAGCCGCCCGCATTCTTTACATATCGTATTGAATGGGCTCCAATCGGGTTCGAGGTCGCGTCCTGCCACTTCGGCCATTATTTTTGCGATTGAATCCTTGTTAGTAAGGGCTTTCTTGATGGCTTCAACATATTTTCCCTCTTTATAAAGGACATCAGCCCTGTAAACAACAGGTTTGATGGAAAGGGTATGCAGCGCCTCGATGAATGGAAGAAGGAAATGTTCGGAATAGCTCTTGTGATTCCCACATGGACACGGTATCTCAGAGAGGGGTTTTCCAACATGGGCTTCATAATCCTTTGAAAGGAAAGGATATACTTTGCGAAGAGGATCAAATGTATCCGCAATATATATAAGATGCACATCTGCACCCTTATCCACAAGCGTTTTATATACAGCGTCCGCAGTTACGACTTCTCTCATATTCCCAATGTGGATCGGGCCGGAAGGAGTAATCCCCGATGCCACAGTATGTTTATTTCCACGCGAAAGTACGTTTTCCGCGATAACATCTGCCCAGTGTATTGTCTCTTGCGTCATTGCCACCTAAAATCACATAAGAGATATTAAAAGATACTCTTATCTTTTATTTATCCAATCAGGAGTATATGTTACGAGTAGCCGTTGGAGGGACCTTTAATCCTTTGCATAATGGACATATTGCCCTGTTGGAAAAAGCAGTGGAATTAAGCCGTGGTGGTGAACTGCTAATAGGGTTGACATCCGATGAAATGACCAGGAATAAGGATCATGAAGTGGATGATTATGAATCGCGCTATAATGATGTCATGAAATTTATCAGGACTTTTGGGATTATCCCGACAATTGTAAGGCTTGATGACCCATACGGTCCCACCATAAGAGAGGATTTCGATTATCTTGTCGTATCCCCGGAAACGCACCCATCCGGACTTAAGATCAACAGGATACGCAGTGAAAATAACTTAAAACAGTTAAACATTGTGCTTGTTGAGTATGTTCTTGCGGATGACGGTTTACCGATATCCAGCACACGCATCTGGAAAGGGGAGATAGATAGGCACGGGAAAGTTTTGTGAACATCTACAGGGTCAACATCTCTTCACGCAAAAGACTATAATATCTCAGAAATATAATTGAGGCTAACATTACTGAGGCGATAACATTAAATTACGATTCCTGGGAGGAGCACAAGAAGTTGGACGGTCTGCGATCATCCTGAACGAAGAACTTCTTCTGGATTACGGGATCAAGCCAACTGACCCGCCATCTTATCCTTCGAACGGTCTTCGTCCTAAAACCGTCATAATCTCCCATGGGCATCTTGACCATTGCGGCCTTGTCCCGAATCTTATGGACCTTGGGCCTGAGGTCTATTGCACATCAATTACGGCGAAATTATCTGCATTACTTGCACGGGATACCCTTAAGATCGCAGGAAAAAAAGGTCATGTGATCCCATATTATCATGAAGAGATCCAGGAATTTGAGCGAAAAGTAAGAGTAAAAGGCTACAGGCAGGAATTCAACACGAATGGTTATTCTGTGTGTTTTTATGACGCAGGGCATATTCCCGGGTCTTCCATGGTACATCTTGAAAAAGAAAAACAGAGTCTTTTCTATACGGGCGACCTGAATACTATCAATACAGAACTCCAGAAAGGGGCTGACACAGATTTTCCGGAGAGTGATATACTCCTTATTGAGAGCACATATTTTGGAAGGAACCACACCCCCAGGAAATTACTGGAGGAACGGTTCATAGAATCCATAAGGGAAACAATTGATAATGGCGGGAGAGCAATAATACCGGCTTTTGGCATAGGAAGAACACAGGAGATCATGCTTATCCTGAAAAAACACGGACTTCCTGCTTTTGTGGACGGAATGGGAGTTGATGTCTTTCACCTGTTTAAAAGGTCACCTGAATGCGTAAATGATATCAATAAATTGGAAAAGGCGTTCACCAGGGCAAATATCGTTAAAAGGCAGGACAGGGAAACGATCATAAATGAACCTTCCATAATCGTGACAAGTGCCGGGATGTTAAACGGGGGGCCTGTCCTGTATTATATCGATGAGATATTCGACGATCCGAAATCCAAGATATTTCTTACCGGATACCAGGCACAAGATACGAACGGCAGATCTGCACTTGAGCGAGGGTATATAGTGAACGGGAAACGTACTGTACATCTTAATTGCAAGCTTGAGCTATATGATTTTTCAGCACATTGCGGGGATGTGCAATTAAAAGGGGTGGTAAAGACTTTCTGCGATAATGGCACAGGGACGGTTATCGCAGTGCATGGTGACAACACGGAAGGGTTTGCAAACTGGATACGGGATGAAATGGGAGTTAGATCATTTTCTCCTGCCAATAAGGAAATGATTGCCATATAGGTCGAAGAAAAGTTTAAACCAATTGAATTCAATCTAAAGTATAATGAACATAAAAATTGTAATATGTTTCATAATAATATGTTTTCTTCCTGCCGCATCTCTTGGTGCAACCGAAAAGGTCTGGAGCGCAAAATCCTCAGGGTTTATTCAGGTCAATGAATCTATGGCTTTTGAAAATTATCTCGTGAAAGTTACTGCCCTGAATAATACGAAATCGACAATAATTGTTTACAAAGACAGGGCGCTGATAGAAACGAAAGAGTTTGAAGTAAATGAATTTAAAAAATATGATGATGTGGGAATAACTCTTTTAGGGGTAATCGGGGAAAATTCATGGGTGGCTTTTAGCCGGCTTGAAAACAAAGATATCTGGATCCCTTCAGGAAGAAAGACATTAAAATGGGGAGACACATATTCATTTGAAGATTATTCCATAGGAATAGAAGCTATTGGTAAAGATTCAGTAAATCTTACGATATCAAGCCAAAAAAATGTTAATACAGATGTTTTCACAGAAAATGGTTCGAAAATTTATGGCGACTTTCGAATATTTGTCACGGACATAAATAGAACTGGCTTTATAGATATTGAATTTTCCAAATACAGGATCCCGACGGTCAAAGCAGAGATAATTACTGATAAAGATGAATATTTTCCCGATGAAAATATTTCCGTATTAATAAACATTACGACTGATGAACCTCTTAATATTGCAGGTTTGAGTCTTGATAGCAAAAATCCAATAACATTTAATCCGTATTTTTTTACTGGAGTTAATATTAATGGTACAAAATCTTTCAAATCTAAAATAAACGAGCTGCTCCCTAATTCAATGCTCACCATCAATGCAAAAGTGGAAGTGCGCGATTATTATAATAACGCCTACTTAACAACAGCGAGCAAGGAAGTATCTGTTGCTCCATATATATCCATTATAAAACGCGTCCAGGAAGAAACAGACGATGAAAAAGTACTGGTTGAATTGTTCGTATATAATTCCGGATCAAACAGAACATTTGTTCACATTCACGATAATGTATCCGAAGGTACATTAGAAAACCAGAAGGATTGGCATGTCGAACTGGGGCCAAAAAAATCAGCAAACGTATCATATTATATATCTCCCATAAAACCAGGGATATATCAGCTTACAAGCGCCACAGCGCAATGGGACAAAGAGGAAAGCAAATCAAAGAATGTTAAGATGACCGTTCATATGCCTTATATACGCCTGGTCAAGAAAGCTTTGAATAACGCAAGCCTGACAAATGTGGAATTGGAAATAATAAACAGCGGCGACAGGCCGGCAATTGTTGCAGTGGATGATAAAATACCAGACGGTCTTCTATTGGAGAGAGGTTCAACAACATGGTCGGGTTTTGTGGATGCCGGAAAGAGCGCAAATTTCGAGTATTCATTGAAAGGCAATGCTGTATATCTTCCGGAAGCGAATGCAACATATCGTGATATCCGTGGGACAATCAGGCAGGCACAATCAAATCCTGTACAAAACAATGAAATCTCCGGATCAACCGAGGTCGATAACGTGTATACAACACATATAAATGCAGGCCGGTATGAAATAATAGCATTTATGATATTGTCATTTCTTGTGATCTCCGGAATAATTGGAAGTATTGCATTCATAGCTTATTTAATAACAAAAATTAAGACGAGGTCGAATTAATGGATATTTTTTCAATATTGCTTTTTTTCATATACTCACTCCTGATTCTTGGAATTCTGGTATTTGTATCGCCTGTACTTTCCGCTTTTATTATGATACTTATTCCTGTGGTTCTTGTCTTCATCTTTTCGGATGGTGCGAAGGGATTCTTTTCAATAATGCAATTTTCATATTCAGGGATACAGGTCTTTAACCTGCACATCCTGCTCCTTATATGGTCTGCTTTTATCGGGGTCATATCATATCATAAAGTTCTGACATGGTACCTTTTAAGAGAACCTGCCTTAAAGGAGGCGGCCCATGTTGTTAAGAACGCTGCACCTGCTGTTGCGGATCAGCCGAAAACATTGGTTTTCAAGGTAAAGGATTTTTTGGAAAAGATATACAAAATACTTAAAGGGGAGAAAATAAAACTAAAACCATAATCATGTTTTTCCAAAATTAAACCAGCAAGTATAAGAAACAATTCGTACATAATTATTATAGGTGATGCTATAACAAAAAATGCAGAAGAAGGTGTGAAAACAAGGTTATTGAAATTTCTTGTAAGGGATAAAATAGGCATAAGGAAATGTCTTCTAAACCTGTTTTTGCAGACCAGGAATTATACCACCTGTGAAGTTTATGATTACCTGAAAAAACAGGGATTTGAAGTTAATTACAGGTCTGTCTCTGCTATGGTTGGGCAGATGCATACAAGGCTTGGTATCTTGCGTATTTATTTGAAAAGGGAACATCGCTGCTATTCCCTCAAAGAAGACCACAGGGATATTGTAAAAATGATTTTAACGACTCCAACCGGATTTTCGGGAAAATCACTGCATCCTATCCCTTGATTTTTTTTTAACATGGGTTTTATCCAGCCTGTTATTTTGCGCCTTTATCGGTCAGCATGAATTCACAAAAAGCTCCTTCGCTTTTTGACCTGTGCTTTCGCAAAGTTGCTCTTCGTTTTGAAGGTCCTATCTTATCTAATAAAATAATCGTTTTTGAAAGATGTTCAAATGCATTTCCCCCGACAGGGCACAGCTCTCCGGTTGTTACATCTTTATAAACCTGGTTTGTGATCACGACTGCCACACCATATTTTCTCGCGATCCCGTGAAGTATTCCAATCTGGTTCACAAGTTCACGCCTTGTTGCAACGTTCTCTTCACCTGAGTCATCCTGGGTGAGGCCCAACCTGTAAAAAAGCGCTGCTGAGTCAAGAATTATCAACCCGATCTTCTCATTGATGAGCTTTTCGATATCGGTAATTGCTGAATACTGCTGCTCAAAGCTCACAGGTTCATATATTATTATCTCTCCTGCGATTTTTTTTGCATCCTCGCCCGCGATTTGTTTGAACCGTTCTGCTGAGAAGCCTTCTGTGTCTATGAAGATCACTTTCTTCCCGCTCCTGACGCATTCTACTGTAAGCTGTATGCAGATATTGGTCTTTCCCGTGCCTGACCCGCCGTATATCTGTGTGACTATTCCGGTTTCAAATCCACCGCCCAGCATTTCATCAAGGGACGCGCATTCACTCGGAATCAATTCAGGTTTTTTTATTCTCCTCACTCCATTTTATTAGATAATTTTTCAAAGATCGTAATTATAGAAGAAATTGCGAAGCCACCTTTTTCGATGGGCGAAATGTTATCAAGGTCAGCCTTGACCAGATCAGGATCAAAGGGGATCGAGCCAATAACAGGTAAATCATATACTTTTAACTTTTCTTCTATATCCAGCGCTTCATCACCCGCCTTATTTATGACAACGCCGAATTTAGTGATACCGATCTGGCGCCCGAGTTCTGCAACCCTGCCCGCTGTTTCGATTGACCGTGCGCCGGGTTCTACTACTATTATCATATAGTCTATTCCTTTTGTGGTGCCGCGCCCCAGGTGTTCTATACCTGCTTCCATATCAAGTATCACAACGCTATTTAATTTGAGGATCACATGGCGCATAAGGGCTTTAAGGAAAGAGCTTGCAGGACACATGCATCCGCTGCCGCCTCTTTCAACCGTACCCATTACCAGCAATTTCACATTATCAGGCCCGGTTACACCGAATTTATCGACAATATCATCCACTTTAGGATTCAGCTTGAAAACTCCTGCAGGGCCGCCTGCTCTTTCATCGATCAGTTCTTTGTATTCCGTAAGGGGCCTTGGCGGATTTTTTATTCCAAGCGCTGAGGCAAGATTCATACTGGGGTCTGCGTCGATTGCCAGGACATCGTATCCTTTTCTTGCAAAAAGACGCGCCAGTGTGCCTGAAAGTGTGGTCTTTCCCACCCCACCTTTACCTGATATTGCTATTTTGATCATTATGCATCAATAAAATCTATTTCTATTTTTTCATTTATCGTAATTACAGCCCCCTGTCCCTTTGACGCCATACCCGGATTTACTATTTGGGTACCATTAACACGTGCAACTCCTCTGGCTTCATGGATATGCCCGCAAACTATGAGATCAAATCTTCTCACGTATCTTTCGAGTGCAACACTTCCAACGTTCCCATGCGGCAATTTGTCTGTAGTATTTTTCGGGGGTGCATGGGATAATAAAATCATTCTTCCTTTTGATCTGCCCAATAATGTTCCTACATATTCCCCGATCTTTTTTTCTGATAGTTCAAATGGTGTATTAAAAGGAGTTGGGTTTGAGCCGCCAAGCCCAATAAATGTCAGTCCTCCGGTAGTATGGGATGAATTGTGTAGATTAATGGTATTTTCATTCTCATCCAGGATCTTCAGGAGGGAGGGATTATCACAATTCCCAGGCACTGAAAGAACTGGAGTCTTGAACATTCCCAGTAGCTCAAGCGCTTTTTCATCAGGTCCGAAATTCGTGATATCTCCTGCGATCAGTACAGCGTCAATATCCCCTGCCTTATCAAGAATAGATTTGACATGTGAATAATCGCCGTGAAAGTCTGATAAAGCGAGCAATTTCATATCACGTCATATTTAGTTTAATGTTTATAATTGTAATGTCAGTATGCCCCAACGTCTAAATATTGTCTTTTCCACCATCTTTCGAAAGCAGCACTACACGGCTTCCCCTGGAATCATCTGCAATGAAAAATCCGAGCGCTTCTGCAACCTGCCTTGAAAAACTAAGAACATCGTCATGTGAAGGCATGTTATCATGGGAAAGCCGCTTTCTTGAAAAACCAAGATGCATATATGCTTTTAATTCTACATAATCAGGTTTCGCAAGTTCTATAAGGTGCGCGTAACCTTGCGGGTTCACCATATTCACACTTTTTGTCAGGGTTATCCTGATAGCTGTTCTTATGCTTGATCGTCTTAAAATTCCAAGTGACTGCTTTATGTTTTCCCAGCTATTACCCAGTGGGGAACATACTTTTTCATACGTATTTTCATCAGGGGCATTAAGGCTAATATAAAGCTGCGTGGGTTTTATTTTTTCTACCATTTCAGGGATCGTGCCGTTTGTGACCACAAAAGTGGTCATGTCATTTTTATGGAACTCTTCTATAAGTTCAGGAAGGTAGGGATATATAGTTGGCTCGCCCGACAGCGAAATCGCCACGTGTTTCGGGGAAAAAGCCTCTTTCCACCTTGTTTTATCCATAAATTCCGAACCGCCATAACCTGAAATAAGCCTTTTGTGTTCATTAAAGACCGCTTTGACGATCTCTTCCGGAGAATCCCATACATGAGGGACTTCTACCGGAACTTCCACAGCCCTCCAGCAGTGAAGGCATCTATGATTACATACCAGTGTGGGAGTCATCTGGATGCACCTGTGAGATGTCATTCCATAGAACTTTGATTTATAACATGCCCCCGTATTGCGGATGCTCTTGTTGAGCCACAGGCATGTTTTCACAGCGCTATGGGTTCCAGCAAGGTGATAACCATGTTTTTTAAGGAGAGTTTTTGTAGGTTCCGGTAATGAAGTCATTTCTTTCATTTTCTGTAGATTTAGTATCCAGCATTAAATTAACATGAATAAATAGATTTACATAAACAAAAAGTTATTATATGGTAAATAGCATCATTTGAAGAAAATATAGAGGAAATTAAATGGCAAGAAACATTCGCGTGGAAAAAATAACACAGACCCCTATTGAAAAACAGGAGATTGAAATAGTAGAAAGAAAAGGTGTAGGACACCCCGACAGCATGGCTGACGGCTTTGCAGAATCGGTAAGCAGGGCGCTTTGCAATGAATATATTAAAAAATGCGGCACGATCCTTCATCATAATACAGACCAGGTAGAGGTCGTAGCAGGCCGCTCCCATCCTGAATATAAAGGCGGAGAATTGATCTCACCGATATATGTATTGCTTGTGGGAAGGGCCACAAAAGAATTTAAAGATTTAAAAATACCCACAGATACCACGGCCATAAGAGCTGCAAAGAATTACTTGAAAACCACTCTTCCTGATATTGATTCAGAACATGATATAATCATAGACTGTAAACTTGGCACAGGCTCAACAGACCTCCAGAGTGTTTTTAATCGCAGAAAAGTGCCAATGGCTAATGATACATCCTTCGGTGTGGGTCATGCCCCGTTTTCAGAAGTGGAGAATATAGTTTACAATACTGAACGCCAGATGGTATTGAATTTCAAGAAGGATCTTCCCGCCATCGGAACAGACATCAAGGTCATGGGTATGAGGAAGAACGAGAAAATAACCCTGACAGTCGCATGTGCCATGATAGGCAAATATGTTGATGACCAGTCACATTATTTTAATATAAAGGAAGAACTCCGCGGAAAGATCTGCGACCTTTCTGCAAAATACACCGACCGTGAGGTAGAAGTCTTCGTCAATACGGGTGATGATGAAAAAACAGGCTGCGTTTACCTGACAGTTACGGGCACCTCAGCTGAAATGGGCGATGACGGCTCCGTGGGACGCGGGAACAGGTGCAACGGCCTGATCACGCCGAACAGGCCCATGAGCATGGAAGCCACAAGCGGAAAAAACCCCATAAACCATGTAGGAAAACTATACAACCTTCTTTCTAACCAGATCGCAAAGGATATCGCAACAAATATCCCAGGCATCGAAGACGTGTATATCAGGATACTTTCCCAGATAGGCTATCCGATAGATGAACCATTGATTGCCAGCGCCCAGGTGATACCTCAAGACGGCGCCAATATGAAAGATATCATATCAGGGTCTGAAGCGATCATTGATAAATGGCTTGCAGATATCACAAAGATCACCGATATGACTACAAAGGGAGAGCTGGAGACTTTCTAGCTTTCCAACATTTTTATATTTACACTGCGTTTGCGGGGCCCGTCAAGTTCAACAAAAAATATGCTCTGCCATGTGCCAAGCACAAGGTGTCCGTCTTCTACAGGGACGATCTCGCTCATTCCCAGAAGCACGGCGCGCAGGTGTGCGTGTGCATTATTATCGATTTGATTGTGTGTGTAGCTTTTGTTTTCCGGAATCAGGTTTTCTAACATCTCCAATATATCATTCTTAAGGCCGCGTTCGTTCTCGTTGATTATTATGCTGCTTGTGGTGTGGCGCGTGGAAATAACGCAAATACCGTCTTTTATCCCATTTTCTTTTACGACAGTCCGAACGCGGTCGGTTATATCGATGATTTCGGTTCTGGTTGTGGTCTGGATATCCATGATTTTCATCCTTTTCGTTTATTTACCTAGATAAGTATCTAAAATATGTTGTATGTCTTCTTCTATTTTATTTAAATTCCGATCACCATCTATTTTAATCCACATTTTGGATAATATTTCATGCTTCAGCATTTTCTCATATATATTATCTACTTTTTCCAATAATTCGCTGTCTTTTTCATGCCTATCCAGAGATCTTTTTTGGTTGAATTTTCTCTCCAATGCTAACCCTGGTGGTATCTGAATAAATAAAGTCAGATCAGGTTCAATAACATGCATTGTCCTGATTATTGATAGAGCACTTTGAAAATCAAAACCCTTGGCGCATTGAAAAGCGATAGTGGAAGAAAAATATCTATCCATAATTACGATTTTACCTTTTTTTAACAAATTGCATATTTTATCCTGGTCCTTTAATATATCTATAAAATATGTGAAAAATTGTTCGTTTATATTGAGTTCGATTTTATGATGAAGATATTCTTCAATAATTTTTCCCCATATGCTGGAATAATCAGGATATTCAAATTGTATTACCTCATATTCCTTTGATTCCAGGAATTTTTTCATAAATGAACATAAAGTACGTTTTCCCGCCCCATCAATGCCTTCGGTAGCTATTAAAAATCCGTTCTTCATTGCAATCATTAATGTTAAAGTATCGAAGACCATATTTAGATTTATCTACATTTGGATATCAATTTAAGATTAAATTTAAATATAATTAAAACTACAGTGTACTTCCGTTTACATTATAGATTTGAGGTATCGATATATGAGAGAAATAAAAATATTAAGGTTCATCGCTCTTATCGCAACTATCCTGGCAATACTGCTTCCTTTACCCGTCCTTGCTGCTGAATCAGGTGAAACCGCCATCAACGGCGCAGATACTGTCTGGGTGCTCATATCAGCAGCCCTCGTTATGCTCATGACCCCTGCCGTTGGTCTTTTTTATGGCGGGATGGTCCGTAAAAAAAATGTCCTTTCAATTATCACGCAAAGCTTCATTGTTCTTGCACTTATCAGCATCCAGTGGATATTATGGGGATACAGTCTTGCATTTGGCCCGGACGCCGGAGGACACGGTATTATCGGTGGACTCCAGTGGATCGGGCTAAACGGCGTTGGAGCCGCTCCTAATCCTGATTACGCCCCTACGATACCAGCATCCGTATTCATGATATACCAGGCGATGTTCGCGATCATAACCCCGGTCCTTATCACCGGCGCTTTTGCAGACAGGATGAAATTTCGCACATTCATTGTTTTCACTCTCATCTGGACTACCATTGTATATGATCCGATAGCGCACTGGGTCTGGGGAACCGGCGGCTGGCTGCGGGAACTTGGCGCTCTTGATTTTGCAGGGGGCCTCGTTGTACACATAAGCGCCGGGTTCTCAGCGCTTGCAGCAGCGATAATCATTGGCAAGCGCATAGGTTTTAAGAGTGACAACATGGCGCCGCATAATGTCCCGATGACAATACTGGGCGGGATTCTCTTGTGGTTCGGATGGTTCGGATTCAATGCGGGAAGCGCACTTTCAGCTGGAAGCCTTGCTGCAAATGCTTTCATCGTGACAAACACCTCTGCAGCAGCAGGAGCGCTCACATGGATGGCAGTCAGCTGGAAGCATGGCGGAAAACCCAACGCCCTTGGAATTGTCACAGGAGGAGTCGCAGGGCTTGCCGCAATTACACCGGCAGCAGGATATGTAGGGCCGCTTTCGGCAATAATCATAGGGGGCGCAGCCGGGGTAATATGCTATTTTGCAATGCACTTGAAGAACCACAAAACCAACATTGATGACTCACTTGATGTATTTGCCTGCCATGGCGTGGGAAGCGCATGGGGAGTCCTTGCTACCGGGATTTTCGCTTCAATGGCGATAAATTCTGCCGGGGTAAATGGTTTGATATTCGGGAATTTTGATTTGATAAAATCACAATTTATCGCAGTCGTCGTGACCGGTATTTATTCATTTGTGATGACTGTAATAATATTAAAGATACTTAATGCAACCATGGGTCTTCGTGTCCCCGATGATGAAGAGATAGAAGGTCTTGATATTACCCAGCATGGAGAGAAAGCATATGTTTAAAAAGCAAGATGACTTATGCGAAAGAGGCTGGTGATGTCATGAAAAAAATCGAAGCGATAATTCGGTCAGAAAAACTAACAGAAATAAAGAATGCACTTGCAACCGCAGGTTTTATCGGTCTTACCACATACGAAGTAAAAGGACGGGGCAGGCAAAAAGGGGTTGTATTGCAATACCGTACACAGGAATACAGGGTGGATATGCTTGCCAAGACCAAAATCGAGCTTGTTGTGGATGATACGGATGTCGAAAAAGTCATAAAAATAATTTGTGATTCCGGAAAGACAGGAAATATTGGTGATGGCAAAATTTTTATCCTGCCGATAGAAGAAATAGTCCGTGTAAGGACCGGAGAGAGAGGAAAAGAAGCGATATAGAAAGGATTGCCCCACTATCATGCAAACGACTATCGGGAACACAAAATTGATCCTTGTATGCGGGGATATCACAGAACAGGAAACTGACGCTATTGTCAATGCCGCCAATCCCGGTCTTATGGGCGGTGGAGGAGTGGATGGTGCGATTCACGAGAAAGGCGGCCCTGATATTCTGGATGAATGCAAAATAATAAGAAAGAGATATCCTGACGGATTGCCAGAGGGTCAGGCAGTGATCACAACAGGCGGAAGACTGAAAAGCAAGAAAGTGATACATACCGTGGGCCCTGTCTGGCATGGTGGAATTAATACAGAAGGGCAAAAGCTTGCTGACGCATATAAAAAAAGTCTTAAGGTTGCCCTTGAAAACGGGATCAAAACAATATCTTTTCCATCAATAAGCACAGGCGCCTATGGATATCCTGTTGAAAAGGCAAGCCTGGTAGCTGTCAAAACTGTTATTGAGTTCCTGGAAGAATTCTCTGGTATTAAAGAAGTGCGATTCATCCTTCATAGCTCCCATGATCTTGCGATTTATGAACGGGCATTAACCGAAATCAACCGAAAAGCCAGGTAAAAAAAAATCGTAACGCCGAGGGGGAGATTTGAACTCCCGCTGTGCGTAGCACAACCGGTTTTCAAGACCGGCGCCTTAGGCCGCTGGGCTACCTCGGCTTACTTCCTGCGAGATGGTTGGCATGGTTTATTAATATTGCCTAAATGGAAACATTTAAAACTCAATCAATGATTATTACCCCCTATCTTAGAATCTACAGAGGAAAGAAAATGACAAACCTATTACTCGTCCTATCAAAAGATCCGTATACCACGGAAACACCCGACCTTGTGCTTGATATCGGGTTGAATGCTAAGGAAAAAGGGAATGATGTTTCATTATATCTCATTGAAGACGGCATAACTGCGGCAAGAAAGTCGGAGTTTGGAAATAAACTTGCAGCCGCCCAAAAGAAAGGCATCAAGATATTTGCAGACGATAAAGCCGTACTTTCAAGATCGCTCACTAACAAATTAATTGGGGGCGTGGAAATAAAAGAAATTGGAACACTTCTTGATTATATAATGGAATATGACCGAGTCGCGTGGTTTTAGGTGATAATATGACAGGAAAACAACTTACAATAGTTTCAATAAACGGCCCATACAGAGATGAAGGCGTATTCACGATGATAAGGCTTGCCCATGCGGCAAAAGAGAAGGGCATAAATGTAAATTTCTTCAACTACCTGGATGCCACATTGATCGCCCACAAGGACCAGGGGCCAAAAGAGTTCCCTCCTATTGAGACAATTTTCGGGACAATAGTCAAAAAAGGATTAAAAAAGCCAAAAGCAGATGCTATCGCCTGCATAAAATGCACAGATGCCAGAGGGGTCACAAAACAGCAGACAGAAGGTGTCATTATCGGCGGACTTTATGACCTTGGCGAATGGACAGCAGAATCGGATAAGACAATACTTATAGGGTGATCAACATGAGCAAAAAAGTAAATGTAATTGTGACACAGCCTCCTTATGGAAAAGAAGATGCATTTTCAGCAGTTCCTTTAGCTGCTTCACAGGTCGCGGCAGGAAATGAAGCTTCTATGATTTTCGTTAGCGGTGGAGTTCATTCAATAGTGAAAGGACAGAAAACGGGATATGGAGATCTGGCGGTCTGGTTCAAGGATGTCCCATCAGTAGAATCCGAAATCACAAAGAACATAGAACTTGTAAGCTTCTATGCGCTTGACAGGGATATTTCAAAAAGAAATATTTCAGATTCTGAGATAATAAATGGGATAAAAAAGATAACGCTTCCGGAATTGACTGACATGATACTTGAAGCGGATGCAAATCTGGTATTTTAACGATATCAGCTTGATATTTGAAAACATGAGAACGCTCTCGGACCTTGATAAAAAAATCCTCAATAAACTCGCGCCAGAACTTGAAGGCGCAACCGGTCCCACCCCCGGGCATGACTACAAATTCATCCTGCTTCCGGTCTCGCATAAGTTATCAGAATCACCTGTTGACTTTGCGAACAGGGCTAACAGATTGACGGATGAGGAGCTTGTTTATATTGTGGATCTTATTTTGCGAGGAGATGAGGATGTGCGCTCGCTTGCAGAAGGGGATTGCGATGCGCTTGTTGAAATGATCGAAAAAAGATTGCCGCAAAAGGCAAAGGAACTAAAAGATCGCTGATCAGCAAACAGGTATCTTCCCATATGCCAGTTCCATGCAGAACTCCTGGATGTTGGTAAGTTCGCTGTCGATGACCTCATTCACTTCCTTTTCCACACTTTCAAGTGTTCCCCTCTCCATGATGACCTGCGCCGCTGCGATCCTTGGCTGGTCTATTGGCTCTCCTATCTGGCTCAAAAGCCACACATAGACTTCTTTAATATCCGGGACATTGACATAAATCTCATTTGCGATCCTGTGGCTCAGGACATTGTAAATTTTTCCCACATGGCTTACAGGATTTTTCCCGGCTGCTGCTTCATTGCTCACCGGCCTGTTCAATGGAATGATGCCATTCACGCGGTTCCCTCGCCCTACCTGGCCGGAATCCGCATCTTCAGCAGAAGTTCCGGTTACTGTAAGATAAATCCCGCCCATGCCCCGCCCTTCCCTGTCCAGTGTGTTCAGGGAAATTGAAGTTTCAAATTCCGTTTTTTCGATAACATAGGTTTTTATCTCTTCCAGCAGTTCTTCCTTTTTCCTGAAATACCCTGCTTCGGATTCGATGAACATATCAATGAGAGGGTCTGCAATGGTCAAATTGAGTTTATTTTCTTCCCGCAAACCCATGACCTTAATATCCTCACCTGATTCAGGAAATCTTTTCTTAAAATTCGGTGAGTTCAAATACCGCTCGGTCTCAAGCACAATGATCTCTGTTGGTGTCATCGGGGCATACCCAACACCTGCCGAAGTATCATTAGCGCCCATTATAGAATCTTTTCTTTTGAATATATCCGTAAGTTCTGCCGAACCCCTGGCAATCTCAACCTGATAATGAATAGAATCACCGTTTACATAGCGCAAATTCTCCCTTATCCATTCTTTCGCGGCGCCAATAGCAATAGTATTGACATCTATTACCTCTTTTTCAACTTCAAAAGTAGCCCTGTCCCCGAAAATGATGCGCATCGGCTTAAGTATCACTCCACCTCCGAATTTTGTTTTCACCTCGCCTGCAACAAGCATCCCCTTATCGATATTATGATGCATGATAGCGCCAAACCTCTCCATATATTCCCTGCACAGGCGAATTGAAACCTGGTTCATTATGGAATCACAGATATAGTCAGGATGACCGAGCCCTTTTCGCTCGACAACTTCCACTTTGTGCTGCGTTATCGGGGTTGTCCTGAATTCTTCTATTTTGATATTTCGCAAGTCTTCACCTCAATTTTTTGTTTTTCAAATAAATCATGGTCAATTTTTCATAATTTTTCTGCGTATTTTTTATTATCGCAAGGTCTTCTTCTGTTACCATCCTGACATGTTTACATGGCACACCCATAACCACACTGCGGGCAGGTATTTTGTGGCCCGGAGGCACTAACGCACCGGCTCCGATTATTGCTGATTCCCCTATTTGGGCGCCATGAAGTATTGTGGCATTCATGCCGATAAGAGAATTATTTCCTATTAGACGCCCATGCATCACGCATCCATGACCTATGATAACCCCGTCGCCGATATTCACATCGGTTTCATCCGAATGTACTACGGAATTGTCCTGGATACTGCAATTTTTCCCTATACTTATTTTTGCCCTGTCAGCGCGAATGACGGTATTGAACCATACATTTGTTCCTTCACCTATCGATACATCTCCGATAAGACATGCAGTATCCGCGATAAAAGCATCTTTTGCAATTATGGGTTCTTTGTCTTCAAACGTGTACAACATGCTCCAGCTGCGATTTTGCCCTTTTTGCAACCTCCCGCTTATAACAAGAACCTGTTTGCATAAATAGCTTATCAGACACGAGACACAAAACAATTAAATAATTTAACCACAATAAAATAATACGCAATGGATCCCATAATAAAGTTCGTTTTATATTTCCTGTTTTTTGCAGTCATTCACAGCTTTCTTGCTACGGATCGTGTCAAAAATAAGGCAGAAAAGCTGTTTGGTAAAGCCTTCCGGTATTACAGGCTACTATATTCTTTGATCAGCATCCCCTTATTTGCTCCTGCTTTGATGGTGTGGATAACGTATTCAAATTCCACCCCTGTAATTTATGCGATTCCGCAGAATTTGTATCCGGTTGTAATCCTTGTACGCCTGGGCGCGATCGGCATATTCGGGTATGCCATGTTGCAGATAGATGTCCTTGAATTTAGCGGCATGAAGCGGCAGAAGAAAAATGTATTTGTAACAGGAGGAGCTTATGGATTAGTCCGGCATCCGCTTTACACAGCGGGAATACTTCTTCTGGTAACTAATATGCAAATGACTATCCTTGATTTAACAGCGGTGCTACTGGTAACAGGTTATTTTCTTATAGGCGCATTCATCGAAGAGAGAAGGTTGCTTTCTGTATTTGGGGATGAATACAGGAAATATCAAGAGCAAGTTTCTATGTTCATTCCAGTTAAATGGTTTAAAAAAAAGCTGAGCCGTTTACCAATTTAGTTTGAAATTCTCAATCTTTAGCCCTTATACTCCCCGCTCACAACTTCTCTTATCCTGTCTGCGGTCTTTGGTCCCACAAGTTCCACAGCCATCAATTCCTCGCGTGATGCTCTCATTATCCGTTCCACGTTGCCAAAGTGCCGCAGCAGGTTCTTTGCCACTACTGGCCCGATTTCCGAGATGGCTGAAACCACATATTCCTGTTGTTCCGGAAGCGTTGAGGCCGTCTTTGTACCATGAAGGTTTATTTCCTTTTTCGGGTCGTCTGCCTGTTCCCTTTTTGCGATTACGCTGATCAATGCCGCAGTATCTTCTTCATCCTTGCTGAACAACACAGGAATACCAAAATCAATTGCCACAGTTGAAAGTGCGCCGCGAATTGCATTTGGATGGATATGGCGCTTTGAATAAATTCCCTCACCTTCAATTATAAGGAGGGGGCGCCTGTAAGCACGCGCAAGGTCTGATATCTGGCCAAACAGGTCCCTGCCATCAAGGAATGTGCTAAGGAAATCATCTACGGTTTTTCTCTCTATGCCTACACGGTCACTCACTACGTAATCTCCCACTTCAAGTGTTCTTAATATCACTTCTACATCCAGCTTTTCCAGAGAATGTGCAACATGGGAACGGATTTCCCTCTTATCGACATAGACCTTCACTTTAGGAACTTCGAAATTTGATACCCGGGCAGTTGAAAAATCCATTAATTTTGTTTGCCCGTCTGACTCATCTGTTTTATCCAGAGCATCAAGGTCAATATCGAGATTTTTCATGGTCTTGACCATCTGTCTCTCCTTGTAGTTGCTGCTCCAGTGGTATGCCTCATCTTTTGATCCTTTTGCCAAAAGGACAACAACTCTTCCGGCATGTTTTCTTCCTGTTCTTCCTTTTCGCTGTATGCTCCTTATTTCAGATGGCACGGGTTCGAAAAAAACTACAAGGTCTGTGGCTGGAATATCAAGCCCTTCTTCAGCAACGGAAGTTGCTACAAGTGTATTATACTCCCCATCCTTGAATTTCTTGATGATGTCTACCTGTTGTTTCTGGGTGAGACCTGTGTCCTTGTATTTACTTGCCTGGCCTACGAATCTTATGGGTTTTATTCCAGGAACTTCTTTAAGAGAATTTGCGACAAGTTCCGCAGTATCCCTGTAATTGGTAAATACAATAACACGTGATTGGGGCGCGTCGGATATTTGCTTTTCCACAAGCTCTTTTACTGCATTCAATTTCGGATTATTGCCGTCACAGCCGCCAAGATGGTGCACTGCCTGGCGCATGCTCAGGTCTTCCATGAGTCGTTTTGCAGCTTTACTTCCACCTCTGGAAAGTGCCTCATTCTCAAGCCGCTCAAAATATTTTGATAAGGCGGATGACCCTTGTGTTTCTGATATCTCTATAGCATGGCTGACCTTGAAGATCTCGGCAAGAAGAGATATCCCCCTGTAGATTTTCTGGTCGGGAAACGAACGAAGCTGCGCCTGCAAACGCGCCTGGAGGTCAAGCATTTCCCTTTTTGAGAGCCGTTTCCGGAAATTAGATAAAAACCCAAGTTCCTGTAATTTTTCCAGCCTGTCATTCAGGACTTTATCCATTAATCCCTTCAAACCTTTCATTTCGACCGGTACGGAAACGTACTTCCATTCGATGTCTTTATCAAAAATATATGGTTTTACATCCGGGTCTGAATCAGTTCTTATTTCAACTGATTTTAAATGGAGATTTGCACAAACTTCCTGTATCTTTTCAGTATTACTTCCGGGACTTGCCGTAATTCCAAGGACAAGCGGGTCAGGGTTTTGCTGAATATACTTTTGTGCTATATAAAC
>CABEAN010000136.1_pt1 | contig 19729 bp, 20 predicted proteins | sample 3132371 | NCBI WGS metagenome assembly CABEAN01 (sample SAMEA5534343, study PRJEB31848) | metagenome | biome: tundra; feature: field; material: soil | place: USA | collected 2013-05 | depth 0.45 m | reverse complement strand
GTTATAATTATCATTATCATTTATATTAATACAGTGATAAATTATATATAGTACGAGACACAGTTAAATTATTGAGGATTATCATGAAAATTCGCGAATTAATACAGGAATTCGTTCCGTGTGAAATATGCGGGAATAGTGATATTAAAAATTTCTATTTCCATGTTTTAGTGGATAAGGGTTCCCAGCCATACGTTAAATGTTGTGAATGCGAAGAAGAATACTACTCTGAAAGCGCAAGAAATGTACTTATAAGGGTAGAAGAATCAAAAAGAGCAAAAATTGCATCAAAAATAACATTCAAACAAACATTAGAAGGAGGTTTCAGGGACCAAAAATCAATTCATCCACTTGTCAAGATTTTGTCTCAGATGTAGTCTCATGCTCTTGTATGCCAAAAATTGATTTCCGGAAAGGATTTACAATAGCTTTATATTAATTCCAAATAATATAATCCCACCATGAGGGAATCAAAAGTATCGAGAAAAACAAATGAGACAGATATAGAACTAAAGATCAATCTGGATGGATCGGGAAATACCGACATTAACACAGGTATTGCATTCTTTGACCACATGCTTAACTCATTTTCAAAACACGGCTCTTTTGATCTCATAATAAAAGCACGCGGTGACCTCACAGTTGATGATCATCACACTATTGAAGATGTGGGTATTACGCTTGGAAGCGCCATAGCAAAAGCCCTGGGAGATAAAAAAGGTATTGAGCGATTTGCAGATGCGCGCGTTCCTATGGACGAGGCTTTAGGAACGGCAGCAGTCGATATCAGCGGACGGAGCTTCCTTGTGTTCAATGGGAAATTCCATGATGCGAAAATCGGAGGATTTAGCTCCCAGAATATCCGCCATTTTTTCGAATCATTAACAAGTAATGCCGGGATCAATGTACACCTTGATTTTACCGGAGAGAATGACCATCACAAAGCTGAAGCGCTTTTTAAGGCATTCGGGATTGCTTTAAAAAGAGCCGTAAAAATAACCGGATCGGGCGTCCCAAGCACAAAAGGTGTTCTGTAAAATTTTGACACAAAAGCCGCTTATAAAATTTTATTCGCAAAGCTTCCGGCAATAAAAGCAAGCAAAGCAGAGAACATGGCGACTTTAAAATATTTTGAGGACGCTGTGGGATTTCTTTTCAGTATCATGAACATTGCAAAAAAAAAGATCACATCAGCTATCCCCACGAAAAAAAGATAATATTCATTGAATAACTTCATCAAATACGGCAAAGGACTCAGTATTACGGCAAGGAGCCCGAATGCACACGCAGCGTACGTTGCCCGTCTTTCACCGATCATTATTGGAAGCGTTGATGCGCCGTCTAACCTGTCTCCTTCCATATCCTCGATTGTCTTTACTATCTCCCGTGCAAATGTGGCAAGCATCGACAGGAAAAAAAGGATCACAGTCACCTGGACACCTTTTCCCCCGTAAGCTGCACCCCCGAACAGGAATGTGGAGCCTGTCAGGTAACTGACGCTAAGATTCCCTACAAGAATTTTTCTTTTAAGGTAAGATGCATAGAAATACAAAAGAAATGAGTTGAATGCCGCAATGAAAAAAGGAATGTGGTTGGAACCAATAAAATATGAAATTATGATACCGGTGGCAAATAATACAATTGAAAACCGGAAAGCCAAATTTCCGGTAATTCTTCCTGAAGGTATGGGGCGATCAGGGCGGTTGATAGCATCAATACCCGCATCGAAATAATCATTAATAGCATTCCCGGCACCTGTGATAAAGAAAACCGTGATAAATATCAGCCCCATCCACAAAAGGTCTCCGGGAGCGGCACTGTAAGCGATAGCCGCGCCAATAATAGCGGCAAGTCCTGCCATGGCGCAGTTCTTGTATCGCATTAGCTCAAGATAGATCATTAATCACCGCGCCCAACTTCCAGCATCCTGTCAAGCGACTTTTTTGCTTTTATCCTGATATCTTCAGGGATTTTTATTATATGTTCATTATTTTCAAGCGCCCTGATAATACTGCCAAGAGTATTCATTTTCATATTCGGGCATACTGCCAGACTTGTGGCAGGTATAAAGATCTTATTGGGGTTTTCCTTTCGCAGCCTGTGTAAAAGCCCAAGTTCTGTGCCTATGATGAATTCCCTGGAATTCGATTGTTTTGCATATTTTAGCATACCTGCGGTACTGAGGACCTGGTCTGCAAGTGATATCACCTCGGGCCTGCATTCGGGGTGAACGAGTATTTGCGCATCGGGATGCTCTTCTTTTTCAAGAAGAATATCACCCGGCAGTATCAGGTGATGAGTGGGGCAATAGCCATTCCACGGGATTATTTTTTTATTAGTATGGGCTGAAACATATTGGGCAAGATTCCTGTCTGGAACAAAGATTATTTCGTTCTCAGGGAGCGCATTTACTACTTTGACCGCATTTGCGGATGTGCAGCAGATATCACTTTCTGCTTTAACGGACGCAGGCGTATTAACATAACAGACAACAGCAGCACCAGGATATTTCTTTTTTTCAAGCTTTAAGGATCCGGGTGTTATCATAGCGGCCATGGGGCACTGGGCGCTTGTTTCAGGCATAAGTACAGTCTTTTCAGGATTTAGTATGGCAGCACTTTCGGCCATAAAATCAACCCCGCAAAAAACAATTGTTTCTGCGCCGCTATCAACCGCTTTCTGGCTCAGGCCGAATGAATCCCCCACAAAATCCGCAATGTCCTGCACTTCGCCGCGCTGGTAATTATGAGCAAGGATTATTGCATTTCTCTCTTTTTTTAACTGTTTTATCCGTTTTGCTTCATCCATATTAAGGGTCAAACATTATCCTATTGCTTAAATTGTTTTCTAATCCTATATCCCATAAAAAGTAGTCGGGAAATAAGGGGATAGCCACTTAATGAATAGCTTAAGCCTGTACTCCTGAACCTGAAAAAATAACAGGAACAAGCGGGAAGCAGCGGGGTTTCATGATCGTAACCACTCCTGCAAGAAAAGAAACAATAAAAAGAGAAAGTTCTGATGGTTGAATTGAATCCCAACTAATAGAAAAAAAATGATTGGAAATAGTAGTTCTATTCAATCCATGAATCCATTTTCGGATCGATAGTCCAGTCGATTGCCTTGAAAAATGCTTCAATATAATCTGCTTTCTTCAACTGGTAATCGATCATATAGGCATGTTCAAAGACATCCATGACTATGAGCGGCTTTGCCCCGCTGAGGTGTCCCACATCATGTTCGTTTATCCATGTATTGAATAATCGCCCTTCTGTTCCGTCATAGTATAAGATCACCCATCCTATTCCCCGCATGGCGCCTGTTGCCTTGAAATCTTTTTCCCAGGTCTCGTATGAACCAAAATCCGCTGCAATTTTCTTGTATAAATTTGTATTTTTGTCAATCGCTTTTCCGCCTTTAGTCATGTTATCGAAATAATATTCATGCAGCCTCATCCCGTTAAATTCCCAGCCGAACCTGCGCTTTAATTCAGCATATTCCGGGGTTCCCGTCTTTCCTTCCTTAGCCATTGCGCTTAATGTATCCGCAACTTTGTTTGTATTTATCACATAACCCTGGTACAATGTAAAATGGTTTTTCAACAACTGGTCGCTGAAACCTTTTGTCCCCAAAAGGCTTTCAAAATTTTTTGCTTCATATGCCATATTTAAACACTCCTGTAATTAATCATATACCCGAACCTTCTTATAGTTTATTATCCTGACTGCTTCTTCGTATAGATGTCACAATATAGAAAAAGCCTGGGTCTGTGGGAACTTATCAGTTTCGGGGTTGGCGGAACCATTGGTTCAGGCATATTTGTAGTTCCGGCAATAGCAGCAGGAATAGCAGGGCCTGGTTCTCTCCTGGCATGGTTCCTTGTTGCAATATCAGCAACATGTGTCATGCTCTGCCTTGCATGGGCATCCTCAAAATACCCGTCAACTGGCGCTTTCTATTCAATATACTCCAGTGTTTTCGGAAAACGACTTTCTACATCAATAGTTGTTTTATATATGATCTCTGCTGTTTTTGGAATTGCCACTATAGCAGCGGGTATAGGTCAATATGTTTCTTATATGGGTTATTCCAATATCCTCTGGTTCGAGATAGGAGTGATAGTATTTTTCGGGGCAGTGAACATCATCGGCTTAAGACCATCAAGTAATATCGAGATCGTCCTGACCTTTCTGAAAACCATTCCGCTTGTAATCCTGGCTTTTTTATTAGTTCCGCATATTAGCCTTGAGAACTTTGCTCCATTTTTTACAGGAAATACGAATGATTTCCTTCGTACTGTGATCATTGTTTACTGGTGCTTTACGGGTTTTGAGATCAGTGCAATTCCTGCAGATGAGACAAAAAATAAAAATGATATACACAGATCATTGATAAGCGTAATGCTGATCGTCACATTTGTATATTTATTTCTTAATATTTCCCTCATGGGCAGCCTGGGAAGCCTTGTAATTGCGTCATCTTCCGCCCCGCTGGCAAAGGCGGCCTCTGTTGTATTCCAGGCTTCAGGCGACATAATGGCTTTTATCGGGATAATTGCCATGATGTCAGCGCTTAACGCATATCTTCTTGCTACATCAAGAGTGTTGCAAAACATATCATTTAAGCATCATCTTCCTCTTGTTCCCGATATCGGGAAAAACGGAACTCCTCATGTTGCAATAATTATTAGCACCATTACAGGCGCATCACTTCTGCTTTTTAGCAACCATTTCGAGCAGTTGGCTACCATTTCTGTAATAACCACTCTTTTGCCTTATTTATTCATCTGTGCTTCTGCTTTAAAGATGTTTGACAGTCTTAAGATCAGGATAGTTTCAGCTATGGGGTTGTTGTCCACAATGGTAATTCTTGTAGCATCATTTTTTTGAGGGTATCCTTAAATTTAAATATCATTAGATACTTTGCAGATAACCGTATTCCTGGGAGGAATAGATATAATGCCAGACATGGAAATCGTATTTGATATCGGTGGGATGTTATTTTTCCTGGTAGTTTTAACCCTCCTTGTCAAGCCCCTGGGGACGTATATAATGAATGTATATCAGGGCAGCCGTACTTTCTTAAGTCCCATCCTGATGCCACTTGAGGCTGTGATCTACAAAGCAGCAGGTATAAAGGACGGTGAGGAAATGGACTGGAAAGAATATGCAAAGGCTGTGCTCTTATTCAACGGTCTGGGGTTAATCGTTTTGTTTTTGATACTCCTGCTTCAGGGAATCCTTCCTCTAAATCCTCAGGGATTCTCCGCATTCTCCCCGCCTCTTGCCTTCAATACAGCAGTAAGCTTTGTCACAAATACAAACTGGCAGGCGTATAGCGGTGAATCGGCAGCAAGCTACTTCACCCAGATGTCAGGACTGACAGTCCAGAACTTTCTCTCTGCTGCTACGGGTATGTGTATAGCGATCGCCTTAATACGGGGTTTTACCAGGCATATTTCCCAGACCATTGGGAATTTCTGGCAGGATATGACAAAAAGTGTGTTATACATCCTCCTGCCCATTTCTATCCTGGCAGCCCTGCTACTGGTCTCCCAGGGAGTTATCCAGGATTTAGATCCTTATAAAAATAGTTCTTTAATCCAACCTTTTCAAACACCTGACGGACACAGCATTGGCAATCAGATGCTTCCCATGGGGCCGGTTGCATCCCAGGAAGCAATAAAAGAGTTTGGGACCAATGGCGGCGGTTTTTTCAATGCAAACTCCGCGCATCCTTTTGAAAATCCAACCCCATTAACCAATTTTCTGGAAATACTTCTCATACTTCTTATCCCTTTTTCTCTCACTTACACATTCGGGCGCTTCGCAGGCAATACCAGGCAGGGATGGGCTTTATTTACAGTTATAATGATGATATTTATATTATTCCTCGGAGTGATGTACTGGTCTGAGTATAATGGGAATCCGCTGACGCAGAAGCTGGGTGTTAACGGTTCTTATATGGAAGGCAAAGAGGTCAGGTTCGGGATCGGGGGCTCAGTTCTTTTTGCCTTCAGCTCAACAGCTACCTCCTCCGGCGCTGTAAACACAATGCATGACTCATTAACGCCCCTTGGTGGAATGGTCACGATGCTGCTTATACTGTTAGGTGAAGTCATTCCTGGGGGTGTAGGGTCAGGACTCTACACGATTCTTTCCTTTGCGATTATAGCGGTTTTCATTGCAGGTCTTATGATAGGCAGAACGCCCGAATATCTTGGCAAAAAAATAGAGGTCTTTGAGATGCGTATGTCGGTGTTGATCGTCCTCACTTCGGGCATTCTGGTGCTCATTTTTGTTTCTGTTGCATTGATAACATATGCGGGAATTTCTTCAATTTTAAATCCCGGCCCTCACGGTTTAAGCGAAATACTCTATGCGTTTGCCTCTGCATCCAATAACAACGGCAGCGCATTTGCGGGACTTAATGCCAATACTCTTTTTTATAATCTATTGACAGCCCTTGCAATGCTTATCGGCAGATTTGTTCCGGCTGTGGCTGCGATTGCCATGGCAGGGTCACTTGCGAAGAAAAAATATATCCCACCCGGCATCGGTACGCTCCCGACGCATCAGATTACATTCGTTCTATGGCTTGCTTTTGTCATTCTGATTGTGGGAGCCCTGACGTTCTTTCCTGCCCTGTCGCTGGGACCGATTATCGAACATATGATCATGCGAGCAGGTCAATAATATGACTGAGACAAAAAATATAACGATCTTTGAACACGGACTCCTGCGCCATGCTCTATGGGAATCGTTAAAAAAACTTAACCCGCTTAGCATCTGGCGAAATCCTGTCATGCTACTCGTGGAAATCGGAAGCATTATTACAACCGTAAGCTTTCTCATAGGCTTATTTTTTAAATCAGGTGAACCTTCCTGGTTCACCGCAAGTGTATCCCTGTGGCTCTGGCTCACAGTGATTTTCTCAAACTTTGCAGAGTCGCTTGCAGAAGGTCGGGGAAAGGCACGCGCTGAGTCACTTCGTAAAACGCGCACTGAAGTGATGGCAAAAAGGCTGAAAGATCCTAAATCAAAAGAATACGAGCTTATCCCTTCTGGAAATCTCCATAAAGAAGATTATATCCTCGTGGAAGCAGGGGATATAATTCCAGGAGATGGCGAAGTTGTTGAAGGAGCAGCCCTCGTTAACGAATCATCTGTCACAGGCGAGTCGGCTCCGGTTGTGAGGGAATCAGGAGGGGACAGAAGTGCTGTAACAGGCGGGACGAAAGTTATTTCCAATCAGATCATCGTTCGCATAACAGCGAATCCAGGGGAGGCATTCCTGGACAGGATGATAGCCATGGTGGAAGGTGCAAAACGCCGTAAAACTCCGAACGAGATTGCATTGGAAGTACTGCTAATATCTTTAACAATGGTATTTGCGCTTGTGGTTATCAATTTCAACTCGTTATCAATATACAGCATACAATCTGCTGGACAAGGTACTCAGGTATCGATTACAGTGCTTATTGCGCTTTTTGTTTGTCTGGCACCGACAACGATTGCAGCGCTCCTGCCTGCTATTGGAATTGCTGGCATGGACAGGCTCTTTGCGAAAAACGTAATAGCCCTTTCGGGGAGAGCCATTGAAGCATCCGGGGATGTGGATATCCTTCTCCTTGATAAGACAGGAACAATTACCCTTGGTGACAGGCAGGCAGTGGACTTTATTCCGGTCGGCGGTCGTTCCGAGCAGGATGTTGCAGATGCGGCATTGCTTGCCTCCCTGACAGATGAGACTCCTGAAGGAAGAAGCGTTGTAGTCCTTGCAAAAGAGAAATACCAGATGCGAATTAAAGAATTACCTCACGGTGCAAAATCAATCCATTTTACTGCCCAAACACGCATGAGTGGAGTTGATGTAGACGGTCAGTCGTATCGAAAAGGCGCATCCGGTGCGATCATGGAGCATGTCAAAAGCAAAGGAGGAAATATACCTCCTGAGCTTGAACAGAGGGTTAACAGCATCGCAAAATCGGGAGGGACACCTCTCGTTGTATGCCATAATGCGGAAATATTGGGTGTGATACATCTTAAGGACATATTAAAAGGCGGTATTCGTGAACGATTTTCTCAGTTGCGGAAAATGGGAATTAAGACTGTAATGATAACAGGCGATAACGATCTTACCGCAGCAGCTATTGCTGCGGAAGCAGGCGTGGATGATTTCCTTTCAGAGGCAAAACCTGAGGATAAGCTTCGTTTGATTCGTGAGAACCAGCAGCAAGGTCATATGGTTGCCATGACAGGAGACGGCACGAACGATGCACCCGCGCTTGCCCAGGCAGATGTGGCTGTGGCTATGAACACAGGAACCCAATCGGCGAGAGAGGCAGCGAATATAATAGACCTGGACAGCAATCCGACCAAGTTAATGGATATAGTTGAAATCGGAAAGCAAATACTGATAACACGGGGGACCCTGACTACTTTTAGTATTGCCAATGACGTGGCAAAGTATTTTGCCATCATACCCGCAGCCATGATCTCCATCTATCCCCAACTGGATATTCTTAATATTATGCATCTTACTAACCCTTATAGCGCAATCCTGTCGGCCGTAATTTTTAATGCGATCATTATCCCTCTGCTGATACCCCTTGCACTGAAAGGCGTCAAATACCGCCCGATGCCTGCTGAAAAACTATTGATGTATAACCTTCTCATCTATGGGCTCGGCGGTATGATAGCTCCGTTTATCGGGATAAAAATTATTGATATTATAATAACAATGTTTATATGATTAAGGAGGACAAGTAATGAAACAAATAAAGATAGCGCTGAAACTCTTTGTAATCCTGATGATACTTGTAGGTGTAATCTATCCAGTTGCAGTAACCGCACTGGCGCAGTTATTTTTCCCAAAAGAAGCAGGAGGAAGCCTTTTGTATGATTCTGGCGGCAATCTCACAGGTTCAGCCCTGATCGGTCAGCCTTTTTCTGATCCAAAGTACTTCTGGTCTCGTCCTTCGGCCACTTCAGATTATCCATATAATCCCCTGGCTTCCGGAGGCTCAAATCTCGGACCAACGAATAAAATTTTGATAGAACAAATTTCCAATAGAACAGAATTATTGAAGTCATCTGGCATCCAGTCTCCAGTACCTTCAGACCTTGTGGAGGCTTCAGCGAGCGGTTTAGATCCTCACATCAGTATGCAATCGGCTCTTGTACAGATGCCCCGCGTTGCCAGGGCGCGCAATCTCGACGAGGAAACGCTGCGTAACATTGTGCTTGAACATGTTGAGGAAAGGCAGTTCGGATTTTTAGGGAAGCAACGTATAAATGTCTTAAAATTAAATCTTGCTCTAGATGAATCTTAGGGGTAAACTTACGGAATTCATGGTGATGCATGACCTTGTTCCTGTACGGACAAGATGGAAAAAAAGTGCAAGCGGAATCGGCCGAATGTTCAATGATGTTTTTCATATCATGGATAGAAATGAACGAGCTAAATTGGGGGAAATGATGTATGCATGGGGATTTGAAGATGCCGATGAAATTGTTGAAACCTTAAAAATAGAGAGAAACCTGCATGGATGTGCCATTGCATTGATGGGAATGCACCGTGTCTTTGGGATAAAAAGCCAGATTGTTGAGGAGAATGCTGATTTAGTAAAAATCCGTGCAACCGAATGTTTGTGGGTTAATAAAAAGGACTGGACTCCTGAGGTCTGCGCATCAATTGATGGGTATGAGCGAGGACTGACCGAAGGTATTGACAAAAATATAATGCATATATGCACGAAAAGACGAAGCTCTGGAGATAAATTTTGCATGTTTATACTGAAAAATCGGCAGGAATAGATTTCAAATGGCAGATATAGAACCCAAAAGACCGGAACCCGAATCCCTCCTGGCAATTGCTCAGCAGGAAGAAACAGCAAAGAAACGCGGAAAACTGACCATCTATTTTGGCGCTGCGCCCGGCGTTGGGAAAACCTATTCCATGCTCTCTGATGCCAGAGTGCGAAAAAAGGAAGGAATAGATGTTGCTGTCGGTTACGTTGAAACACACGGCAGGGCAGAGACCGAAACACTGCTTAAAGGTCTGGAAAGTGTTCCACTCGTTGTTACTGAATATAAAGGCGTACGGCTTGCAGAGATGGATTTAGATGGTATTCTGGCACGGCGGCCCAGGATTGTACTTGTTGATGAATTAGCCCATACGAATGCTCCCAATTCCCGTCATGCTAAGCGCTATCAGGACGTAGAGGAGCTTCTGAACGCAGGGATTGATGTATATTCAACTCTGAACGTGCAGCATCTGGAAAGTTTAAATGATATCGTCTTTCGAATAACAGGAGTTCGTGTCAGTGAAACTATCCCCGACACTTTTTTCCAGTTAGCGGATGTTATCAAGCTTGTAGATCTTCCTTTTGAGGAGCTGCTTAAAAGATTGAAAGAAGGAAAGGTTTATGCAAAGGATATGGCAGAAGATGCTGTCAGTCGTTTCTTTAAGCCGGGGAATTTACTTGCCCTTCGTGAAATGTCACTGCGGCTTGTAGCAGGCAGCGTAGATGAAAAAATGCTCCAGTACATGAGGGCACATGCAATTGCAGGGCCATGGTCTGCAATGGAGCGTATCCTGGTTGGAGTATTAGCAAGTCCTTATGCTGAACAACTGGTCCGCTCAGCCTTTCGAATAGCCTCTGAACTGAATGCACAATGGATTGCACTCTATGTGGAAACTGTCAAACACGCCCGGTTATCAGATAAAGAACTGGAATGGCTTAAAAATGCTATGGATATCGCGGAAAAGCTGGGTGGACGTGTTGTCTGGATCAAAGGGGATGATGTGGCTGAAGAAATAGCCCGCTATGCAAAGAGTCATAATGTGACAAAGATCGTAATGGGCAAACCCAGGCGTTTTGGATTGTTCCCAACTCTTGCCCAGAAGATCATGGTACGCACAAGAGATATCGATGTTTTCCTTTTTTCAGGTAAAAGCGAACAACCCATACCTGGGAAAAAATTAGGATTGATCAGCCCTCTAAATTATGTTATAAGCTCAGTTGCTGTCATTCTTGGTTCTTTATTCGGTTTTCTCTTAAGGGATATTCTCGGTCAGATTAATTTACTATTCTTAATGCTCCTGCCTGTTGTATTGATCGCTATTTTCATGGGGCGCGGCCCGTCTATCTTTGCAGCAATCTTAAGCATTCTCATTTTTGATTTTTTGTTTATTCAACCGTATTTTACCTTTGCTGTTTCAGATGTAAGATATTTTTTATCTTATCTTCTGTTCATTGCGTTGGCCTTTGTAATTAGCAATCTTGCATCCAGGCTTCAATACAAGGTGCAGCAGCTTCAACAAAGCGAGTCCAGGACTACAACTTTATACGAATTAAGCCAGGACCTCGTTGCTGCCCAGAGCATTGAACAGGTTTTGCATATGATGATCCGTCAAACAGGACAGATTTTCCCATGTGACATGGCTATTTTTCTACCTGGAAATGGAGAAGTTTCGGTCGGGGCTTCTACAGACCGGTTCCGGATAAACCAGAAAGAACTTGGTATAGCGACATGGGTCTGGCAGAATGGCGAACCAGCCGGTATGGGTACAGATACGCTGCCTGAAGCATGGGCATATTATCTTCCCATGAAAACGACAGATATTGTAAAGGGTGTTGCAGGATTTCATTTCGACAATCCTGAGCAGATTCTTACCCCTGAAAATAAGGTCGTCCTTGATACCATTGCCCGGCTGGGAGCTCTGGCGATTGAAAGAATTGGCTCTAAGGAATGATATAATGAAAAAGACATTGATAATTGCCTTTTTGACATTAGCGGTTTTATTAAGCGGATGTACGGCACAAAAAACAGAAACCCAGCCTGCGACAACTATGAGCCTTTTCCACCTGATACTAGGGAATTCTTTCCGTAATATCCTGCTTGTCCTCCCTTGCATCTCTTTGCTATGAAACTCAGGGAATACTTTGGAGGTATTTGAAAAATATGTGTAGATGGTCGGGATTTACTGCAATTTCGATTATCTCATTAAACAAGGCAATAAAAATAATTAAATAAAAATAAGATGGTAATTTACCATCTTTAATCCTTCCTCAACCACGGCATCATGGCGCGAAGCTCTTTCCCGACCTTTTCTACCTGATGCTCGTTCTCCTGTCTCTCAAGAGCATTAAGGACCGGCCTGTTGGCTTTGCTTTCAAGGACGAATTCTTTTGCAAATTCCCCGCTCTGGATCCTGGCAAGCGCCTCTTTCATTGCCTGTTTTGATTGTTCATTGATGACCTTTGGCCCCACTGTCAGGCCGCCGTACTCGGCAGTGTTTGACACGTAGTACCACATCTTGCTCAATCCGCCTTCATGAATGAGGTCAATTATGAGTTTCATTTCATGGAATGTTTCAAAATATGCGATCTCAGGCTGGTATCCTGCAGCAACAAGTGTCTCGAATGCGGCTTTCATAAGACATGTTACTCCGCCGCAAAGATCTACCTGCTCGCCGAAAAGATCGGTCTCTGTTTCTTCCTTGAATGTTGTTTCAAGCACGCCTGCTCTTGTTGCGCCGATTCCTTTTGCATAAGCCATTCCTGTGTCCCTTGCTTTTCCTGTTGCATCCTGGTAGATTGCAATAAGAGCGGGAACTCCGTTTCCTTCGGTATAAGTTCTGCGCACAAGGAAGCCCGGTCCTTTTGGTGCGACCATTATCACGTCAACGTCCTTTGGCGGAACAATCTGGTTATAATGGATATTAAATCCGTGCGAGAAACATAATGTCTTGCCCTTGCTCATATTCGGGGCGATCTCGGAAGCATAAATTGCGCCCTGTATTTCATCGGGTACGAGCATCTGGATGATATCAGCTTTCTTTGCCGCATCAGACATTGTCATGACGGTCAGGCCATCAGCTTTTGCCTGCGCCCATGACTCCCCATCTTTCCTGACACCAACAATTACATTAAGCCCGGAATCATGCAGGTTCTGCGCCTGCCCGGCTCCCTGGCTGCCATAACCAATAACGGCAATCGTCTTCTTTTTCAGTATTTTTAGATCTGCATCCTTGTCATAGTATATTTTAACCATAATAGATACCTTCTTTGGCTTTCATTACATTAAGAAGGGATATAAATGTTTCATAATCACGTTTCGAAATGCAAAATCATGAACTCATCAAAACTTTATCGAAAAATATATAGATGTTCCAAATAATATAACCTATCAGGTGCCAAAATGAGTATTAAATTAGGATTTGTTGTTTCAGAATTCAACCGTGATCTTACTATCCAGATGGAAACGCTCGGAAAAGAACATGCGGCGTTCCTTGGCGCTACAGTTGAAAAAATATATTATGTGCCGGGAGTTTTTGATATGCCCCTGGCTGTAAAAAAAATGGCGCAGGATAAAACAATAGACGCAGTAGTAACTATTGGTTGCGTTATACAGGGAGCAACAAAACACGATGAACTCGTGATCCAGCATGCCTCAAGAAAGATCGCTGATCTGGCTCTTGAATTTTCAAAACCGATAACCCTGGGGATATCTGGTCCTGGCATGAGCAGGCTTGACGCTCACGAACGAGTGGAATATGGTAAAAGGGCGGTTGAAGCTGCTGTTAAAATGGTAAGGATGCTAAAAGAGTAGCAATACATATGAGTCATCGAAACTATGATTCTTTTCAAATTGTCCCAGCATAACATATAAACGCTCCAAAATACATAGTTAATCATTAGGGAGGACTGAAAACATGGAAGTTAAGATGCCGGTGAAAGAAATAATGACCAGGAATGTTGTAACCGTGGATATTAAAAGTGATGTCCAGAAATTAGCAAAGAAAATGCTCACATACAAAGTTGGAAGCGTCATTGTCACCGATAATAAACAGCCAGTCGGTATAGTTACAGAGCGGGATATTGTCAAAAAGATCGTTTCCAGGAATTTAAAACCGGATGATATTTCCATTAAAGAATTAATGACCACCCCTCTTATTTCCATCTCTTCGACAGATGATGTTACCGAAACAATGCATAAGATGGTGAAAATGGAGATACGGCGCTTGCCTGTGGTGGAAAATGGGAAACTGATTGGTATTATTACGGATACCGATCTTCTTGCTGTTTCGGCTGAAATGGGCAGCATATTCTCAGACCTGATCAAGATGCACCGGGAAAAATTATTTTCCATGGAGACAGAAGGACGGGTTTTTAAAGGTATCTGTGAGGATTGCGGATACATTTCAGATAACTTGTTAGCGGTAGAAGGAAAACTTCTCTGTGAGAGCTGCAGGGAAACATAGAACAGCAGCTTGCAAAAGATTTTAAATAGATTAACATATAACATAATTATTCATGATAAAAGGAGCATGTTATGAAAGTTGAAGACGTAATGACTAAAAATCCTGTTTTTATACAGGATACGGATTTTATGACGCACGTGCGCCAGGTTATGCGGGACAGGCATTACAGGACCCTGCCAGTGGTTAATGCAAAAAAGAGAGTTATTGGGATCCTGACTGAAAAAGAATTGTTGAATATATATTCCACCAAATCAAATGTAACTGTTGAAGGTTTCACATCAGAGTACCCGTTCGTATATCCGGAGATGGACATGATGGAAGCTGCTAAATTAATGATGGATGCAGGCATGGGACGTGTTCCTGTCCTGAAATCGGGACAGGATATGACACTTGCCGGGTTATTAAGTGTTGTGGACATTTTCAGGAACCTGAAAACGGACAACATACCAGATAAAAAGATCCATGAAATAATGACCAAAGATGTAAAAACTTGTTCTAACAAAGACCATATCTCTAAAGTCTGGCTGAACATGAAAGAAACCGGTTTATCGGGATTTCCTGTCTTAAAAAACGGAGAACTTGTGGGTATGGTGACGCGGCGTAATATAATCAATGCAGGGTATGCCAGGATCGAAAGAGAAGATAACCAGGGAACAAAATCCACTATGTCGCCGCCTGTTGAGAAGATAATGAGCACTCCGGCGTATACGTTATCCCCTGAAGCCACGTTTGCGGAAGCAATACAGGCATTGACGAAACTTGACGTGGGGAGGATCTCAATAATAAATGACGGAAAACTTGTTGGTATAGTTGACAGGAACGATATACTAAGAGCATTCATCTAAAGGTGTATTATGAATAAATCTGGCAATAACATAAATATAACAAACCAGGGTCGAAAGGGATATATGCGTAATATGGCGCCCATTGATTTCAAATCAAGGATTTCAGAAAAAACCGGGGATATAATGAGTATAGCATCAAACAATGTTATCACTATTCCCCCTACTATGCCTATAATAGAAGCAGTCAAGACCATGCTGAATCACGGATTCCGGAGAATTCCGATAACGGATGCAGGGACGAATCACCTGAAAGGGATCATTACATCAAATGACATTGTGGATTTCCTTGGAGGCGGAAAGAAGAATTTGTTAGTTAAAAATAAATTCAAAGGCAATCTGTTTGCAGCTGTTAACGGCAGCATCAGTGAGATCATGGAAACAAATGTCATTTCCCTGAATGTAAAAGATTCACTGAAAAGGGCATTGAACACCATGTTAAAAGAGAAGATAGGAGGCATCCCTATAACAGATGAAGACGGCACAGTGAAAGCGATCGTTTCCGAGAGGGATTTTGTTTTCCTGATGTCCGGTATCGTTACGGGTAATACCGTTGAAGGATTCATGAGCAAAAAAATAGTGACTGCGCCTTCCGATATGTCAGTAGGGGCAGCCGCAAAATCCATGATCAACAATGGTTTCAGGAGACTTCCGATTCTTCGGGATAATGTACTTATCGGCATCATAACGGCCTCAGACATTATGCGTTTCCTGGGAGATGGCGATATGTTCGACCGGCTTGTTACTGGAAATGCCAGGGAAGTTTTCCAGGTTCCTGTCAGTACACTCTTAACAAGGGAAATAATATTTACGAAATCAGATGTTGACCTTGGAGAGGCGGCAAATGTGATGATGGATAAGGATGTGGGTTCACTTCCTGTACTTGAAGATGGTGAATTGAAAGGAATTATAACCGAACGTGATCTTGTCCGTGCAATGGCTGATTAAGAGGTTTTTATGAAAATAAAAGATATAATGAGCGCCCCTGTTTTTGTTGTATCGCCTGATGAAAATGTAGCGCGAGCAAGGAACCTTATGCTTCGCCATAAGATTGGCAGACTTGTAATTGTTGAAGATAACAAGCCCATAGGAATGGTGACAAAGAAAGATATCGTAAAGAGGCTAAACCAGGCAGAACCCCAATGGCGCAGGCGCCCGATCGATGATATACCGGTAAGAAAGGTAATGACTGAGAGCCTTATAACAATATTTCCGGATGCGACACCAAGGCAATTGGTCGTTCTTATGACCGAGAACAATATCGGCGGGTTACCGGTTGTGAACAATAATGATGAGGTGATCGGAATAGTCACAAAATGGGATCTTATCAAATATTTCTCTAAATTGGATACTGATATGAAAGTCAAGGATATGAACATTGATCCGGCCCTGACTGTCCACAGACATCATACAATAAGCCATATAATACATGAGCTTCAGGCAAATTCAGTAGACAGGGCAATTGTCCTTGAAGATAACGATATGCCTGTGGGGATAATTACCAATTCCAATCTAACCTTCACCGAAATGAGGGATAAAACCGGTGGCCTCCCGCAGAAAGAAATCAAAATGACACGAAAAGATAGCCCTGCGGGACGAAAACAGAACAGGTATATAAGCGAAGTACCCCTGGTAGCAGAAGATATAATGTCAAGCCCGATCATCAACGTGAATTATGAAGACCTGGCGACCTATGCCGCGGGCCTGATGGTCAAAGAAAGGATCAATGGGCTCTCAGTATTGGGAAATGGGGTCAAGGGAATATTGACAGGGGAGAACATAATAAAGACTATATTGACAATGTGAAGTGATACTATGAAAATAAAAAACATAATGAGTGAACCAATCACTGTGCATAAATCAGATAAGATATCACATGCAATGGACCTGATGGATAAACATGATACACGAAGGCTGCTAGTCCTGAATGGAAATGAGTCAGTTGGTGTTATCACGATGAGAAGCATTGCCAACAAACTCGGGACATGGAAGACTTCAAATCTTCCGGCATCATCGTTGCATGTTGCGGCTGCGACAACGGATGCATTCACCAGGGTCCTCCCTGATATGGGTATTGAAGATGCGATCGCATTGATGGACAGGAAAGGCGGGATCCTGGTTGTTACTGATAATAGTAATAACCTGGGCTGGGTCACTCCTCATGAGATCCTGAAAAACGCAAAGGGCATAAAGGGATATGCTGCCGAGATCATGAAAGAGCCAATCTCCATAAGTCCGGGAGACAGGGTCTCCCACGCAAGGCGTATTCTACTTGATAACGATATAGGAAGATTGCCTGTCGTTGAAAACGGGGATATTGTTGGAATTGTCACTGAAAGAGATGTCGCAAAAGCGATGATGAATTTCAGGGATCTTGTACCTGATAACCAGCAGGATGTGAGGATCCGGAATCTGATCGTGGGTGATATTATGACCCGCAATGTAAAATCAGTCCGGACAAATACTCCGATAACTCAAGTAATATCGACTCTCCTTGATGAAAACATTGGCGGACTGCCTGTGTTGAACCTGAACGATGAAATGGTTGGTGTTATCAGCAGGCGAGAGATCATAAAGTATATGGCGGCAAAAGGATGAGGCGCGTCGTCTCAGAATTAACAAATAAACTTGATATTGGAAAAATATCCGGCCTGCTGGATATTCCTGAACATAGTATTAAAGGCGCGCTGAAACGAAAGACTTTACAATATGTATATGGGAAACAGGATTTATTCAGGTTTGATAAGCCTGTTTCCTCTGTAGAAGGAGGAACTGCGTTATTTCTTGAACCATTCGAGATCGTGCGGGGTTTTCCGAAGATATCGCGCACCCTGATGCTGTATCCTGCGCTCATCAAGCATTTTTCTTCCTGCGATAAAGTAGCCGTTGAAGAAAAAATGAACGGTTACAATGTAAGGGTAGCGCTAATCGGTGATAAACTTGTAGCGCTTACGCGCGGCGGTTTTATATGTCCTTATACAACCGAGAAGGCAAATGACCTGATCGTGCGGGATTTTTTCTATGACCATCCGGAACTTGTGCTATGCGGTGAGATGGTAGGACCGGACAGCCCATATGTCCCAAAAACATTTTATAACATAGAATCCCTCGATTTTTTTGTATTTGACGTCAGGGAGAAAAATTCCGGAAATCCTGTGCCTGTAATGGAAAGACGAAAACTTATGGATGAATACGGGATCAAGTCCGTGCGTCTTTTTGGGGAATTTGGGGTAAGAAAGGCTCATGATGCGATTACGGATATCATAAAGGGTTTTGGGGATACATTGCGCGAAGGAGTTGTCATCAAAGACCCCAAAATGATTTTGCCTCCTGTCAAATACACAAGTTCGCTCAGTAATTGCGCCGACCTTAAATATGCTTTTGAATTCTACAATGATTTCGGGCGGGATTTTTTCTTTGGAAGGGTGTGCAGGGAAGCATTCCAGTCAGTAGAATGGGATGAGAACGAGGAAAGTGCATTGAAAAGATGCAAGGAACTTGGGGAAAGCATCCTTCTGCCTATGATCTCCACAATTAAAAAGAAGAAAAACGGAGAACGAATTGCTGAAAATGTGCAGCTGAGGGTGAAAAGCCTGGAAACTATCAAGGAATTCGAGGATTACCTCAGGTTGCTGGGAATAGATGCTGTTTTTGAGCAGCCTGAGAAAATAGGGAACGAATTTCTCGTCAGGATCAGGAAAATACACCAGAGCACCAACGACAAGACCGAAACGATACTTGGCGGACAGATGTGGAGTTAGTCGTTTGAAACTATTCCCTAATTGAAAACTTCAGATTCAGAGTGTACAACTATCCCATTTTTTGTTATGGCGTAAGGTTTGATGTCCCTTGAATGGTCAATGCGCCTCATTTTTGAGACTTCGATCACCGTTGTGACTGACCGAAGGTCATTTTGCCTTACCTGCCTTAATAAAATAACTCCATCTACTATATACTCAATAAGCCCGAATTTTGAATTATATGGATTATTGTTGTTAGTTTCTGAGGTCATGACTACAGTTATCCCATGTTCCCTGATTTTTTCTGCAAAATTAAAGAGATGTTCGCGGCGCCCGGATTCTGACTCATACATCATTTCATATAATGTTATAGGGTCAATAACGAGCCTTTTAACACCAAATGACTCAAAGAGTCTTGGAAGGTCATTTTCGACCCGGGCGGCTGTTACTTTGATATTCATGGCGCTTAAACGTATCAGGACTAATTTTTTGTTCGTAATAAACGGCTTTAAGTCCCAGCCGAAAATTGAGGCTGTCTTGACGATCATGTCCTCACTTTCCTCAAGACTGAGGTAAATACAGTTCTCTCCTTTTAAAAGTCCCGAATATATGAATTGCAGCGCAAAAGTAGATTTACCCGTACCGGGTGAACCAAGAACCGCAACAATATGTTCTTTCGGTATCCCTCCTTGTAGCATTTCATCAAGTCCGGTTACTCCTGTATTCAGTACTTCCATTATCTTCCTCTAACTCTTTTTATATTCGATACTTCGAAACCTTTTTGTGAACTTATCTGCGTCTCAAAATTGACAATATTTTCCTGGTCCAATACCGGAAGAAGTCCCCTGAATTTTTTCATATACATAATACGCTGCC
>CABEAN010000130.1_pt1 | contig 20394 bp, 15 predicted proteins | sample 3132371 | NCBI WGS metagenome assembly CABEAN01 (sample SAMEA5534343, study PRJEB31848) | metagenome | biome: tundra; feature: field; material: soil | place: USA | collected 2013-05 | depth 0.45 m | reverse complement strand
AAAATAGATATTCTTGAAGTCTACAGAAGACTCGGTGACGATCCTGCTGTAGTGGAAACAGGAGATCTATTGAGCGCTTTTGATGACTTCAGAAATAACAGGGCTCCCGCACCATTTGACCGACCATTGAATGCAGAGGAGGTTGCCGAACTGATTAATGAATGGATAACTTCTTAAGTTACAAAAAATTATCCGCATGAAACGAAATAAGATGAAATTAAATTAAAAAATACCACTTTCATGATATTGTTGCAACAATGCTGGCAACATTGTTATAGCAACAATATCGTGAAAATTTTTGTGGGAGAATAGAACATGAAAAGCAATATTAAAAAGAACTCTCGATACACTATCAATATATGTTTAATATTATTGATATTTATGTCGGTGTCGATAGCACAGGCATTGGTATCTGCTGACAGGACTATTGAGAAAAATGTATTGACAGCAGGTAGTGAAACATATGTGACTGTTATCATAAAGAATGATAACACTCAACCGCTGGCTGTGCTGGAAGAATCAATACCGCCTGGCTGGAATCTAACAAGAATATCTGATGATGCATATGACTTCAAGACTGCTACCAATGAATGGGTATGGTATGGAGGAAATAATACTGATAAAAATGTGAAATATAAAATAAATATCCCATCTGGTACAGCCCCGGGAACTTATATGATTAATGGTAAGATCAAAACAAGTAATACAACAATAAATGTTACAGGATACAACACCATAAAAGTTAGCGGTAGTGTTAGCGGTGTTAGTAGCAGTGGAAGTAGCGTCGATGGTACACCAACAATAACACCTGTGAAAAGCGCAAATGTTACAGCTTCACAGACAGAAACTGTTACAGCCCAACCAACAGTAACATTAGCAAAACAAACAAGTGTTGCACCCATAGAAACAGCAAAAGATATAACGCCAACGAATACTAAATCACCAGGATTTGGTGTAATAATTTCAATTGGAATAATTGCAGCAATATATATAATGAAAAGAATGAAATAGTCAGTCTTTTCCTATTTTAATTTTTTTTGAATATTCTTATGAAAATCCTTTGCACTTCTATGTATCTTTATCCCATGGACCTTACAAAAATTCTCAAGCATCCCATAAAAAAGATCATGCTCATTTGTTCGGATCACAGCGGCATCATGCGCCCGCATCAGTATATCGGGATAATTGCTGCGGATGATACACTGTGCTCTGATTATGTCTGCGATCTTATCAACCATGCCCTCTTTTTGAACCCAGGCAGGAAATTCCACGCGAGCAGGAAGACCCCGCCCTGTCCTCACATAAAAAAAAGCGAGTTCGTTCCTGAATCTGCCGTAGTTATCAAGAACGGATTTTGCCTCATCGCCTCGCCTATCATCACGATCGCAGAAAAATGCTGCTGTGCGCTCACCCCATGACATATCAGAAAAAAGATGCGTATCTGATAGTTTAGTTTTTCTCAATCCGAAAAGGAAATGCATCATCAGCGTAATGTCCCTTGGCATGGTGGTATCGATAAAACCTATCACCGGGTTTTTTGTTTTTTCCGAAGCTTCAAGCAGTTTCATTATGGCTTTTACATATATTTCCCGCGTGTTCTTGTTCAACACGTTAATATGTGAAAGAATTAGAGCTCCGTCAAGCAGGACAAAGATGCTTTTGTATTCATTGATCAAGCGGACAATACCATCGCATTCCATTGAAAAACGGCGCGCATCGACATACTCGCTCCCGAAGGAATACACACTTGCCTTCTCAAACTCATCGGGCGTAATTATCATCGCATCTGTTTCCTGCTTATAATCCATATTTTCTGTGTGCCTGTTAAAAATGCGCGATATCTGGATAACAGCAAGGGGTATCTCATAATTCTTATCCGAATATATCTGGCTTCCGTCCACTGCTCCGACAGGAACACCATTCAGGACAGAATCCACCCATTCCATCGCTTCATTACGGTTTTTCCAGTTTAACAGGAATGTGTGAATGAGTCTTCCAGGCTCAAGAAGCTTCGCGCCGCTATAGGACGGAAGGTGTTTATTAAGCTCCAGGTTGATCATTTTCAATTTGTCAAGTTCAGTTCTGTATTCTTCGGTCAACTCGGAGCGTTCGACCTCATAGGATTTTATTGCGGAAAGTTTCTCATCGAATTGAAGCGAGATATTTTTTAAGTCGAGCATGTTTCAACCCTGCTTTCGCCATCGATCTTTTCGATCCTTATGACATTCCCATATTTTTCATTGAATGTGTCATCATGGGATATGACAAAAACCTGTTTAAAACCGCGGATCTTCGTTATCTCTTCTGATAGTTTTTCCCTTCGGATTTCATCCATATTCTGGGTTGGCTCATCAAGGAACACAAAATCGCAATTAGACAGCGCTTTCAATAATGCAAGCCGAACAGAAAGCGCTGCGCTCATCCGTTCGCCGCCGCTTAATTGCCGGAAATATTTTGTCTGTCCATTCGAATCTATTTCTATATCGTAATCATTAACCCATTTCAGACTGGAAGAATGATCATCCATAATCTCGCTGAAGATATTGCTGGCTTCCTGGCTTATCTCTCCTATGAATTCATTGACAATGAATTCCGAGGAATTTTTAATGGTTTCCCGGATGAAATTTGAGAACGATAAAAATTCTTTTTCATTTTCACGTTTTCTCTTTATTTCCTTTATTTTCAGGATATTAGAGTCCATGGATGCAATATCTTTTGATAGTTTCTCCAGGTTCTTTCTTTTTCCCCGCACAGCTTCCGCTTTACTGCTTGACGTTTGTCCAAGTTCCTCAAGCCGGGAAATAACATCGTTTAATCCTTGCTCACTGAACTGCAACAGGATTTCGTCGCGCTTCTGGATATTTTCTGTAAGGGAAGCGTTTATGACTCCAATACTATCTTCGATCTTTTTGCATTCCTGTGTATATTCGTTCAATTTCAAAGAAAGAGGCAAATTCTGTAGATACCTGTTATGTTCCGGTTCAAGTTTTGCTATTTTCTCATTGGACAAATTGAGTTTTTCATCAATGCCATCATAAACTAAATATCGATATTTCAATTTTTCGCGTTCGGTTTTGCTTGAATCAAGCGATGAAGGAATATGTTCAAGAGTTTTGAGTTCAGAAAGATTCTTTTCGATGAGCCCATTCAATTTATCATATTCTTTATCAGGGGATTTCAGGGCTTTAAGTTCTTTATTTCGGCTCTCAATTAACTCATCTGCGATCCTGATCTCATCCGGATTTCCAACAAGTATCTCCCTGAATCCGAACTTAATATTGATCACCTGAAGTTGTTTCAGACACCCTGAAATCTTCCCGGGTACTTCATTTAAGGATTCAAGATCTGAGTTTTTTGAGTTTATTAAAGATTCGATCGTATTTATCTGGCCTTCCGGATCATTAAGGTCTTTTAATGATCGCTCAATAGATTTTATGTCCCTGGTCGTGTTTTCAAGATGCTCCTTTATATTATCTATCTCGATATTCAGGTTGAACTTGGAGTTTAGCTCCAATATTTTCTTCCTGCATTCAGAAAAAGCATCCTGCAGGTTATCAAAAGTTTCAAGGTCTTGATTTTTTGATATAATTAAAGCTTCGATACTCTCAAATTCAGAAACGGATTTCTTCGTCGTTTCAAATTCCTTCTTATGAGCTTGTAGCCTATGATAAACGGTTCTTAATTCCTCTTCGCTGCCTGAAAGTTCACCGAATCCCAACATGGAATAAGATGATCCAAGGGATTCAAATTCTTGCATGCATTCAATAAGTTCTCTATGAGCATTTTTATATATATCGAGTTCTTTCTTTTTGGAAGCGATGAGCACCAAAACGTCTTCACGCTCTTTTTTCGGAGCATTGAGTTGTTTCAGTTCATTTGAGACAAGTTTGGATTGTTCTTCTATCTCTTTTAATTCCTTTTTCTTTGAATCGATCTCATTATTGAAGTACTGGCCAAAATCATCTATAGACTTGCATTTAACTCCATTTAAAACCGGACAAATACCCTCTGTCCCGGCAAGTTTCATATTATGTTTTATCTGTTTAAGCAGTGAATCGACCGCGGTTTGATGATGGCCAAGTTCGAGGAGAGTTGCCTCAAGTAAAGTCTGCTTTTCGACCAGAGGTTCAATGGTTTTTACTCTTTTTTCATGCTCTGTGATCTCTGAAACAAGCTTATTTGCCGCTGCATCTCTCTCAGTGGCTCTTTGCAGATCAAAATCAAGTTTTGATATGGCATCGAAAAAAGAAGACAGTTTTGCGATCTCTTCATCTAAAGTGTTATATTTCTCTACTTCCGGTATCAACTGTTTTTTCTTTGACAACAGGGTAATTATTTCTTTTCTGATTTTTTCAGCGCGCGCCTCTTTTTCTCTGAGTGAGGCTACATCCGATGACAGCGCTCGGAGAGGAGTCTCAAGTTCCCAAGTCAGGTTTTTTATTCTGGACATAAGTTTCAGTTGTTTTTCTTTTAATGGTAAAAGACCAGCCTTTTTGATATTAAGTTGCTCTATATCCTTGAGGATCCCCTCCAAACGCTTTTGTTTTTCCCTGAGGTTCGACAGATCCGATAAAATAGCCGCCATTGGTTCTCTTAATTCTCTTTGAAGCTCCTTTATAGATTCCTCAAGCTTGCGCGCTGTTTCGATCGTAGGAAGAAGCTCGTTCTTTTTTTCTTCAAGGTCATTATTTTCTTGCTTGAGTTTAACTGAACGATCAAGTTTTTCAAGAATACTGCTGATCTTAAAGTCAAGTTTTGAAAGTTCTTCTTTTAACCTGTCCCTTTTTATTCTCTCCTCGTTCAGATTTTTCAAAACCAGATTCTCTTTCTTGAAAGACTCTTCAACCGGAAGGAGTTCATCTACGATTTTACTGGCTGTTTGGGCAAGAGCAAGTTCATTTTTTGCTTTTTTAAGCTGGTTATTGCGTTCTGCAAGGCGGATGTGCTCATTCGCTATCAGGGATGAAAGATTATCGATTCGGGATTTTTTTTCTGCCAGATCCTCTTTTTTTTGCTTAAGCTCGGTGATCTTAATTTTATTTTCTTCAATTTCTTTGTTAAGAGTTTCAATCTCTATTTCGAGTAATTCTTTTTCCTGTTTTAATTCATGGTATTTTTCTGTGCGGGTATGCAGGGGAAGTAATTCCCTGTCAAGTGAGTCAATGGTCTTTTCGATGGAATTTATGACTGCGCGAAGATTTGTATAAGCTGTCTGGTATTCCTCAACGCGAAGGATCGTATCAAAAACTTTCTTTCTTGGGCCCGGGTTCAGGAGGAAAGCCGTTGTGAAAGTTCCCTGTGGAACACCCACCGCATTTGCAAAGATGGATGAAATGTCTTCAGGCGAACCTATGCCGTATAACAGGTTTTTCGTGATCCAATCTGTAACATCCTTCTTTCCCTTGATTTCACCAACAGGGGTCTTGATAGAATAATCACTGCCTCCAATTTTCCTGTTGATAATATATTCAATTTCGTCGTTTCCTTCTACGGTGACAGACACCAGACCGGATTTTTCTCCATGACGCAGGAATTCCCCTATATTATATGGAATATAATCGAAGAGCGCATAACCAATAGCTTCAAGAATTGTCGTCTTCCCATGCCCGTTCATTCCACAGATGCCGTTTATTCCCTCCCTGAATTCAACAATCTCATGTTTATAGGACTTAACATTCTTTAGTTCTACCGATTTAATGATCATTTAATTCTCCGAAATGGGAAAGAAGGGTATTTACTTCAGTTATCACTTTTTTATCATTATTATCCAATGATCTATTATTCTTGAACTTTTCAAAGCACCATCTCAATTCCTTCTGGATATCACTTTCTTCAATGCCTGCTGCTGCCATTTTTTTCACTTCGACCATTGCATTCACTATTTCAGATAAATTCTCCCTGTAACGGCCATCGAGTTTTATCCTGTCTGAAAAAATGCGAAGTTCGATCTCCTCGCGTGTCTGGCCGCGCATATCTCCTTCATTGAGGACATATTGGGAATTTGTTTTAATTATTTTGACTTCAGAATAAAGAGGTTTAAAATGTTCGTTAAGCATCTCCTTGATTCGCGAAATGTCAATATCAGATTTCGGAAAATTTAGCTCCCCATAAAGCAAAAGCTCGATGAGCGGACCTCTTCCGGATGGGATCGAAGGTTCCCTTTCGATCCTTGCAGCTATGTTTGGATACAGATCCTGCGGTGCCTGTATATTACTTAAATCAAGTTTTATTCTCTTCAAAGAGCGTGTGATCGGAGATATCAACTCCCGGCCTTTATTATTCACATGATAGAACCCTTTTGGCAACCCATATTCATTCATAGAGACCATTTCAACGCTGCCTGGATTGAATACCCAGCCATCTATTTCATACTTTATATGGTAATGCCCGAGCGCGAGATAATTTACGACTTCTTTCAATGGAAGAAGAGAATTGAAGGGAATTTCCCCTGCTGTTTCATGTTTTGTCTGTCCTTCCATGCCAAAATGCATCATCAGGATAGTATATTTTTCTCCATTGGTCTCCCTTATTTTCTTGATCTCTTCGGCTATCCTTGGAATCGTAGATATGGTATTTGAGCCAAGGTATCTCATACCGAAAATACGCACATTGTCAAGTTCAATAAAGTCTCCCATAAGTGATAATCCATTAGCTTCTTTAATTTTAATGAGCTTGAGAAGATCCTGTGAATTCAATATTTCAAGCCAGCTTTTGCCATCCTGGTGAAATGCTAGGTCATGGTTTCCCTCGATGGCAAAAACCTGCGTGGATGGACTTTTTTCTTTAAGTTCCGATAGTACTTTGTATGCCTGTAAATAGGTAGGCGCATTAATATTTCGCTTGTGGAAAAGGTCGCCTGATATGAGAATGAATTCAGCCCTGTGGTCGATGGCGTATTTTATGACATATTGGAAAGCGCGGGCATAGTCACGGAAGCGTTCTTCGAGGCCATATTGTGCATAGCCAAGGTGGATGTCACTTGCATGAATGAAATTCATTTGGTGTTAAGATGGCGTTTGGAGTTAAAAATGGTTGTGGGGGCGAAAGTAAGAGATATTTTCTTGATGCTATCTGAAAAATCATTATATTAAATTAATCCTATCCAACATATAGTCTCTTTTTATGCAAGACGACTATAACATATATCTTAAACTTGCAAGTATAAAATGATATCCCGAATATTTCTCAGGAAGCTCATCATAGATTCATATACGATATCTTTTCCGCTCTATTCATAAAAGCCTTTATATTCAAAAACGACTATTTTCATTTCATGGATAATAAGGGTCTGGCTGGTGCATTCATGTTTGTTGGGGGAGTGCAGTTCGTAATAGGCATGGTTCTTGCAGAAATATTTTATCCCGGATATAGCGTATCCGGGAATTACATAAGCGACCTGGGGGCTACGTGCCGCGATACCTGCACGATCTATCAGCCCTCTGCTTTTATCTTTAACACATCCGCTATTTTCCTTGGCATACTTATTCTCTTGAGTTCATATTGCATCTGGCTCGAATTTCAAAATCATTTAATATCCATATTCATCGGCCTTTCAGGGCTGGGAGCGTTCGGTGTTGGATTGTTCCCTGAAACAGCGGGTATTTTTCATGTAATCGTATCGCTCATCACTTTTCTCTTCGCAGCTTTGTCAGCGATAGCAGCCAGGAATTTTGTGAAACCGCCTTTTACCTTTTTCTCAGTGTTCCTGGGGATCGAAAGCTTAGCAGCTCTTGTTTTATTCGGATTGGAATTTTATTCAGGGCTTGGCCCCGGGGGAATGGAGAGGATGATCGCATATCCTGTCCTCTTATGGGCGATCGGGTTTGGGGGATATTTGATGTCCTCAGCTGTTATCAGTAAATATGGATCAATTGAAAAGTCATCAAAAACTAGAGACAATAATCAATAATTCATTAATAGAAAGAAAGATAAAAATAGATATGAAAAGGGACTATCATGGAAAACCAGATACTATGGCTTAACAGGAAAGAAGTGGAGTCACTTCTTGACATGAAAGGGACACTAAAAGTAGTGGAAGAAGCATTCAGGCAGCATGGGCTAAAGAAGGTGCAGATGCCTCCGAAGCTTTATCTTTATTTTAAAAACCACAATGGAGACCTTCGGACTATGCCAGCATATCTTGAAGAGCAGGATATCGCTGGTGTAAAGATAGTGAATGTCCATCCCGATAACCCCAAAATTGGACTTCCCACAGTTATGGCCCTTATGGTCCTGAATTCCACAGAAACAGGCGCGCCTCTTGCTATTATGGATGGCACTTATCTTACAGATATGAGAACTGGCGCTGCAGGCGGAGTCGCGGTGAAATATCTTGCCCGGAAGAATGCAAAAACAGTGGGTTTTGTAGGAACAGGGAACCAGGCAAGAAGCCAATTGCTGGCGATAAGTGAAATTATAGATATCCATGAGATAAAAGCCACAAGCACCTCTGAAAAGCAGACGCTTGCATTCAAGGATGATATGGAATTGAAAATAGAGTGTGAAATTACAGCAAAGAAAACCATTAGAGAGGTTTGTGATTGTGATATTCTCGTGACTACCACTCCATCAAGAGAGCCAATTGTAATGGACGATTGGATCCTGGAAGGCACTCATATCAATGCGATAGGCGCAGATGCACCCGGAAAGGAAGAGCTTGACCCATTGATCCTCAAGCGGGCAAAGATCATTGTGGATGATATCCGGCAGGCTTCACATTCAGGAGAGGTGAATGTACCGATATCGAATGGATCGCTCCTGGTAAATGATATTTTTGGGGAACTTGGCGAGGTGCTCACAGGGAAGAAGAAAGCAAGGGCAAATGATTCGGATATTACGGTATTTGATTCGACAGGGCTTGCGATACAGGATGTTGCGACTGCGGATATGGTGTACAGGAAGGCATTAAAAGAGAATATGGGAGTTAAATTGCAGCAGTTCTGATCAGGTTTTACCGCCCGGGGTCCATTGTCGCAGCGGCGGCCCACCGCGGTTGTATGCTGTTGAATCCAGGACAGCCAGCCAGTCGAAATCGGTGAAGCTTTCAGGAGTTAGTGAGAAGTATGTCGGGTTCTTCATACTGCCCGAACGAGTCGGAAGATCTGCAATTGCAGAGGTTGGAAGCCCCTGGCCTTTGTGAGTTGGAATGAACCGCGCCGGCCCCGGCACGGCGGTCAGCCGCGCCTCAAGAGTGCCGGCTTCGGGCTGGCCGATGCCATTGGCTGGAGATTCGCCCACTGCCGAACCGATGACTGCATAGCGCGGGCCGAACATCTCATTGAGGTGCGATCCCGCCGGCCACCATGTGTATACGTCAGCGCCAAGTTGCATTTTTGTCTTCCCGCGCTGCAGATGGCTGTTGTGGGCAAAGGCAAGCACTTTCCCACGTTCACGGGATACCATGTACGCCAGATTATCCGCCATCAACGCGTCTCGAATACCGAGAAGTCTGACAACCCGTTCGCCCGACTTTCGCGCCAAAGCGGCATGATAGTTCAGTAACTGCCGTGCCACCGAAGCATACTGCATAGCTTCCAGATAGCGGCTCCTGTCGCTCTTAGCCACCAATTCGGGACGGCGTACCCGCAGTTCTGTAATGAGATCCTCCGTCTCAATCCTCAACGCAGTTGCCTCCGGTGACTGGCCTACCGACTTTGTCGGGTCCATCATTGCAGCTGGGTTCTCCCATTCGGAGTCCTGGCCAAGAAGCGTGTCGATACGCTGGCGATGCTCCTGGCCGCTTGCACTATCAACCGAGGCGAGGTAATCGAGAACAAAATGCAGGACATGGCCTGGACTATCGGTACCTGTCATTTCGGTCGGACTATCGAAGCCGTAGAACTGGAGTTTGACGGGATTGGGATCGGCATTGTATTGCCGCATCCACTCCACAAGTTCCCGATTCGCATCAAGCCGGCCAAAGCCGTGGCTAAATCCGGTGTCCTGCACAGCCTCATACGATGCCGGGCCGCGACCGCCTATATACTCATTCACTACACGCGCCTGAGGGAAACTGCTTTCGATGGCAATGGCGCTGTATCCATGCGTATCCACCAGGCGCTGGAAGAGCCGGTTACGGAGTATAAGAATGTCCTCGCCGCCGTGGAGTGCTTCTCCAAAGCCAAGCAATTCAACCGGGTCTTCAAGTGAGGCGATGACCCTGTCGATGGAGGTGTTGAAGGTTTTGGAAGAATCGATGGAGAACGGAATCGCTTCATGTAGAATCCAATCGTCGAGAGACACCGGGTCGGAACTTCTCTCTCGAAATAATTTTTTTTTCATTTTTTCAAGATCTCGTTTTTGTACTGTGGAAATTGTTTGCGTTTTCTTATATCTTATTCACCAGGTCAAACAGCGCTGCTTTCGGATCTTTTGCCTTGATAACCCCTGATGCAAGAAGTACGCCTTTCGCCCCAAGCCCGATTGCCGCAGCCACATCATCTCCTGTGGAAATCCCGGCGCCGCACAGGACTTTAACCGTTGGGTTTATCTTTTTCACAGCGCTCACTGAGCCGCTAACGATTTCGGGATTTGCTTTAGAAACAGGAATGCCAGAACCAATGAGTTCTGGCGGCTCGACTGCCACAAAATCGGGGGAAAGCGCTGCTGCTGCTGATGTTACTGCAATATTATTCGTACAGACAATTGTCGCTAATCCTGCTTTTTTTGCTGATTGGATTGCTGAATCGATTTCAGATAAAAGGATACGGCGCTCCGAATGGTTGATTAGTGTTCCTTTTGCTCCGGCTGACAGGATGCAATCAGCAGTTATGTGACCTGTATAACTTCCCGCACCAGCGCTGTCGATATGCTGGGCGAACACAGGTATTTTTACCGCACCTGCAACCCTGAAAATATCAGGTGTCTGCGGGCAGGCAATTATTTCAACACCTGACCCAATACTGACTTCTTCACAGTATTTTGCCATCAGTACTGCTTTCTCGCCCATGCTTTCGGCATAAGTTTTGAAATTCAATACTATCAATGGTTTTTTGCCCATAGGAATAGAAAACCAAAAAAAAATTACGGAGTGTAAACTCCTTCTCCGGGATGCACAACTATCCCCTGTGGTGTAATCTCATATGGATGGATGCCCTTACTATGGTCTGATCCTCTCATCTTGAAAACCTCGATACTTCGGACCCTGACATCATCAACCCGTTTGTTATACATTACTATTGTACCTTCAGTTACAAACGTTTCAACCCCAAACCTGCTTGTTGAATTTTCTTCTATTATTTCACATGTCATAAACGAAGTTAATCCCAATACTTCAAGAGTCGTGCTCAATTTTAAAAGCTCAACCCTTATCTTTGAAGGATCCTGCAGATAAAAACCGATAGATGTTGTTCCATCAACCAGCGCCCTCTTGGCATCGATCGTATCCTGTATGGCAATTATCTGGTCCATCATTGAGCGAAGATCAAAAGGTCTCACATCAACATATTTTTCATGAGATGGAATGCCTATCTTGGTTGAACATGCATCAATTATTGCAAGCTTTCCCTCATCTTCTAAGGCCTCAAAATCCCATCCGAATTTCAGGACATTTTCCCTGACCTGGTCAGGGCGCTCTTCTGTCGCTATATAAATACCATGTTCCCCATATTTTGTTATGCCATTATAGAGATACTGGAGCCCAAATATGGTCTTTCCACAACCGGCTGCTCCTGATAATAGATATGATCTATTTCTTAGTAATCCACCGCCACACAATTCGTCAAAACCTTCTATCCCGGTAGGAACACGCTTTGACTCACCTTTTTCTGTCTTTATCTTTTTCTTGTCAGCCATGAAATTCAACAGTGATATAATATTCTTTCACTATATAAATACTTATTCGTCTTATACTTATAATTATGAGGCTCTTATTATTAAATACTGTAGGCAGGGAATAAATTCCGGAAGAAAAAATCCTTGAAATAAAGAACACGCAAAATTCTGATTTCCTTCACTCCTCCACCCTCGCCACATTCATATTCCTCTTAATTCCCATGGCCTCAGCCACCGATTCGCATTTGGTCTTCAAAAGATACGCGATCGGCCTGAAATTATACTCAGACATTGTCTCATAATTCGCCATCCCCTTGCTGATAATAAGCGATGCATTCCCGAGCGCTTCCACAAGCTCAGGCGGCGCCTCCTGAAGACACAAACCGATAGCATTTGAACCGGTCGTAAGCACCCTGTAAACCATTTTATCAATACCAAGTTCCAGCGCTTCTTTCATGGTGACATCGTTCAGGATCGGCGCTCCTCTTACAACAAGGGTGATCTTGCCTCCGAGCTTTATTATTTGCTCAAATAACAGCATGTCAAATACGATCTCACCGCAATTATCAGCAAGATAGACAACGTTACTCAACATCGTTTTTATCTTATCAGAGTCATCTACATCAAGCCCGTGTTCGATCTGCTTTTGCATTGCATCTTTTGCTGTTGCTTTATCAGCGTCAAATCCCAGCACCCCGAAATCAAACGAGTTGCCAATGATCGAGACAAGCACCGCGCGCCTGAATGAGTCTTTTTCAGATACAAATTCCCTTACAAGAGGCAAAAGCTTCATTGCAGCCACATTGCTCTCCTTTTTTTTATCTGAATATGGGTCTATGTCTCCCAGTATCCTGTATGCTTCTCTGTGGATCCTGGTTGAAAGGCCTGTCGCTGGCGCGCCGTCAACCATGTATTTTCGCAGTACTTCAATGCCTGCAAGAACAACTTTCTTCTGTAATTTCAGGTCATTTGTTGAAAGTTGCGCCTCGAACTGTACCCTTGATAATAAACACGGCGCACATCTGGGATGGGTCTTCATGATTTTTGTCTCTTAAAATTCAAATAATTGTTTCTGCTTTGTTTCAGTCTGTACCTTTCTTTCTCCCATTCCTCTTAACATTTCTCTTGTTACACCAAAATCAGATAGTATACGTTCAACCGGCGGCAGTATCTGTTTATTGATATAATAATCGACATCAATTGGCAGGTTTTTCTTTTGCGCATATTCAGGATCTTCAGCCCTGTCAACAAATATCGCATTGCCTGCAACGATGACAAAAGGTATCCTGTCACCAACATTTGAGATTATGCCTCTTTTCCGGAGTTTTTCTATTACGGTTATATGAGGTTGCCTGTTCCTGTAACTTTCAATTTTTTTAGTGTATTGGCGCGTCAAAATCAGGTCTTCAAAAAGCGGGCTTGTGGCATCTATTGTTTTTATGCTGTTTATTGTATTCTTGACAAGAATAACGGCATCATCTACTTTTCCTTCCTTCAGGACAAGTTCAAGGACTTTCTCAATGGTTTTTGTGGTGAGTTCGCACCAGTCGCGGCGTACTGTCTCCATCCCTTTCACTTTTATCTTTTCCTTTATGCCCTGCGCCGTTTTTTCCTGGATAAGGAGAGCATATCGCTTCTTGGCAAGGAATATGGCGCGCCTGGCAAAAGAATCAAAAACAAGTTCCATTGGCTTAACAAGAGAATCCGTTACGGTATCAGCAATACTATTCCCGACAAGCTGCGCCTCATCAAACGTTATCTCTTTATCAAGGAGATGCACAAAAACACTGTCCGTATCTCCATAAACCACTGATAATCCAATGTGTTTTCCGCTTATGTTTTCATCTTTTTTGAAAGCCTTTCCGTCCTTCAGGATTATTTCCCTTATGTCGTTCTCTATTAATTCCTTCGTTCGCAGGATGTTCTCGCGCCCAAAGCTCGTTACTGCGCTTGCAAGTGTCAAACTGTAAAGCCGCGCCCTTGTATACCCGGAATAGCCGTAGAAACTGTTAAGAAGGATCTTAAGAGCCAATTGTGTGGCATCAAGTACGCGTTTTTCCTCTTCATTTGCTGTCTTCATTTTAGCGCGCGTCTCCTGCCTGCGGTTCAAAAGATCTTCAAGAATGGAGGGCACAATACCTTTTACAACATTGCGGGAAACAAAAACACCTCCTGTAGGCGCAACGACAACATCATCTGGCTGTTGTCCCACAACTTCGGTTGTATAACAAAGATTATGCGCCATCATTATGGTCGGATAAAGTGATTTGTAATCAAGGATAACGATATTTTCAAGCAGGCCTTTCTTTGGTGGCAGGACTTGCGCGCCTGCAAGTTCTTCCCCTTCATCATAGCGCTCATCGGACATCTCGCCAGTGGGGCGCACAGGCAGGACACGATCATTTTTCTTGTACTCGCGAAGCATCAGGTTCTCTACCATCTGGGTCTGCCCGCCATCAAGGATATCCTGCAGCAGCGTCCCGCTCACCCTTGCAAGAGCTATGTATTTATCAATGAGCCGAAGTTTCAACAGGAAAAGAAGTGCAAGTTCCGAGTCACGCCTTGCATATTCGATGAATTTTGAAAGCTTCTCGCCGTTGTCTTTCCAGTAATTTTCCATTTCCAGGAATGGTATGTCTAATTTTTCAGAACCCAGCAATTCCTTTGCTGAATTCCTTAACGTATATTGCTTGAGCGAAAATTCCCTTCGAAGAAGAGGCAGTACGTCCACAGCAATGCGGCCCATCACGCTAATTCTTGTGACATTCCCGATCTTCCTGTAATAAAGGGTTCTGCCGTCTCTTCCTGCTATAGGCTCTATCCTTGCTCCTTTCTTATTAAGCGTTTTGATCCTGTCAACGATATACGGAATATCAAAACTGTTCGAGTTATAACCAACAAGGATATCAGGGTCATACTTCTTTATAATTTCGAAGAACCGGCGAAGCATTGCTTCTTCGCTGCCGCAGCTCTCGGTCTGGCCATCAACTTTTGCATCCTTTCCAACCAGCACAAGTGTTTTCTTGCCTTCAAATTCAGGTGAAAAAGCAAGGCTAATTAATACAATTGGCGAGGTTTCAGGCACCGGCATGGCGCCATTTAATGGCAGGCACTCGATATCGAATGCAAGATGCCGCAGTGGAGCGTTTTTCAGGATTTCAACAGGTTCTACATTCCTTGATGTTATTTTCAGGTCGCTTATGACCTCGTTGCTGGTGCCCCCTTCCGATTCTGCTTTTGCCCAGCCCATGCCGCCAAGCCCTTTATCAACCATATACCTGTTCCTGAAAAGAATGTCTGTCTCATATATCTCATCAACCATTTTTCGTACATCATCACGGATGATGGGAACACTTTTCGGATCATTCAGGATGATCTTTAGCATGCCTGTTTTGTTCTTGAAATAGCCCACGGGTTCAAACCGCTGGACTGACTCTATTCTTTTTATATGCTCTTTAAACTTTTCCAGCAAAATAACTGACAATTCAGGCGCTGCTTTTGTATAAAAATAAGGTTCAAAACCCGGCACACGGCAGCATATACTATTTCCGGACTCATCCCTTCCATAGAGCCTTACTACAGGCTTATCATCGCTGTAAGTATAGTCGGCATCGAGAATCTGGAAGTTCATGATGGTTAGATTTGATTTAATGTGTTTATATGTTTCTTATTTTTCATTATTAAAACACTAAGGTATCAAACAAAACCAGCGATCACATTCTTCCTGTACTCTGAAAAATCGTCCTCCAATATCGCTTCCCTTGCCCCTTTCACTATTGACTGGATAAAGTGGAGATTATGTATGGAAGCAAGCCGAAGCGCCAGCAGTTCGGATTCCTTGAAAAGATGATGCAGGTATGCTCTTGTATAGTTCTTGCAGGTATAACATCCGCAATTTTCATCAACAGGTGAAAAATCCATTGTAAATTTATTCCGCGCAATATCAATACTCCCTTTTGAGGTCATAAGTGTCTGGTGCCTTGCATTTCGTGTTGGGAACGCACTGTCAAAAATATCGATGCCGGATTCGATCGCATTTAATATCTCGATCGGTGAACCCACGCCCATAAGGTAGCGCGCTTTATCTTCAGGAACAAGCGGAACGCTAGTTTTCAAAACATCATTCATTATTTCCTTAGGCTCACCAATCGATAGGCCGCCTATCCCATAGCCATCAAAATCCATCTCGATCAGTTCTTCGGCACACCTTCTCCGTAATTCTGCAAATGTCCCTCCCTGGAGTATAGCAAAAAAGAGCTGGCCATTGTTTTGTTCCACATTTTTAGCCATGGCTGCCCACTTTATTGTACGTTCCATTGAAGCTTCCACAACTTTAAACTCACTCCCATAAACAGGGCAATCATCAAGTATCATAGCCACATCGCTTCCAAGCAGCTTCTGGTTCTCAAGACAAATTTCAGGAGTATAAGAATACTTTTTCCCGTCCCGCAGGTTCTTATAAATAATTCCCTCATCGTTGATCTTGAATGGAAAATCCTTCCGTATCATCTGGAAACCGCCGCTGTCAGTGAATATGCCTCCATTCCAGTTCATGAATTTATGCAGGCCGCCAGCTCTGTGGATAACCTCCATTCCGGGAGCGAGCAACAGATGAAAAGCATTGCTGATAAGCACTTCTGTCCCCATTTCGTACAGCTCATCGGTTGTGATCGTCTTCACGGTCGCTTTTGTGGCAACAGGCATGAATGCAGGAGTTTCTATGATGCCATGGTTTGTCCCGAGTCTTCCTGCTCTTGCTCCTGTATTTTTATCTGTGTGGATCAACTTGTACATTATTATTTATCCCCTCGATTGAAAACAAGCATTGCATCCCCGAAACTGTAAAACCTGTATGAATGTGATATGGCTTCATTATAAGCCTCCATCAATCGTTTCCGGCCTGCAAAAGCGCTCACAAGCATCAAGAGCGTGGATTTTGGGAGGTGGAAGTTTGTGATCATAGCATCAATTCTTGACCCGAATTCATATTCAGGATAAATAAAAAGCTCGCTGAATCCCTCTTTTTCTACTATTTTCCCATCAATGCATGAACTCTCAAGCGCCTTGACTGTTGTTGTCCCTGCTGCTATGATTTTTCCTGGCGTTCCATTGATAACATCTGCATTTTCCCTTCGGACAGAAATATATTCAGGTTCCATGATATGATATCGGATATCCTCAGCCTTGACTGGCGTGAAAGTCCCGAGGCTTACATGAAGAGTGACATAAGCGATATTGACACCTTTTTCTTTTATTCTCCCCAATAGATCGTTCGTGAAATGAAGACCGGCTGTTGGCGCTGCAATTGAGCCTTTTTCTTTCGAATAGACCGTCTGGTAACGGTTCTTATTATCAAGTTTTTGTTTGATATACGGAGGTAGCGGAGCTTCTCCTATTTTTTCAAGAATATCAGGAAGATTCCCATTGCAATTAAAATTAACAAGATACCTGTTTGTGTTGGGCCTCTCCAATATCCGGAGCACTGTTGCCTCAAGCTCACCAAAACTGAGTCTTGTACCTTCATGAATATTCTTTCCGCGTATCATGCATTCATAACCAGCCTCATTTCTTGATACAACAAGTGCTTCCACATGGCCGCCTGTGCTTTTTTTTCCTATGAGCTTTGCGGGTATTACTCTTGAATCATTAAGAACAAGAGTATCTCCGGCCTCAAAGTAATCAGGGACATCGCAGAAAAAACGGTGATCGATCTGTTTCCCGACCACCATTAATCTTGATGCATCTCTTGGTTCAATTGGAGATTGGGCAATAAGTTCTCCGGGAAGATGATAGTCAAATTCGGAAAGTTTCATTGGGTGCTAAGTTTGCATGTTGGTTTAAGTATTTTTTTATAAGCCAATCAAGAATTCAGACTTTCTTCAATATTCCTCTTCCGGCAATCACACCCGTTGCCGCAGCATTCACAATATCCCTTGACAGCCCGGCACCATCCCCGGCCGCAAAAAGATTCTTTACACTTGATTCCATATCCCTGTTAACAATCACCTGCATCGAATAGAACTTTATCTCAGGAGCATATAAAAGTGTTGAATCCGAGGCAACTCCCGGAATAATCTCATTTAATACATCAAGACCCTCCCTGATATCGGTAACGATGCGGTGTGGCAGGGCCATTGAAATATCCCCTGGCGTTACATCTTTAAGGGAATTTATAACCTGGTTCTTTTTAAGCCTTTTCTCAGTTGTTCGCCTTCCACGACGCAGATCGCCCATCCTCTGGATCACAGGTTTCCCGCCGCCGATAGTTGTTGCAAGCTTTGCGATAGACCTTCCATAGCGTACGGTATTCTCGATGGGTTCAGTGAGTTCAACCCTTACGATAAAAGCGAAATTCGTATTCTCTGATTGCTCATTCGTCATGGAATGGCCATTAGTGGCTATAAAATCCTCATATTCCTCTTTTACCACAAAACCTCTCTCATTAGTACAGAAAGTCCTTACAAAATCATCATAGGTCTTTGTCTGGATATGGAATTTTGGGTCATGATTTATGAATGTTATCGGATCCATTATTATAGAAGGGACTTCAACCCTTACTCCCACATCGATGGGAGCATATTTTGCCTCGATTTTGTGTTTATGGAGGATCTCATCTATCCATTTTGCGCCAACTCTTCCAGGCGCAATGATCGTAAATCGGGAGCTTATTTTTGTGCCGTCTTTTAATACAACGCCTGTGCATGTATTTTCTTCGATGACCAGATCCTCTACTTTCGTATTAAGCAGGAACAGAACGCCTTTATCTTTCATATCCTTTTCAAAATTTGCGATAACTATGGGCGCATTATCAGACCCGATATGTCTCTGGATAATTTCAATGAATCGCGCCCCGACAGACGCTGCCCTTCGCTTTAACTGCTCAACCTCGTCGCCTTTCGGAATATAAAGATGGTCAGGCGCTCCGTATTTCAGGAAGACTTTATCTACATAATCAACAAGTTGCCATGCATATTCAGGATCACCTGTTTGCTCGGCAAGATCACCCCCGATGTCCGGCCGAAGGTTCAGGGTCCCATCAGAATATGTTCCCGCACCGCCGACACCGCACATAATGTCGCATGGGTCGCAATGGGTGCAGATTCCACGGCGCTTCATTTTGCATTCCCGCTCTTTAATATCACGGCCCATGTCTATGACAAGAACATCCAGCTTTTCGGCAAGCTCATACGCTGCAAACATCCCCGCAGGTCCTGCGCCTACAATAATGACATCATATTCTTTTTTCTGCATCATGATAGTACTTCCAGGAGTGAATCCGTATCCTTTGCAACTTTTATCTCGCGAGCGATACGCCGCCCCATCGATAGGTTTTCTTCTATGAGATCCGAATATGGCGAACCGGAAATGAAAAGATTTGTCCCCGCAACTATGCGGGCTGATATCTCAAAAACCTTCAATTCAAGTGTGTCTGTTACAACAGTTTCAAGACAGAATGGCCCGATCATGCCCCCGAACAACTCAAGCGATCTTTCAACTACCTTCTCCCCCATCTCAAAAATCTTGGGGAGAAGCGATTCCCGTATCATAAGAGGCAGGTTTCCCGTCACTACAAAAGTCGGATATATACCGGCTTCGGCAAGCTCAGTAGGAGAACCGATCCTGAATATCTCATCCGCATTTGATTCAACGCGTCTGTCAATGCCCAGGAGTTCAAGTGACCCAATACTCAGCTTATAGCCGTCATGCTTAATTGGTGAATAGAAATAATGCATGTAATAACGTGTTCCCAGAACGAATTCCTGTATTGTGTATTTTTCAGCGGGATTTATCCGTTTCTGGAAATCCGAATAATTCTTGACTACAAAAAATCCCATTCCGCCTTTTGCGCCATAATATTTGACCATCATGGGAGAATCGATATCTTCCGGATTCTTTATCTGGCGCGGCATTTTTATGCCCGCTGATTCCAGCCATTTGCGGCTCATGTCCCGGTCCGATTCCCATTCCAATACGCTTCTGTTACCGTATGTGGGAAGGCGCAGCGTCTGGAAATTTCCATGACCAAGATATTCCACGAAAGAACCATGCGGGATTATTATCGCATTCTTTGCTGCAAGTTCTTTTGTTTTTGAAAGGATTTCCTTATAATCTTTTACAATGAAAAATTCATCAGGCTTTCCCTTCGGGAAAGCATCATAGAATTTTGGGGGCGAGCCGACGCTTATCCCGATAGTCTTGAAACCCTCTTTTCTTGCACCGTCAAAAATCTGAAGGCTGCTGTGTGAACAAACAGTAGCGATAGCTAGATTATCTTTATCATAACCACCTAGAATCCCAAGTATCTCCTTCTTTTCTACCATTATGCACCTGTATAGTGCAACAGTTATATATTTTACCGGGTTAATTAATCTTGTGGATGCACATGGATTACTCTCGTGTGTCTCTTGAAAAAAAATCTATTATGAGGCTTCAATTATTTCCATTCGTACATTTCGACATGTGGGGTCTCACAGCTCAGGCAGCTTCCGCACATCACATTCACATTGAATTGTGGCGCTTTGCAATCTTCGCATGGTGTGCATACCTCACATTCTTTCTTGCATTGGCGTAAATCCATAATAATACATATTTAATCAAACTAAAAATAGATTGCGGTTCAAA